>ENA-UOUL01004522-UOUL01004522.1-bioreactor-metagenome-genome-assembly--contig:-NODE-4522-length-12804-cov-4.112674_pt1 | contig 12804 bp, 8 predicted proteins | sample MGYA00249838_ERZ747220 | MGnify/ENA primary metagenome ERZ747220 (study PRJEB28778, sample SAMN05720191) | bioreactor metagenome | isolation source: Anaerobic biogas reactor | place: USA:Washington...
AACGGTCAACACATCCGTCAACTTTTGGCCAAATTACACCGTCTATCGCCGGACATTATGAAGTAGCAGTAACAATAATTGAATAAAAATAAAACTGAATAAACAAAAAAATAATGATATTTCTTTTCATTAACTCTTTCTATAATACATTACCAATTTACTTTCTTCAATCTTTCCTTGCAGTTGCAATCAGCATCATAAATTTGGTGTACCTTTTATATGTGAATCTCCTAATACAACTCCTTCTATACTAGGGAGAGAAGATAATTTCTCCACTGCTAATTAATCCACTGTTAACACAATTTTGCCGCCAAAGTTACTTAACGTAAATAAATCCGAGTCATGCAGCCATTCGAGTGAAACAGTGTATTCAAACGGAAAAGCCTGGGGTACCGAAGAAAGCTCTGCAATTTCATAGTAGGCTCTTTCCCTTAAGTGAAGGATGGCCAATAACAACACCTGTATGGTTTTCACATCGGTAACCGGGTACTTTTTTATGCGATATACCCCAACTTTCTCATTTTCAATAGCTCCAATTTGCTTCAAGGTTTGCAATATCTTATCACTGGAATGAAACAGCGTAGTCCGTTCTCCCCACATTTCAAACAGCTTTTCCTTAAGCCAGGATGCCGCAAATGTATCCTGGATGTTAGTAAGCTTGCCTATTAAAGTACATACATCACAGAATACAGGGTAAGCAACCAGCATCATGCTCCAATGCAATGCCAGTTTATTAGACTTCTCATCTTTATAAGCTTCTAAAGCTTGCTGTTTTAAAGTTGAAAGCTCCTCAGGAGTCCTCACCCATATATTCATGAGGATTTCCCGTGTCATTCTGAGAATAGTGGGGCTGTGAATTTCAAAAGACAAGTATTCGTTTAACTCATCCTTAATTTGCGTTTCGTCCTTACCCTCAAGTACAAGTTCTACTGTTTTATTGAGCCATTCCAATTTAATGGAACGGGACAGTCCAACAATCTTTGCCATCTAAATTACCGCCTTTACTTTAATGAATGGGACAATTACTTCGTCAATGGAAATGCCCCCGTGCGTCATTACTTCTTCATTCTTATTATCAAAAGAAACACCTGACTCGCAGACGTAGTATTTATAGTCTTTATCCAAGTAATATCCCGGATAAGTCACGACTTTGTCTCCAAAAGAATCCTTTTCTTCCGCAAAATCTTTCAGTACAAACATCCTCTTGGATCTGGTTTCCACCTCGACTCCAGCATTGCGGATAGCTCCTGCTCCGATGCAGGGAGTGTTGCCATGATCGGATGTTATATAAATATTAAATCCTTGTGAATATAAATCTTGTATTAATGTTTGTAACTTGCCGCTTTTTGCCAATAACGAAACGTCATTATACATCCCTACACGGCCTTGCTTTTGACCGTGAACTAAATCGTCTATATCATTAATGATAATAGCCGCAAACCTTGTAAAATGACTAATGGGCGGATTGTAGCCCTTTGCATATAAGCTTTGCTGTTTGGTATATCCCCTGTTCTTGGCAGCCTCCATAAAGCCCTTTTCTTCTTGGCTTAAAGTAAAAGGATTTTCCAACTCACGCGGATACTTCCCGCTGAGCAGGCCTTGCCTTGAAATAGCCGTCGTCGTTGGTATTAGGGCATAAGTACAATGGTATTCATAGTCAATGCCTTCCAAATATCGTGAGATTATCTCAAAGTCAAATAATGACATCCCATCCACGACAATAAGAGCAGTTTTGCCATGCGCTATAAAATCAATTACTTTAGGCAAGATAGCAGGAGCCTCTTTTTTGGTCTCACCGGAAAGCTTTTGATAGCCATCAAATATGAACTTTTCAAATTCCGCGTCAACAAAACTCGTATCGATCCATATATTTGCTTTTGCAGCGTAATAATCAATCAAGGCCTTTTTACGGGCAATCTCAATCCAGCCATTTGCAGTAATACCGGATTTGTCGCCGGAAGGCAATAGGTTTTTTATCATTAAATCACAATAGTTTTTAATATTTCCCTTTGAAAAGACCGTATCTGAAATAAATTTTTCAGTCTTTTCCCTGGTGTCACAGGACGAATACAGCTCCCCATAGGCAAAGCTAATCAAGTCAATGTCTTTAATATACCGGCGCACCGTATCTTCATGCAGTTTCGGAAAGATGCTTCTGAGAGAAATTTCAATCTCAAAAAACTGTTTCCTTATATCGTATGGCACATATATGTCAGAATAAACAATAACCGCCCATTTATTATCAGAATTCCTTATTTCTTGCTCATACCTTAGCCGGAATGCTTCAATATCCTCATACCGGATAACCTCAAAATTCTGAGAAATAAGCAGCCTGGTATAATCAAAGGCAGCACAAAATCCGCCGGTATCAAAAATCAGCAACCGCTTTTCATATTGAATTGAAAAAAGCTCTGCTATCCGTTTCTCTATCATAATTTCACTCCATATGTACTATCAATACAGGCTTAAATTCAGGACAAAATTTCTTGCCCGCCTGGTAATTTGCTTCTATCTCTGCCTTTTCCCGGCTTAAAGCCATAAGTTTGTGCTTCCTGATATTTTCGATCCCTATCCGCTGCGCAGCCTCGATGCGCAGGTTCAAAGCATATAAATACTTTCTGTATGTTTCTTCATTTCTTTTTTCCAGTTCTGCTTTCAGCGTTAAGAAAGTGTCGTAGGCAAATTCCTGTGACGCTGTACGGAGCTTATTCTGAGTTTTTATATCGATCTTTTCCCCTTCCCAAACAGTAATAACCCTGTCTTTGTCAAGAATAGCCTCCCATATTTTCTTACCCGCCATAGGACGCAGGATAAAATCCTGGTTAATGAAAATTGGGATAATCTTCTGCCCCTGGCTGTCAGGAGTAAGTGATATTCGCCACAGCATAAAGTAGCCCTTTTCATTCGGAAAATCCTTTATTGAAACATTTAAAAGCTGACCTCCCAAGTCTTGCTCGATTTCCTTGTTCAGGTGGCCAACAATCACAGGGTCATTGATGCTGAAATTCTCGATAGGCAAGTAGGGATTGCCCTTATAGTTTTCATAGTATGTGACCATCTGCCGCAATGCAGCTTCAAAGTCAAAAGCAGAGTTTGTCCCAATCATTGAGGCAAGATCTTTTTCTTCCTTGATGAGGTCTTTTATACGCATGGTATTTTGAACCTGCTTTTTCAAATCCTCCTCAACCGGACGAATGTTTAACTCAATATTTTTAGGATTGCGGATTGATTTCATATAAGCATCCGTAAAGTTAAGCTCAGCGGTTTCACTGTCAAGCACGTCTGAATACTTGTCGATGCCAATCTCTTTAAGTATGACGGAAAGCTTTTCTTCCAACACAGCTTTTACACGGTTTTCAACAGTATCAGCCAGAATAAAATTATAAACTATCACATCTCTTTGCTGCCCGATACGGTCAACGCGCCCGATACGCTGCTCTATCTTCATCGGATTCCAGGGCAGGTCATAGTTAATAATGCAGTTGGAAAACTGCAGGTTTAAACCCTCACCACCGGCATCGGTCGAAATAAGGATGTCCGTTTCCGTTTTAAACTCCTGCAGCACAGCGTTCCGTTCCTCAATACTCATGCTGCCATTGAGAATGGATGTTGAATACCCCCTGTCTTTCAACAGCTTTACAAGGTAGCTTTGGGTCGCTACAAATTCCGTAAAAATGATAACCTTTCTTTGCCGGTCCTCAGCAAATAAGTCATCGATAATTTCAAGCAACGGCTCAACTTTGACATCAAGATATTGGAACTCTGCCTGCTTGGCAACGGCAATGATATCGTTAAGCTGGGCAATTTCTTCTTTGATGTCCAGAGAAATGGCCGCAATGGCATCCTCCATGTTTTCTTCCAATTCCATCTCTGCAAATTCTTCTTCGGACATGGATTGATACTTGAATGCTTGCTCTTCTAGGACTTTAACACGCCGTTCCATACTTTCCCGGACGGCGCTTGTGCTGCTGGTGACCAGACGCTGCATCATAATGAGCAGGAATACGAACCACATGTTTTTGCCGCGGTTGCGCATGGCCTTGTTATAATTTTTGGAAACGTAATCCGACACCATTTCATAAAGCCTGCGCTGCATGGAATGCCGTTCGTCCCAGTGCAATTCAATAGCCCTGGTAGTTCGATTTTTAAAAAGCTTATTGCCGTTATTGTCTATGGCTTCACGCTTTTCAGTCCTGATAACATAAGGAGCTACCTGCTCTTTAACAATGGCATTGATATTGGGAAAAGCCTTTTCATCAACCAAACGTATGAGCCGCAAAAACGGCTCCGTTTTACCATTATGAGGTGTAGCAGTTAATAGTAGCAGATAAGGACTGGCTGCAGCCAGAAGTTTGCCAAGCTTGTATCTGGCTACTTCCCCTGAACTCCCGGCAACCCTATGAGCCTCGTCAATGACGACCAAATCCCAGCCGCTGTTGATTATTGAGTAAATCCGTTCCTCGTTATACTCTGCAATCTTTTCTTCTGTCCAGCCAACCCGTCTTTCCAAGGGCTTGATAGAATCCATGGGTGAGATAACCTGATCAAACTGCCCGTAAACGTCCTCATTTCCAGTTATCTTACGAATGGTGTCATAATCTTCCGGCAGGATAACATGGAACTTCTCGTTGAACTTGTCCTGCATTTCCAGACTCCATTGAGTTACAAGACCGGTAGGGCAGACAACCAGTATCCGCTTGATAAGTCCCCTGGTCTTTAACTCTTTAATAATGAGTCCTGCTTCAATAGTTTTTCCGAGACCCACTTCATCCGCCAATATGTATCTCACATTATTGTTTGATAAAGCCCGGTTAAGAACATGAAGCTGGTGCGGCAAAGGAATGATGCCGCTCGATAGTTTTGACAGGATGCCTTCGGAGGTTTCGTTCTTGATTTTTGAAAGCATGGCAACATACCGAAGATAGCTCTCATTAAAATTTTCTTCGGGTACTTCGGCGCAAATGTCATCAGCGGATAACTTATAAACTGTCCCGGTAGAAGCATTAAACACCTTGTAAGACACAAAGCCCCATACTTCGCTGATCTCCAATACCTGCACACACTCATCTTTAGTTTTATCAAAAACGTAATCACCTACGTTATGCATATTCTTAACCTCAAATCAAATCAACTGAATAGATATACCATTTTCCAAATTCGTGCAGACTATAGCTCCTCTATCCATTTTTATTTCCAACTCTGTAGTTGGTATCCAAGTACAACAAATAGGCAAATCACCCGGGTTAATGATATATTCATCACCTTCAAGGGTTTTCAACACGCCTTTATCGGTATCAACTTCATACAAAGTTTTTTTCATTACTCTCACCTAAATCCTTCCCAAACTTAAATCATAATACATAATCAGCTTGTCATCTTCCTGGATAACACTTTCCGGCAAGCGCTCTGCTGTTTCGACAATCAGCTTATAATTCTTATCGGCCCAGAGCTTTGCAAAGCCCACCCTGATTGCTTCCGTACGAAAGAGTTTGAGCTTTCCTTTTGTAGCCAGGTAGCCCTCAAATTCTTTGAGCAATTTCTTTTCGCGAAGCTTGGCCACATCGGCAGCTTTTGTAATGTCCGGGATATACCACCTGCCCTTATCGTCCTGCAGAAAGTTCTCTTCAAGCAAAACTGCCAGCTCAGGCCTTTCCTCAAACTTGTCCCAGGCTTTTATTTCCTGCATAAACTTCGGCTGGAGTTCGGCGTATGTCTGTGGTTTTTCAAGCTGCTGGTAAAGCCAGGCAATTGCAGACTTCTCATTGGTGACAAAAAGCTCAAACTGAACCGGCTCCACATCGTTAACGATACGGGCAGTATCATATTCGTTGACCTGATCAGCCAGGAAGTACATCCCGTCACGCTTCAGGAACCTTTCGTCTAAACCTTTATAAAAGTCTGTTGCGTCCAATGGAACAGCTATTCCATTCATAATATGATACGCCACCATACGGTCATAGAGCAGGAATGCCTGGCGTTCTGCTATTAGTTCAATTTTTCCGTTCTTAACAACAACTACGGGTAAATTTTCAAGATGCTGTCGTACAAAACTCCATGCTGTTTCTTCGCTTCCAGCGTGGGAAATAAACTCACGCTTAAAACTTTCCTTTGGTTTATATGCTGAAATTACAAGGTCTTGCTTAACGGCCGACGTGGTCGTAACTTGCTTGAAGCTACCCTGCTGCTTATCCAGCGTGCGAACGTCGGCGATAATGAAGCCGGAGCGCTGCAGTGATTCCTGAATGGCGTTCCAGACAGAGTTTTGTGAATTATGGAATTCCACCGTCATCCACCGGCCTGGCTTTAGGATACGGTAACACTCACTGAAACACTGGGTCATAAGAGACTGATATTCCAGCAATCCTTTCCCTTGAACAGCATTTATAATCGCTTCAGTTTTTTGATTGGTAAAAACCTTCAACCAAGCTTCCCAGATGAAACTTAGTTCAGAATAATTCAGGTTGCCACCAAATGGAGGATCCGTAAATATGTAATCTATTACATTTTCTTTAATATTTGACATGTCCAAACAGGATTGTAGGGTAATAATATTAGACATACTTTCAAGTTTCTTTATTGCATCGGTATATTTTTCTATTTTTCTTTTAATGAAGGAAAACACATCTATTTCACGAACCATTGAAGAAACATATAATGTCCCAGAAAGTTTACTTGGCAATCCACTTGGACGCTCCCTATTTAATTTTGAGCTTCCCTCTATTGTAGATGTTAATAACCACAGTAACCTTTTATTCGAACATTTTTTATTAAAAACAGCAAACGCAAATAAAGCACGTCTCGTATAAAACTGATGCACATGGGTTATGCCATGCGATCGTTTGGGTTGCTCTGTATTATATCCATTCGGCAATTCATCCGTCGGATACCAGTAAGGTATTTCAATATTGTTGATTTTTTCAATCAATGCCAGATCAAACTCGTCCGGCTTTTTTTCAAACCGCTTCTTACCCACGGAATAATTGATTAAAACCGGTACCTGCTTGGCCATGGTGACAAATTCATTCAGCCGGGTATCAAAATGCGTTTCCTGGGCCCGTACACAACTGCGTTTGGCCAGCTCGCTGCGGCAATGGGAACAATAAAAGGTGTTATTGACCTTGCCCTTTTCCTTGTCTACAGCAGCGTCCCAGAACACAATTTCATTGGAGCAGGTGGGACAGATGAATACATCGCTCCAAACCGTATAGTTGATGCGACCGATAATGGGGTTTCCGTCTATGCCTGTTTGGAGCTTTCCATCAATGACATGCCTCGTCTCATACATCCAGCCCAGCTCCTTTTCGCATTCTTCCAGAATGCGAGTGGCTTCCCGCTGAAATTCTGCCACATCCACCGGCGTGTTATAGTTATAGGCAATAAAAGCCGCCGCAGGTGAAAGGTCGTTTAATATGGCTTTGCGTGCCCCCCATTTGACATAGGGCATTTCGGCTTCGATTTTGGCCTTGAATTCCAGTTCAGGATTTTCACACATTTGTGCAGCAACACCTGTCATTCCAGTGCCACAGAAGCCGTCAAATACAATATCACCTGGCTCCGTATAATGGAGAATATATCGCATAATGGCTTTATATGGCACTTTCGTATGATAACTATGGGCATTATATATCGGGTCATTCTTCCCTTCGCTTACATCCGCAGCAAAAGGTTCCCTATGATAATCGTCAGTCGCTTCGTCATAAGGTTTGCCATGTTCTTTTATAAAATCCTCAATAAACGGGTTAGGGCATGCTGTATAGTAAGGAGGATTGGATAAAGCAATAATATCCTCGTCCTTGCCTATAGGAAAACCCTCAATATGCCTTACTTTATCAATATCTTCTTTCGTCAGTTTCATACCGGTCACTCCTTATCTTTTTACAATAATACGCAGTTTATCTTTATCCTTGCCTTTGGTATAACTATCCAGCAGATCTTTTAGTTTGCGCTGGAAGGTTTCAAGATCGCACGGCCCGAGCGCGCCGAGCTTGTCAATGAGTTCGTCGGCCGCAATGGCGACAGGTTCAAAACCTTGCAACAGATCCTCAATAGCAGTAATAAAGAACTGGTCAATCTTTTCGGGCAAAGTCTTAGTTTCAATAAATGCATCAATTGCCTTGCGCTGTTCCGGGCTTAGATATTGCTTCTGCTCTTCAATGGTTGGGTCCGTAACCGTATTAAACAGGGTATTCGTCCATTCGGCAAGCAGGCTGTCAATCCGGTCTTCAATCTCGTCAAGCCTGCCTTTTACCGGAATATCGGCTTCACCCATGAGAAAATTGCATTTCGTGCAGAAATGGTTCGTTTTCAGCATATCAGGAGTCAGCTCATAGCAGACTTTTAACCCGGCCAGATCCTTTTCAATGCTGTCCAGTTTAGATGCCGAAAAAATATTATTGATTGCTTTCAAGCGCTTTAAATTAGCTAGTTTTGCCGACCCGACCAGTTCACCCTTACGCTGGCCATCGGAAACTCCGAGACGTTTTTTCTGATGCTCTGCAAAGTAGATGTCAATATACTGGTTTTTGACTTTTGTAAGCAGATCATTTACATCCGCCGCCGCAGCTTCGCCGCTCATATCTTGAGGTATATCATCTCTAATTTTACGGAAGCTCTCTTTAGCTGCTTCAATCTCAGCTTTCAAAGCAACACCAAGCTCCATACGTTCCAAATTCATCATGTAATTGACATTGGCAAGGCAGTCGTTCCTGAACTTTTCGTATTCCAGAACAATTTTTGAGGACGCAATATCCTTGCCAAGCTGCTCAATCTGTTCCATTGTGTAATTAAAGTTATTGAGCTTGGCCACGGTGTTGAACCTGCTCTGGAAGTTCCCAAATATGTCCAGCACCCTCTTAGCAGAAGCCTTATAATCCGAAGCAAGATGGTCGGCAATCAGCGGTTCGCCCCAAAGCTCAAATTCTCCGTTCAGCTTGCTGTTGGCCCTGACCGCAACATTGGCCATCTCCTGTGCTCTGGCAAGCATCTGTTCAAGCCCGGCCTCCCGCTGGGCAGGATTGTTGATAAGGCCAACAGGGAGCTCCAGCAGCTCATACAGCCTGACCAACTCTGCCAGCTGCATGTCCTTCGGCTTGGAAATGTACTTAAACTCATAAATATCAAGGGCTGGTATCTTGGGCAACGTTTCCATATCGGAAGCAGTCAGGGTAGCGCCGTTCTTTAAGGCAATAACTGCATAGCCTGTATGAACCAGCGCAAGCAAGACAATTGGCAAAAGAGCATAACTGACTCCGAACCGCTTGTCTATATAATATTCATCTTTATTTTGAACTTCAGTGTAAATATCACTGAAATTGATAACTGCCTTGGCAGGGATCTTTTCCAGCTCTTTGATAAAATATTGTGCATACTTGGAGTTTTGAACGGTAATTTTTTCACCGTCAAGTAAATCAAAACTTTCAAGCAAGGCGTTTGCCTGTTGGTTCTTTCGACCAGCAAACCTGTCAATGCCCGCCCGGATAATATCTGCCCGGTTGCGGTGCGTAATCTGAATTTTGAATTTCGGCATCTCAGGATACTTTTTCGTAAAGTATTCATCCAAACAGATGGAAGCAACCAGATCAATGGTTTCTTTGAATGGGTTTGTGCTCTTATATTGTCCCTTCATTACTTCCAGCAGTTGCTTCTTTTCGCCCTTATAGATTACTTCAAAGCAAGTATTCTTATTTTCGCTAAGGTATTTCGTCAGCTTTTTCTTGAAAACTTCAGCCTTGTTTTGATAGGCAGGCTTATTTTTTTCTTCGGCCAAATCTTTCAGTATTTGAGCAGCACCATATAACTTCAGCGTGTTCTTGAAGTCTTCGTTGGGCTTAAACAGGAAAAAGACCTCATCGTCCTTCTTGTCATCCGTATAGCTCTCATTGCCATAGGGAGGAATAAAGTATATGTAATAGTCCTCCGGCGGCTGAGCAGTCGGACGCGATTCAGGTGTGCCAAAGAATAGGTAGCCTGAACGGAAAATACCGTGAGACACCCAGTTCAACCGATGTTCATATATTTTAAAATTATCAACGTATTCTTTCTGATCCCACTCTAAGCAATAATAAACTACATCATAAAAATAGCTATTAAGACTGTCATCATCCATGATAGCCGCTCTTTGCGTGATTTTTTCGTCGTAGTCGATGTCTTTTTTCAAGTCCAAATAGTATTGTCCGTTATCTGCATTATGTTCAATAAACTGCCCGCTGACAGTGGTCATTATATCCTTCAGAACCGTTTGAATCAAAGATTGCAAAGTATCCGAGCTTTGGTCTGGCATGCCTTTTAAATATAAACAGAGGTCATCCCTTAGGTTTTCTGCAGTAAGTCCCGCACGGATACTGATATCACCAGTGGTTAATCTATGTACGCTTAAAGCATAGATAATTTGCAAGGCCAAAGGTTTATACAGACGTTTAGGAAACGAACGGTTAACGATATCCTCCAGCATGCCGCTCTTTTCAACGACTTCTTTAATATTGGCATCTGTTTTAAGGGCAAGGTTTTCCTTGATAAAGGACCAGTAGCTGTCAAATGATACAATGCCGGGAGATTCATCAGTAATTTCATCGTCAAGTATCCGCCTGATGATCTCCGAAATGTTTTTTAGTATATGACGGTTCTCAATAATGTAAATCTTGTTAAAAACTTCAATATATGAAGGATGAATAGGGAACAGGTCAACGTACTCCTCCATGCGCTCCGACATATTGGTATACAGACTGCAGAACTTTTGCAAGTGCTCACGGATCAGCGCCTTCTGTTCAGGAGTCTTCTTCAGTATTCTTTCAGATACAACATAGGCCGTATCTTCCTTACGAATGATGACTTGCTCAAACCTATCCTTTACCCGGTTTAAAGTATTGGATACAAATGAAAAGCTGGGGTTATCAAAAAGTTTTTCCTGTACTCCGAAAATAGCTCTTAAACGGGAAGTTTTAATAATTTCTCCCAGCTCGCGCATGAAGCCCAAGTCGAGCTTAATCTCCTGGCTTTTACGGCCGCCAAGATAGTCGAGGAACTCATCCACCACAATCAGGTATCCTTTGTCGGGATATTTGGATGAAAACAAATCCATCATGGTCAGGAGCACATCTTTATTTGAGATAATATCCTTTTCATCAGGGAAGTCAAAGATGAGCCCACGTTCAGCAAAATCCTGCTTTACTTTTGTCAGGATGATGTTCCTGAGGGACATTTTTGATGCGCCTATCTCAATACGCAGAACTTCAAACTTCCCCGCAATGATCCTGGCAGCCTCGGCAAACTTTTTGTTTTGTACATAGTCAAGGTTTTCGGCATCGTATGCTATTGAAGAAATGACCGACATAAGGTGTGATTTACCTGTACCGTAGTTACCTACTAATAAAACACCTTTATTGTCTACCACATCTTCTAAACGAAGCTGTGAAAGCATATTATTGGTCAGCTTGTCAGCCATGCCATCTGACATGACATAGCTTTTAACCAGATTTATTGCTTCTTTCTTGTCATTAGCCGCCGTAAGCTGGATAATGCTTTCAATCGGATTAAAGCTGATCAAATCTGCGTATTTCATCAAAACAACCCCCTCAGATTACACAAGTTATATCATAGTCATGAATGTTATATGAATGAAAATCCCTATAAGCCGGTGTTGCATATACCAGGTGGTTATCGTCCAACGTGCCGCACCACTTTATAACAATTTTTGCTCTGCGTGACAGTTCATAAAAAAGTCTGATAACATCAATGCTGTACCTCGGATCAAACAGCATTTCGTAGTCTGTCAGAAAAATCGGGCCTTGTATGGACGATACGATTTTCATTACTTCATCGGCAACAAATTGTGGCCTGATTGCTGTGTCTTTTTCTAAAAGGGCTTCGGCCAATATTTTATTGAGACTGAGTTCTTTAAAACCAGCTTCAGCAATAATCTTTTTCAATCTTGGCTCAGAAGAGCAAAGCACAATCGCCATATTTGTCCTCTCAAGCATTTTTTTACTGAATTGAGAACTCTTTATTAACGTACCCAAGCAAACCCCACTCTCTTTCTATTCTAGTCACGCTATCTTACCTGTAGTCGCGCTGTTCATCCGGCCCATCAACAATTTCCATGATATCTCCGATATCACAGTTAAGCGCCTTGCAAATCTTGACCAGAACTCCGGTAGTCACATTCTCATTTTTGCTGAGCTTAACTATAGTCGATGAACTTATGCCTGCTGCTTTACAAAGATCTTTTTTCTTCATGTCTTTATCAATCAACAGTTTCCACAGCTTTTTGTAGCTTACCGGCACGTATTTCACCTCCATCGTCCCTTAGTTATAGCATATACTTTTGATTACGCAATTTCAATATTTTTTATTGTGATCGCAATATTATTTGCAGGATATACCTATCTATTGATAAATTGCGGTATTGATTTTCCATGTAGAGCGATAATCCCATTTCGTAAGAGGTTTTTTATTTTTTTATGGAAAGCCACATATAGAAACTAAAAATACCGATAACACGTATTGGATGATATATCCATCCTGTCTCCTCAACCCTATGAAAAATGCCCGTTATCTAAACTATCAACTCAACCCTATCTAATTTCAGGCTTATTTTTCGCATAAAAATATACCATCGACATGTTACCATGTACTCATTTTACCTCCTTAGGTCGAGTAGATAACTTAGATGTAATCCCGCAAACCCAGTAAAATCTAGGCTTACAGTCTTGACATCAATACTACCGTCTCAACATGATAGGTCTGAGGGAACATGTCTATGGGCTGGATCAGAGTTGGTGTATATCCGAATTCCTTAAGATGCCCCAG
>ENA-UOUL01004526-UOUL01004526.1-bioreactor-metagenome-genome-assembly--contig:-NODE-4526-length-12789-cov-4.481120_pt1 | contig 12789 bp, 7 predicted proteins | sample MGYA00249838_ERZ747220 | MGnify/ENA primary metagenome ERZ747220 (study PRJEB28778, sample SAMN05720191) | bioreactor metagenome | isolation source: Anaerobic biogas reactor | place: USA:Washington...
TTCCATCCGGGGGATACTCTCCTAAACAGATCGATAACCATCCCTGATCGGTCAATTGTAATCTGTGAGCTGTAGAACCTGGTTTTTTCTTTTTCCAGAAACCCAAATGAAACAGCCACCGTGTTTTCCTTAGCCGCATTGCATATATCCTTAATTATCCGAGAGCCTTTTTCAATCGCGATCCCGCTATCATGCTCAGGAATAAAATTGACGCCGTAAAACCCCTGCAGATACGCTTCCCCGAAGATTACGACATCTGCCTTGTTCGAATAATCCACCAAAGTATTAATGATTTTTGATTGATTGTACCGGATATCTTCATTGATAAACCCAAGGGACGCAAGCGCACATTTCATTCAAAACCCCCAACACGTTTCAATCATAAAGAACGCATGTTTAATAACAGGCAACAGCTCTACAGTCTCCACCTAAACCCGAGACATTAAAACCACAGTCTCCACGCCGGGGGTTTGGGGGAACATGTCCAGGGGCCGGGCATAGACCGGACGGTAGCCGCCGGCGGAGAGGAGGGCGGCGTCACGGGCGAGGGTGGCGGGGTTGCAGGAGACATACACGATGCGGCCGGGACCGGCTTCCAGGGCGGCATCGATGAAATCCGGGTGGCAGCCCTTGCGGGGCGGGTCGACCACCAGCACGTCCGGCTGTTCTCCCCGGGCGACCCATTTGGGGAAGACCTCCTCCGCCCGGCCGGCCAGATAGGAGGCGTGGGGGATGCCGTTGGCGGCGGCGTTGGCCGCCTTCGCGCTCGGACCGAAGCTGTTGCGCGGGCGGAGCCACGCGCCGGTCGTCGCCGCGCTGGTGCTGGGCTTTGTCGTCAGCGTCGTGCTGCTTTTTCAAGTAGGGGAATTGATCGGCGAGCAGGCCGAAACCACGCAAGGCTCGCGTCCGACCGGTGCAGCGCGAGTGTATGAAATATGGAGTTGGGCTCACGTGCCCGACGCCATGCCGGCGCCGGAGGGCGAACCGGCCGCCGCCGCGCGCGGCGATTTCAACATCGGCATCTCGCTTCGGGCCGACCCGCTGACGGCCGTCATGCTGGCGATGGTCGCCTGCATCTCCGCCTTGGTGGCGGTCTATTCGGTCGGCTACATGCACGGCGATCGGGGCTATTGGCGATTTTTCGCGTATGTCGGATTGTTCGTGTTTTCGATGAATCTGCTGGTCGCGGCCGACAATTTTCTGCTGCTCTACGTCGGCTGGGAGCTGGTCGGGCTGTGCAGCTATCTGCTGATCGGATTTTGGTATGACCGGCCCGCCGCGGCAGCCGCCGGTAAGAAGGCGTTTCTGGTCAACCGCATCGGCGACGCCGGCTTTGCCCTGGGCATATTTTTGATCTGGACCACTTTCGGCGCGCTTGATTTCGAGGGCGTATTCGTCGGGGTGGGCGAGCACGCCGGCGATTGGCGGATCACGGCCATCTGTTTGTTGCTGTTTTGCGGGGCGTGCGGCAAGAGCGCCCAGTTCCCGCTGCACGTCTGGCTGCCCGACGCCATGGAAGGCCCCACGCCGGTCAGCGCGTTGATCCACGCGGCGACGATGGTCACGGCCGGCGTGTACATGGTTGCCCGATGCACGCCGCTGTTCGCCCAAGCCCCGGACGCCCAAATCGTCGTGGCGTCCGTCGGCGGCGCCACCGCCCTGCTCGGCGCGGTCATCGCCGTCACCCAAACCGACCTGAAGCGGATCCTGGCCTATTCGACCATAAGTCATTTGGGCTATATGTTCGTCGCCCTGGGCACGGGCACGCTGCTGGGCATCACCGCCGGTATGTTTCACCTGGTTATGCATGCTTTTTTCAAGGCATTGCTGTTCCTCGGAGCGGGAAGCGTAATGCACGCCGCTGGCGGCGTGATCGACATCCGGCGGCTCGGCGGGCTGCGACGCCGGATGCCGGTCACCTATTGGACATTTCTGGCCGGGGCGCTGTCGATGGCCGGCGCGCTGCTGCTTTCCGGCTTCTGGAGCAAAGACGCCATTTTGCTCGCGCTCGACGATCGTTCCGGCGACGGTGGAGGGCTGTTCGGGCTGTTGTTCATTTCGACCCTGCTCGGCGTCGTGTTGATCGACTTTTACATATTCCGCCCGTTTTTTATCGTCTTCCACGGCGAAGAACGCCTACCGCCCGAAGCCGAGGGACACGCGCATGAATCGCCGCCGTCGATGACCGTGCCGCTGGTTGTGCTGGCGTTCGGGTCGATCGTCGCGGGGGGCTACTTCGAGTGGACGCACGGATTCGCCGATTTCCTCTCGCACACGCCCTCTTTCGATTGCCTCGCACATGCCGGACATGCCGCGGTCGAGACGGCCGACAAATGGCGCATCGGCGCTGCCGGCTCGGCGCTGAGCTTGTTGGGCATCGCCCTGGTCGCGGCGCTGTATCTGGGACGGGGTAAGGCCGTCGCGCGGATGACCAGGGCAATGAATGTTTTCGGCCTCTACGGCCTGTCCTACGGAAAGTTTTTCTTCGACCCGATCTATAACGCCTTGATCGTCCGGCCGATGTTGGGCGTCGCCCGAGTGGCGGCGTGGCTCGACCGCCGGGCGATCGACGCGCTGGTTGACTTATGCGGACTGTCTCCCAAATTGGTTGGAGCCCTGCTGCGGCCGGCCCAAAACGGACTGGTGCAGTTCTATGCGCTGGCGATGGCGTTCTGCGTGTTGATTTTGTTGGGAATCGCGTTGATGTAGAGAGTATTTCAATCACGTTTAACAATAACCGGAGGCTAACGGCCTCCGGGCGATGGGAACAATGGGATCAATGGGAATGATGGGAGTTTTGATTCCCATTACTCCCATAATTCCCATATCTCCCATCAAGCAAAGCGTTTATGGATATTTTACTACTAACATCGCTGTTGCTCCCCTTAGCCGGGGCGTTGCTGCTCGGCGGCGGCCGAAATGCCGCCCGCTGGACGGCGCTCGTCGTTTCGCTGGCGGTGTTGGGCATTGCAGTCGTACTGGCGGCAGTGTTTCCCGGCGACGCCGCCCCTTTCGCCGAGACAAATTGGAATTGGCTGCGATGGCTCGATTCGTCGATCGACGTCCGCTTTCACATCGCCCTGGACGGGCTAAGCATCTGGCTGTTCGCGCTTACCGCGCTGCTCTCGGTCTCGGCCGTGTTGGTCGGCTGGGAAGCGATCGAGCAACAGGCGGCGCTCTATTACCGCCTGCTGTTGGTTCTGGAGACCGGCATGTTGGGAGTGTTCGTCGCCCGGGACATCATCCTCTTCTACGTCTTTTTCGAGTTCACGCTGATACCGTTGTTCTTTCTGATCGGCATCTGGGGGAGCAAAGATCGGCGCTGGGCCGCCGTGAAGTTTTTCCTTTTCGCGTTGGCCGGCAGCATGTTGACCTTCGTCGGGCTGCTGGCCGTCATCGTTTGGGTCTACAACCATCCGGCCGGCGGGGAAGCGGGGCGGCTGACCTTCTCCATCGCCGAACTGACCGCTTCGCTTCGCGAGCGGCCGATGGATTTTTCGATGCAGATTTGGGTGTTCCTCGCCCTGTTCGCCGGATTCGCCGTCAAGGCGCCGCTCTGGCCGCTGCATACATGGCTGCCGCTGGCGCACGTCGAGGCCCCGGCGGCGGGGAGTGTTTTGTTGGCCGGCGTGCTGCTGAAGGTGGGCGTGTACGGCTTCGCGCGGTTCAACCTGCCGATGCTGCCCGAGGCCGCCGCCGCACTGATGCCCTGGCTGTTGTGGATTTCGCTGGCCGGAATAATTTACGGGGCACTGGTCGCCCTGGCCCAAAGCGACGTCAAGCGGCTGATCGCCTATTCCAGCGTCAGCCACCTGGGCTTTTGCACGCTGGGACTGTTCGCCGCCAACCGGTTGGGGGTCGAGGGCGGGACGCTACAATTGGTCGGCCACGGCCTGGCGACCGGAGGGTTGTTCGCCGTGATCGGCATGATCTACGAGCGTTTCCATTCCCGCGAAATGACCGACTTCGGCGGCTTGGCGCGGCGGTTCCCCCGGCTGGCGTTTTTCGCGCTCATATTTACGCTCTCCAGCATTGCCTTGCCGGGCATGGCCGGATTCGCCGGCGAGTTTCCGCTGCTGGTCGGCGTGTTCCAACGCGGTTGGGCCGAGCCGATCCCCGGCTTCGCCGCGCAACTCCGCGCGATCGCAGTGCTGAGCCTCGCCGGCGTCGTGCTGGGCGCCTGGTACATGCTCTGGATGTATCAGCGCGTTTTTTTCGGGCCAGAACGGCTTGGAAGCAGTGGCCAGCGGCCAGCGGCCAGTGGCCGGAAGACCGATGCGGGAGACCTCTCGCCCCGCGAGATGTTTTGTCTCGCGCCGCTGGCCGCGGTGATTCTATGGGTCGGATTGCAGCCGGGGTTCTTTTTCGACCGCATGAGGCCGACCCTGGACGAGTTGATCGCCCCGGTGCGGGAGGCGTGCGAAACAGATGCGCGAGAGAGAGATGCGGTTGCGAAACCGCAAGCGGCACCCCCCCTCCCCCGCGACCGCAGTCGCGGGGCGTTCACACTAACAACTGATAACTAACAACTGATAACTGATAACTGATAACTGATAACTAACAACTCTCAAAATGACCTACGCCGACCTACGCCTCCTGTTGCCCGAGATCGTGCTGATTGCCGCAGCGGTGGCGATATACATGGGCGGGGCGTTTTTCAAGGCGCGGCAGGCTTGGAGTTGGGCGGCCGCCGCCGCGCTTCTGGCAGCCGCCGCCGCGCTGTGGCTCCAAACGCCGGATGCCACTGCCGGCTTGTCGGGTGCCACTGCTGGCTTGCCCAGCAGTGCCACCCCGTTTGTAGATTACGGTGGAGCGATCATTTCCGACCCCCTGGCCCGATACGTTCGCTGGTTTGCGTTGGCGGCCGCTGCGCTGCTGCTGCTGCCAATGGCGGGAAAACCGCTGCGTTTCGACGGTACGCCGGAATACATCGGCTCGATGCTGCTGACCGTCGCCGGATTGATGCTGGCTGCCGCCGCCGAGGACATCGTGCTGATCTTCGTGGCGTTGGAGTTGATTTCGATTCCCACATACATACTGCTATATCTCGGCCGCAACGACGCCGAGAGCCAGGAATCGGCCGCGAAGTATTTCTTCCTCAGCGTGCTGGCCTCCGCGATTCTTCTGTACGGGTTCAGTTTCCTTTACGGAGCGAGCGGCTCGACCTCGCTGGCGGACATCCGAGCGGCGATGGAAGGAGCTAAGCCGATCGCGCCGAGCGTAGTCGTTTTCGCCCGGCTGGCGATGGTGTTGATTTTCGCCGGTTTGTGTTTCAAGATCGCGGCCGTGCCGTTTCATTTTTATGCCCCGGATGTTTACCAGGGAACCACATATCCGAACGCGGCGTTGCTTTCCGTTCTGCCGAAGGCCGCCGGGTTCGTCGTCATGACGCGGATCATCGCGGCGGCCTTGCCCGATCTGTCGCCATATTCCTGGTCGATCGTGTTGGGCGTCGCGGTTTTGACGATGACCTTCGGCAACGTGATGGCCCTGTGGCAAAACGATTTCCGCCGGATGCTGGCCTATTCGTCGATCGCGCAGGCCGGCTACATGCTGCTGGCTCTGGGCGTGGCGCTCGCGTCCCGAGGAGTGACGAACGACTGGAACGGCCTCGGCGCGTTGTGGTTCTATCTGGCCACTTATGCGGCGGCTACGATAGGTGCCTTCGCCATAATGGAACATCTCGGCCGCGCCGACCGCCGGTTGGATTCGACTGACGAGTTGGCCGGCCTGGCGCGAAATCGCCCGGCGGCCGCCGCCGCGATGGCCGTCTGCATGTTCTCGCTGGCGGGCGTCCCGCCGTTGGCCGGTTTCTGGGGAAAGATGCTCGTATTCGGTGGCGCGTTGAATGTCGAGGCTCCGGCGGCGCGATGGTGGTTTATCCTAGCGGCCGTAGCCGGAGTGTTGAACGCGGCCGTTGCGGCCGCCTATTATTTGCGAGTGGTCGCCGTGATGTACTTCCGGCTGCCGTTGGCCGCGCCGTCGGCGCAAGGCGGCCGGGGGGCTTGGACGTCCGCCGTCGCCGCCGCGCTGGTGGTCGTTCTGGCGGGTCTGTTTCCCGGCCCGTTGATCAGCGCCGGAGACTTCCGCGGCGAACGATCGCCCCGCCGGAACACGGCAGTTCAGCGTGAATCGCCGCGCGGCAACGATCGGGAAACAAAACAGCCGTCACTCCAACCTGCCCCCACGGAAGTGGATTGGAGCGACGGCGACTGACAAAGCTCCTGCCCCGGATATTTGTCTTATTCGGCGGCCGATAATATTATCGAGGTTGTGTATGCCGCCTTGTTATCATACCATGTTCGGATAGGTCGGCATCAGCGAAAATATCTACCGTTGTGAACTCCAATGCCCAAACGACGCGCCAACGCCGCCGAGCTTGCCCGACTGTTCGATTCCGCCGGCCGGGAACTCTACATACTCGATGCGGATTTGACAATTGTGTATCTGAACCGGGCGTGCCGAGAGTGGCTAGGTTCTTTGTGCGAAGGACTTTCGGGCGTTCGCTGCGCATATCATTCCGACCCGGAAAAGACCGGCCCGGAGGCCGTGGCTGCTGGACTTTGCCCGCCGCCGATGGTGCTTTCGGGCGAGACTTGCACGGCCCCGGTGCATCGAGTCGATCTAACCGGAGGGGCAGAAAAAATCGCATCCCGACTCTGCCGTTTTATTCCCATCGGCGACGGTGAAGAAGAAATTATCGCCGTCGCCGCAATCCTCGAACCCGAGGGCCGATCCGTGGCGGACGCCGTTCGGCCGGCAGTCGATGATTCGGCGGAATCTGGAGCAATCGCGCTGCACGAACAGATCAGGCGTTTCCGCAATGAAATCGCCGCGCGTTGTCGCGCCGATCGGCTGATCGGCGGCGGGCCGGCCATGCAATTGGCACTCAGCCAGGTTAAGCTGGCCTCCGGCAGTCGAGCGAGCGTGCTGCTGGTCGGGCCGCCGGGCAGCGGGCGCCAACGTCTGGCCTCCGCCGTGCATTACGGAGGAGCGAATACGCAAACGGATGCCGCGCCCGTTTTCGCCGCGCTCGATTGTTCCCTGCTGGGCGTCGATCTGCTCGAGGCCGCCGCGTCGGCCGCCGCCCTGGCGGAAGCGCGCGAGACCAACGCCGGCGCGGATACGCTACTGCTGCACCGGATCGACGAACTCGCCGACGACGTGCAGGTCGAATTGCGCGACTTCCTCTCCCGCCGTTTGAGCGGTTGGCGGCTGGCGGCCACGGCAGCCGAGCCGCTGGTCGAGTTGTCGCGGCGGGGAAAGTTCCACGCCGAATTGGCCGCGCTGCTCAGCACGATCGTGGTCGAGTTGCCGCCGTTGTCGCAGCGCCGCGAAGACGTCCCCTTGCTCGCCCAAATGTTTCTCGAAGAGTGCAACGCTTTGGGCGAACGGCAGATCGGCGGCTTTTCGCCCGCCGCGCTCGATCGGCTCGACGCTTATCCTTGGCCGGGCAATCTCGACGAACTGGCCGCAGTCGTGGCCGAATCGCACCATCGCGCGTCGGGTCGGGAGATCGGCCCCGGCGATCTGCCCGAGCGGTTGCGGCTTGCGGCCCAAGCCGCCGCCCGGCCGCATCGCACAGACGAGACGATCGTGCTGGACGAGTTCCTTGCCCACGTGGAGCGGGAATTGATCCGTCGCGCTTTGGCCCGAGCAAAAGGAAACAAAGCCCGAGCCGCGCGGCTGCTCGGCGTTACACGCCCCCGCCTCTATCGACGCATGGTGCAGTTGGGGTTGGAATAGCGGTTAGTGGAGAGTGGAGAATGGAAAGTGAATGGTGGAGAGTGGAGAGTGAATAATGAATATTGGAGAGTGTAAAAACGCCCCGCGACTGCGTTCGCGGGGGGGGCGTGACATCCGCTTGCGGTTTCGCACTATACGGGTTCGCAGCTTACATAACACGAGACAATGGAAACAAACGCCGCAAGATTGATCGTCTGCGAACGCGATGGGCGTTGGGCCGCGGCGCTGCGGCGAGAGCTTTCCGGTTCGGGGGTTCGCGTCTGGGAAACTCGCACGGCCGCCGACTGCCGTCGCGAGTTGGCGGCAAGTCCCGCCTCGTTTGTGCTGGTGCAAATGTCCCGCAATCCGCTTGATACGCCGCGGATTGTGGAGTTGCTTGCGCGGGAGTTTCCCGCCGCGCGTTTCGCCGTTGCCGGCAAACGTTCGCAGGCCGTTCACGAGCGGCTGGCGCGCGAGGCCGGAGCGGTTCACTTTCTCTGTTCACCCCGCCGGATCGGCATATTGTCGCGCATGGCCTGCCGGCATCTGGCTCAAGTCCCCCCGCCGCAACAAAGCATGATCGAGCGAATTTGGGCGAGTCTTCCCTGGGGTAAAAAGTAGCGCGGTCGTCTTTCGGCCGGATCGAGGGCGGGGGTTGCATTTTCGCCGATCCGTTTTTCTTACCCCGTCGTCGTCAACCGCGGGAAGCTGCGCCGGGTGCGGGCTCGCTTTCATTTCGGGCGACTCTTCCGATTTCCGAAACCGCGTCGGCTATGCGGCGGGCATCGTTTGGCCCGCGGCGAATCGTCGTTTATCCGCCCGATTTTCTTGAATCTTTTTTTGACAAACAAATTTCATCGGGCATATAAGAGTATGGTTAAATTCATCGGCCCTCTTCGATGTGCGTGGACCTATACGAGAAGCATGAGATTGCCTCGTTCGGGTCCGACGCTGGGGGTGCTCGGACGGCATCTGAGCGCCCTCGAACGGCGCAATCGTCTGCGCCAACAGCAGGAAGACCTTAATGCCGGTCTGGTTGATTACGCGGCGCTGCCGCCCTATCCGGCACGCCCCAGACCGCCATCGTAGTGCGTCGCGTTTCTCTACTCTTTGCCAAGGAGGACCGCTTAAACTGACGTGGGGTAAATTTCTTTTTTCTCTTTCCACAAAAAGGAGGTAGTCTCGATCGAAGAAGTCGTAAATGTCTCCCGCGGCGCGTTTGCCGCTTAATGGACGTCATGCAATAATCGGAGGGTAAAACGGCGGACTAATAATCCGCGCCCCCAGTAACGTGCCCATGCACGTAGCACGTCCCAGCGGCAAGCGCGTCGGTTTTTTTTGCGCTCGCTATCGAGAATAACCGCTTGTGGCTTCACCGGTTCCGCTGAAAACAATCATTCAATCGCTTTCGCGGCCGCTTCGACTTCCCTGAAAGCGGCGTCGCGCGGGGCCGCGGCGCCCTCGCGCAACTCGGCCAACAAGCCGCCGAGAAGTTCCCTTTCCAACCATTCCGCCAGCCACTCGGCCCTTTGCCGGGCGTAGCGGGCTTGCAGCCGTCCGAACAACCTGCCGGCGGCCTGCCGGACGCCTTCGCCGGTGGTGCTGACAATTGCATCGCCGCCGCCGGCGATGCCGCCGGCGATGGCGGCCTCGGTGGCGAGATGCCCCGCCGTGGCTCCGGCCGCTTGCGCCGCCGCCTGACCGGCCAGATCTCCGGCAAAGTGCAGGCCGGTGCAGAACAGGGTGACGGTCAGTGCCGGTCTGGCCAGCGCCGCCGCGCGGTCGAGCGATTGCAGGAATCGTACCGCTCGGGGATTGCCCGACCGCCATGCCTCCAATTCCGCCCGTAAAAAATCGCGGTAATCTTTATCGACCGCCGGCAGGGATTCGTGGGCCAACCGCACCCGTTCGAGAATGTCGGCCCTGGCGCGTCCGCCGAGCAATCGCTGCAGTCTTGGGCGGAGCACGTCGTTGCCCACCGATGAAAGGCGGCCCAATTCGTCGAGCAGTTTTCCCACGGCCAAGACGACCGTTTCCCGCTCGCGTTGTTGGAATCCGGCCAAGGGGTCGGCGTGCTGCTTGGCCATCGAGTTCCAAGCGGTTCTAAGGGGCCAAGTCGCGCCGCGGCCCAGCGAGCGGTAGAATCCATGCACCCGGCGCGACCAGGGCGGCCGCGAGTCGTTCCACCAGTAGTGGATTTCATCGACCAATACGGCGGCCGGCAACGAAGGCCAGGCGACCCGCGCCAGTTCGGTCGCGGCGAGGGCGTCGGCGGCGCGCGAAAATTCACCGGCCGCCGCGCGGATCGAATCGAGATAGGCCGGCAGCCCGTTGTGCGGATCGAGCATCCGTCGAATAGCCCCGCGAAAGGTGCGGATTTTTATCTCGTCGAATCGCAAGGCGGCCAGATCGGCGCGGAGGTCGGCGGCCGGCAAAGCAGCCTCCGCCCCCGGCGGCGGAGGCACGTCGGGCGGAATCGCGTAAAACGGCAGCCGCAACTCCTCGGCAGCGCGGCGATCGTAAGGAACCGCGTAGACCAGCTCCGGCCGCGCGCCGGTGTTCTCGCGAAACGTCGCCAGCCAGCGGGGCCAATACTCGGCGTCGGACGACACGTCGCATTGGTTGAAGACGACGACGATCGGCTTGTCGGCCTCGACCGCCGTGCGAAAGAAGCGTTTCACGGCGGCATCGTTGTATTTTTGTTGGGTCAAAACGGCCACCAGCACGTCGGCCGTTTGGCGAATGGCCTTGGCCCGCCGCCAGTTGACCTCGGCGTCGGAATCGACGTCGGGCGCGTCGAGCAGCAGCAGCCGCGGCGGCACGTTTTTCCCCTCGCGCCAGAACATCAGGTCTTCCGGCGACTCGCCCAGCGGATCGGAGGGCGACCGCCAGTCGCATAGTTTGAATCGCTCGAACAATCGGGCGAGCAGGCGGCGATCGGCCAACTCCGCGGGTACGAGGCAAACCGGATGTTTGGTGCCTGCGGCCAAGGGGCTTGCCGCGCTGGCCGGCTCGCCGGCCAAATGGTTGAAGACCACCGACTTGCCGATATTCGTTCCACCGACAATCGCCGCGACCAGCAGCGGCGGGAGATCAAGCTCGGCGAGCAGCTTGTTTTGCAGCAGATCGAACCACTCTTCGCCGTCCGGCGGCGGGATTCCCAACGCGGCCGCACGGCCCGACAACGCGCGAATCGCTCGATCGAGCCGCCGCACTTGATCGGCGAAGGATTGGTACGTCGGCGGATCGTTCATGCGACGGGAACCTTCTCCAAAACCGAAACACTTCAGGCGTAAGCAGCTATTTCATGCAACTGGTTCCCTTCCCAAAACCACCGCTGCCGCTTGGCCGTGGGGGGTGTGGGCGAGAACCAGGGCCGTCGGCCGCTCCAGCGGCGCGGGCTTGCCGCGAACGACGTTCACCGGGCAGAGCGGATCAGGCCGCTCGTAGTTGAGCGTGGGCGGAATCAGTTCTGCACGCAAGGCCAACGCGCACATCACCGTCTCCAACGCGCCCGCCGCCGGACCGAGGTGCCCGAAATAGCTCTTTGCCCCCGTGACAGGAACGTCGCCGAGCGCCGCGCGGATCGCCTGGGCCTCGAGACGGTCTTCCTCGACGGTGCTAAGGCCGTGGGCCGCCACGAATCCAATATCGTCGGGCTGGAGACCGGCGTCGGCCACGGCCGTCAGGATCGCGCGGCGGACGGCCTCGTCCAAGCTCTTTTTTCCTGGTGCGAAGACCGAAGCGCAGCCGAGCACGCGGCCCAGTATGGGAACGCCGCGGGCTTGGGCGCGTTCGCGCGTTTCGAGCAACATGGCCCCGGCCCCCTCGCCGTTGACCAGTCCGTCGCGGTCGGCGTCGAAGGGGCGGCAGGCCGCCTCGGGCGAGTCGCCGCGCCGCGAAAGATCGCCATCGTGGCTCCGCATCCAAGACGCCGGATGCAGCCGCACGCCCACCCCGCCGGCGATCATCGCGTCGGCCTGCCCGCGCTCCAAAACGCGAGCCGCCTCGGCAAAGGCCGATACGCTCGATACATCGCCGAGAGTGATGGTGTTGTTCGGGCCGTAGGCATTCTGGGCAATTCCGATGTGGCAGGCGGGCATGTTCGGCAAATACTTCAGCATCCACAGCGGGAACAATTCGGACATCGCTGCTTGGCCCCAACGGCTGAAATCGAACTTGCCATCGACCATACAGGCGCGATAGGGCGCGGCCAGTTCTTCGATGTCGCAGGGGATGATGCCGGCCCCGAAAACCACCCCCAATCGCTCAGGCGCGGCAGGTTTTTCCGGCAATGCGGCGTCGGCACAAGCCAGATCGGCCGCCGCGAACCCCAACTGAATGTCGCGGCTCATCACCTTCAGACTCTTCCGCGGCCGAACGTACTGTTTTGGATCGAAATCGACGACCGCGCCGCCGATCGGAGGGGGCAACGAGGGATCGTCGTATAGGTCGAGACGGCGGACGCCGCTGCGGCCCTCGATGAAAGAATCCCAGAACGGTCCCTTGCCGATCCCCGTCGGACTGACCGCGCCCAAGCCGGTTATTACAATTTCTTGCCGGAACGCCATGATGTGCGAATCGCCCTCTGCTGCGTTTGTCTATAATCCATTTATCCTAACTTTCCCGAACCTGGGGGACAAGTGGAGGGATCGTCGCGGAGGCCGCCTGGGGCCGACTAATTCGATTTTTACATAATTTATTCTATTTTTCTCGGCATTTTTGGCCCTCGGGATAATAATTGCCCCCTTCTTTGCGGACCGAATATTGTATTATTATGGGTGGTTGGTCGAAATGGTAGCAGCAGGCAGGCCCCGTAGGCGGCGTGTGCCTGTTTTTACCGGAAAGGATGCTTGACGATGCGGCTGATAATATTCGACCGGTTGAACGACAATCGGATCAATTTTCATCCGGCGGCCCTGGGGCGGCCGATTTTCGAGCTGCGCTGCGGCATGACCTCCCTGGCCGATAAGCTGATTTCCAAGGTCGGCATCGGCGACGTCGCTTATTTCGTGCCTCCCTATATGGCCGAGGCTTATCAAGCATCGACCGACCGGCCGGTGA
>ENA-UOUL01004527-UOUL01004527.1-bioreactor-metagenome-genome-assembly--contig:-NODE-4527-length-12788-cov-3.830068_pt1 | contig 12788 bp, 9 predicted proteins | sample MGYA00249838_ERZ747220 | MGnify/ENA primary metagenome ERZ747220 (study PRJEB28778, sample SAMN05720191) | bioreactor metagenome | isolation source: Anaerobic biogas reactor | place: USA:Washington...
CACGCGCCCCCATTGACGCTTGCCAGGTAGATGTGGTCCGAATCGTTCGGATCGATCGCAATCGCCTCGCAGGCACCGATTTGATAATTGGTCCCTCCGATCGGCGTCGAAGAGACGATCGGTGTCGATGGGGTGCAGCCCCAACCGCCAGTCACTCGGCCCGGGGGTGCGCCGGCGCTGCCGGGCCCGGAGGGGGGCCTCAACCCGCCACCGGGCTCGGCGGTGGATCCGGTGACGGGCCTCGTTCCGCCTCAAGAGGGGGGGCAGCCCGGGGGAGTCAACGCTCCCGCTCCCGCCCCCGGTGTCGGCGGCACGCTGCAAAATGGCACGCTGCAAAGCGGGCAGCCGGGCGCGCCCCAGCGGGAACCCACGGAAGGGGAGTTCACCTTCTGAGGGGGCGGTGGGCCCGGCTCCTCGAAAGCGCAGCACCTCAGAAGCGCGCGCAGGCGGCGTTCAGGTCCGCCAGCGCGGCGTCGCCGCGCACCCGATCGCCGCTCTTCACCACCAGATCATGGCCGAAGGCCACCGTGCCACTGTCGCCGTCGTCAGCCCATACCGGGGTTGCCAAGGCCAGCAGCATGAGGAGCACCGCGCCCCACTGCCATAGCCAACGTTTCTTCATCGCACACCTCCCACCATGCTTTTGCTCATCACCATCGCCCTATTGGAGCCGCTGCACCGGGCGACCGCGCAGCCCGGTCACCAGAGCGGCCAGCAGCAGCAACAGCGAACTGGTCGCTGCGCTGGCGGCCACCAGGCGCAGCAGCGGTTCAGCCAGGCGCAGCAGGCCCAGCAGGCCACGACCCAGCAACTCCGCCACACCGCTCAGGGCCCACAGGGCCGAGAACAAGACGCCGGTTTCCCTGTGTACCAGCAGAGGAAACGCACCGGCGAGCAGCGCCCCCCACCAGACCGCCAGCATCACCAACACAGCCGCGCCCACCAACAGCGGGGCGCTACCGATCCGGCTGCGCCTTCGTTCCGATTCACGGCGGGCTTCGCCTTGCACCTGGACCATGATCCGCTGCAGCAACTGCGGCGGCGCGGCCGCCACCGTCGGGGCGCTCAGGCGGCGTTCCACTTCCTGCAGGCCCCAGGCATACACCTGGCACTGGGGGCAGGCCCTCAGGTGCTGTTCCAGTTGAGCCTGTTCGTTGGTGGTCAATGGCTGCCGGCGCGTCAGCAGCTCCTTGGCCCGTTCACATGCGGTCATCCTCTCACCTCGCGGCCTTGTGCTCGGCGACGATCGAGGAGTACTGCAGCGGCATCGACCAGCCGCCGAACTCGGCGAACTTGGCCCCGAGCGCGACGTGGCGCTCGTGCAGGGGTGACGTCTTCAGATCAGCCATGATCGAGAACCTACCGCAGGTGGGTAGGGTGAGTGACCGGACCCCACTCGACGTACCCGCTGAAGGAGAAGGACCCCGTGCCCAACGCCGCGCTCCCCTCGATCACCGCTGCCGCGTCCCTGCCGAAGGAGGCCGACCTCCTCGTCGTCGGCCTGGCGGACGCCTCGGACGGCCCCGTCCTCGTCGGGGTTCCCGACGAGCTCGACAAGGCGTGGGCCAAGCGCCACGGGACGTCCCTGCTGGAGTCGGCGCAGTCGATGGGCGCCGCGGCCAAGCCCGGCACCACCGTGGTCCTCCCCGGCCAGCCCGGCCTGGTCGTCACGGGCATCGGCGGGGTCGACGTCACCCCCGAGCAGGTCCGCCGGGCCGCGGGCAACGCGGTGCGCGCCGCAGCCAAGGTGGCCGGCGACCGCACGCTGGCCGTCGCGCTCAGCTTCGAGGCCATCGAGCCCGAGGTGCTGCGCGGCGTCGCCGAGGGCGCGCTGCTCGGCGCGTACGGCTACGCCAAGGAGACCCGCCAGGAGGCCAAGCGGCCCCTCGGCTCGCTCGTGGTCGTCTCCCCCGCCAAGGACGCCAAGGCCCACGTCGACGAGGCGACCGTCGTCGCCACCGCCGTGTGCTGCGCCCGCGACTGGGTGAACACCCCGCCGAACGCCCTCTACCCCGAGACCTTCGCCGACGCCGCCCGTGCGCTGGCGCGCGACGCGCGCCTCGACGTCGAGGTGCTCGACGAGAAGGCGCTGGCCCGCGGCGGCTACGGCGGCATCCTCGGCGTCGGCGGCGGCTCGTCCCGCCCGCCGCGCCTGGTCCGCATCGAGTACAACCCCCGCGGCGCGAAGACCCACCTTGCCCTCGTCGGCAAGGGCATCACCTTCGACACCGGCGGCCTCAACCTCAAGCCCGCCGACGGCATGATCACCATGAAGTGCGACATGGCCGGCGCCGCCGCGGTGATCGCCGCCGTGCGCGCGATCGCCGACCTCAAGCTCAAGGTGCGCGTCACCGCCTACGCGGCCATGGCCGAGAACATGCCCTCGGGTACGGCCTACCGCCCCTCCGACGTGCTGACCATGTACGGCGGCAAGACGGTCGAGAACGCGAACTCGGACGCCGAGGGTCGCCTCGTCATGGCTGACGCGCTGGTCCGTGCCGGGGAGGACAACCCCGACCTGGTCGTCGACGTCGCCACCCTCACGGGCGCCTGCGTGGTCGCCCTGGGCGAGCGCGTGGCCGGGCTGATGGCGTCCGACGACGAGACCGCCGACGACCTGCTGGACGCCGCCGAGGCCTCCGGCGAGGCGTTCTGGCAGCTGCCGATCCCGGAGGAGATCCGCGACAACCTCAAGTCGGAGGTGGCCGACCTGGCCAGCTCGGGCAAGTCCCGCTACGGCGGTGCCCTCACGGCGGCGGGGACGGAGGACGCGCCGATCATCTTCCGCGGGGCGGCGGCCACGCGAGGGTACTGGAAGGGGATCGCGATCCAAGCCGGAGGAGGTGGGAACCCGGTTCAGGTGGGGGCGACCTTCGACTTCTGCGAGATCTCCGACGCGGGCAGCTCGACCTTCAGCGGTCGTGCCGACACCGTGACGGCCATCTACATGGGCGGCATCTCCGCGGCGCAGATCACCAACACCACCTTCAAGAACAACGAGAGCTACGGCATCTGGGCCTCCAGGGACGCTCGGCTCCCAGGCTTCGCCAACAACACCTTCACGGGGAACGGCCGCGCCATGCTGCTCCACCCGGCACGCGTGGGTGAGCTCGCGGGGACGAGCACGATCACCGGCAACGACGTCGCGGGCCTGTACGAGGCCGGCGTGAACCCATACCTGCTGCGGGCGCATTGCATCGGCATGCGCATCCCCGAGGACGTCTCGTTGACCGCGCTGCGCACCCTGACCCGCTGGTGGACCGCCTTCGCCCTGGCCGCCTCAGCCGGCCTCTCCGCCCAGACCACCCAATCCACCCAGCCGTCGCCGCCCGGAGTCGTCATCATCGACGATATGGAAAACTTCGACCACTGGACCTGGAACCAGGACGTCACCCCGGTCCTCGACAAATCCATGCGCAAAATCGGCAACGCCTGCATCAACGTCCAGTTCCTCATCGACAAGACCAAGCCCAACGCCGCCTGGATCGCCCGAACCGGCGTCGGACTCGACCGCGTGCCCAAGTACCTCCAAGCCTTCGTCCTCGTGCCCCGATGGCAGAAGTTCGCCTGGGGCGAAGCCCGAATCCGCATGATCGTCCAGGACGCCGACGGCACCGCCGTCATGACCTTCATCTCCGGCCTCTACGAAGGAACCGACGGCCGCGACTCCCCCATCTTCGCCAAGCCGTGGTACTACGTCTGGCCCAAGATCCGCGTTGAACTGGCCTCCTTCGAACCCTACTGGCCCGGCACTAATGGCACGCTCGACGGCATCGAGACCATCAGCTTCGAAATGCCCCACCGCGTCGAAGAGTACATGTTCGACGGACCCTATGAATACCGCATCGACGAGTTGGCCGCGATCTTCGACGACGCCGATCCCTACATCGCCGACCGCGCCGCCGCCGTCCGTCAGCGGGGCAAAGCCCTCCTCCAGCAACTCGACGGCCTGCGCGAAACACATCAGGGCACGTGGTACCGCTACCCGCTGGCCAGCCTGACCGCCCTCGACGTCTTCTGCGACTGGGCCGTCGAGGAAACCCAGGACCCCGAAAAGAAATGGGTCCGCGCCGAACGCGAACTGATCTACCTCGACCGCCTCTGCGACGACCTGGCCGCCGGATTCGACCGCCTCGAAAAGGGCGAGAACCCCTGGCCCGACGTGGCCGAACCCGACGTGACCGCCCTGACCGTCGAAAACGGCAACTACCGCAATGAGCAGGGCCCGGTCTACATCACCGGCTTCTGCCACCATCCCAGCAACCTCGGCATCTTCCGCCGGCTGGGCCTTAACGGCACGACCCTCGGCTGCACCCTCGGCGAGACCCGGCCGGAGCCGGACGTCACCAACAAACCTGAAAACCTCGTCACCTTCTGCGACAACGCCGCCAAACACAACATCGCCTGCGACCTGCTGATCACCCCCCACCACGCCCCCGGCTGGGCCCTGGCCAAATGGCCCGACATCTGCCCCAGCAACCTCCGCCGCGTCCGCAACCAGTTCCTCCCCTGGAACCTCTCAAGCCCCAACTTCCGAAACCTCGTCGCTGAGCACGCCGAAGCCGTCGCCACCACCGTTCGCGACTGCAAAAACCTGCTGAGCTACGACCTGACCAACGAACTGTGGTACCTGATGCTCGGCGACTTCGCCGCCGACGACTTCCGCGCCTGGCTCAAACAGCGATACGAAACCGTCGACGCCCTCAACCAGGCCTGGGGCACGACCTTCGAAAACTTCGAAACCGTCCAGTACCTGACCGCCGTCGACCGCGCGGTCAGCGACCTGTTCCTCTTCAACCAGGACCGCGTCACCGACTTCTACACCTTCTTCGTCAACGAGGTCCGCAAGCACGACGACACCAAACCCGTCTACATCAAGATCCACGGCGCCTGGCGGCACCTGATGAGCGTCGACAAGCCCGCCCTCTGCCGCGTGCTGACCGGCGTGGGCTCCGACTGCTTCAGCCGACTCGACAACCCCGACGATGACCTGGTCATGGACCTCTGGACCACCATGATGATCACCAACATGTACCACTCACTTGAACCCGACAAGCCCATGATCGACTCCGAGCAGCACATGATCTGGTACGGCCACGTCGTCACCTACGACTACATCCGCGCCCTGTGCTGGTGGCGGGCCGTCCAGGGACTCGACGCCAACTACGTCTGGCTCTGGAACCGTACCTTCGAAAACGCCGAAGACAACCTCTGCACCCAGCCGTGGGCCATGGTCGGACTCTGCGAGACCGCCCTCGACCTCCAACGCCTCAACACCCTCGTCGCCGACTTCCAAGCCTACCGGCCCGACGTGCTCCTCGTCGACAGCGGCGCCAAAACCCCCGACGCCTACAAACTCCTCAGCTACGCCGGACGGGCCTTCAACCTCCTGACTCCGCAGGCCCTCACCGACGATCGGCTCAAAACGTACAAAACGATCATCTTCCCCGACGGCTATCGCATCGACGACCAGACACCCCAATGGCTCGCCGCCGCCGAAAAAGCCCAAATCAATGTGATCCAAATCGACGACCAGACCACCACCCGCAGCCTCGCCCAGCGCATCGTTTCGCGGGCGACGCCGATCGCCGAGAACATCGACGGCGTGATCAACCACACCGTGCTCGACCCGGCTGGGCGGACCATGACCTTCCTGCTCAACATCAACACCGAGCCGGTCCGAGTCCGACTCGCCCCGCCCGCCGAGGGCCAGTGGACCAACCCGATCAGCCGCGAAACCGTCGGCGAAACGATCGAACTGCGACCGTCCGTCCCGGTGATCCTGACGATGTAGCCCACCAGGGTCACTTCAGGCGAATGAGGATCGGGTAGTCGCGGACAATGACGCCGCCAACGGTCGTGCCGTTGGCGGTCGACTCGAAGCGGAGCGTCTGCTCCGCGCCGTTGATCGGCTCGTAACCCGTTACCTGGCCGGCTTTTGCGTTGACGATCAGGTTGCAGGATTGGCCGGGGCAGTCGTCTTGGGCGCGGCCGGCGGTCCAGAGGGCCAGGACGGTCTCGCCGTCGCGCCGGAGGACGGCGGAGCAGAGATCCCCGATCGGCGGGTCGGTGCGAAAGTCGAGCTCAGCCGGCTCGAGGCCGTCGAGGGCGGTGCTGAGGTTTCGCAGGACGTAGTACGCCGGCTGCGGCTGCATCGCGGTCAGCGGTTCGCCGACGAAGGCTTTGCGGGTCAGGCTCAGATCGAGGGGGTAGTTGGCGTCGCTGTAGCCGCAGTAGAACGACTCAGCGGGCAGGGCGGTGTGCGTGAGAGTGAGGCGGGCGAGGTACTTGGCCTTTTCGATTTCAGTGCAAGGGAGGTCGCCCCACCAGTTGGGCGGGGCGGGGGCTGGGTAGCTGGCGCCCCAGGCCCACTCGGTGACCATGTACCGGCCGGCAAAACCGCAGGACTCGCAGTAGCGCTGCACCGCGCGGACGTCGTCGAGGTAGCGGCGGACAAAGGGGTGATCGGGATCGGCCTGGTAGAACGGGTGCCAGGCGATGATATCGACGTCGCGGGCCAGTTCACGGACCACCCGCAGGAACATGTCCGATTGACGGCGGGATTCCCACTCGCGCTCGTCCCAACCGCTGATGCCGTAGACGAACCCAGCGTACGAGCCGAGCATGATCTCAGCGTCCGGGCAACATTCGCGAAGGATTGGAATCGTCCTGCGGGCGAGGGCGACGTAGCGGTCGGGATCGGGCGCATCGCCCCAGTACCCGCCGGTGTTCCACTCGTTCCAGACTTCAAAGACCTTGACGCGGTCGCGGAAGTGCTGGGCCATGAAGCGGACGTAGCGGGCCCAGGCGTCCAGCGCCTCGGGCGTGGTCGGCGGGGCGGGATTCTCCCAGTACCACTCCCAGAGCTGGGGCAGATGCCGCGTGGGGTCCTTCTGGGTGTAGAGGCGGTTGCCGAAGCCCAGGGACAAAACGACGTCCACGCCGTGGGCGACCATGTCGGTGACAGCCAGGTCGGCCACCGGATCGACGGCGAGCTTTCCGCGCTGCTGCTCGACGTAGTGCCAGTTGATCACGTCGTCGTGGAAGCCGAAGCGGACCCATTTGAAGCCCAGGTCGTAGTACGTGGCCCAGATGTCGTGCCAGGTCTGGCGCTCCGCGTGGAAGCCGTGCATGGTGGAGCTGACGGACACGCCCGCGCCGAGGGTGGGCAGCGCGAGGTTGCGCCCGGTGTGCCCGCGCACTTCGACGGCGGCGATGGAGAAGGAGTGGCCCCAGTTCTCGATGCGAGGGAAGCCGCGGGCGACGATCCATATCTGCTTGGCCGGGCGCGGATCGAAGACAAATTCTAAGTCGTACCGATCGGCGGCGTCGCCGGAAGGGCCGTCAAAGACGGTATCCCAATGATGGGCGTCGCGCGAGACTCGGATGGTCAGATGCCGGGCCATGGCCATGCCGACTTCGACGGCGGGTTCGTCCATATGGGCTGACCCGGCGGGTCGGCGCACGCGCGGGACGGGTCCGGGCCGGCGCTTGTGGAGCGTGACCGACGAGACGGTCTGTTCGCGGGCCAGGTCGATGCGAATCCAGACGGGTTCGGCGTCGGGCTGCGGGAACGGATGGCTGGACCAGCAGGTTTCGCGGTCACCGTCGATCAGGTGGATCGGTTCGAGCGGCAGGGCGTCGTTGGCGGCGGTGCGCGGCAGGCGGCCGATGGCGGCGCCGAGGCGGTTCATGCGAATCTCGGCGCTCGTCTTGAGAGGCGTCTTGCGGAAGGGATTGTCGTTGCCCTGTTGGATGGCCACGTCGTCGAGCAGATCGGGGCTTTGGGCGAGGATCTGGGTCGCGCCGTAGCCGACGACGGGCACGCCGCCGCAACGGGCGCGAACGACACCGTCCTGGAAAACCAGCTTGACCGTCTGCGATTGCGTTTGGTCGCTCATGATAGCTCCGATGAAAAGGCGGGTGCGTCGGTTCAGAAGGAAACCCACTGGCGTGTCTGGACCAGCAGGACGCTTTCCTGATCGAACGTTCGGCGATAGGTGTCGCGGATGTTCTGGATGGCGCGGCGATGCTCGGCTGAGTCGTCGCGAAGGATGATAATGACCTTCGAAGGCTCCTGGATGATCCGGCCGGCGGCATTTCGCCATTGGCCGGCGGCGTCGAGGATGGTCAAGCCGTCGGGGAATCGCGGCGTGACGTGCGCATCGACGAACCGTTGCCACTGGTCGGCTGCGATCGGCGAACCGTCGGGCCGCAAGAGTCCGAAATACAATTCGGTGCGGACCATTCGATGGGCGTCGGAGCGCCACTTCGTTTCGGCGCAGGCGGGCAGCATCGCCAGCATGCACGCGGCAAGCAGGATCCTGATGTTCCGTTGGACATAGGCTTGTGTTGAACGGTCCGCGGTCATGTCAGCTTTCCCGGTTGTTGGCGAGAACGGCCTGGCCGGTCAGGTCGGCTATGTTTTGATCGGCGTGGCCGTAGAGGATGTTGCCTTGAATAAGGACGTGCTCGGAATCTTTGACGACGATGCCGTGGCGCGGCGTGGGGTTTTCCACGAAGGCGTGGTCGTGGCCGCTGCAGATGCAGGAGGAGACGACCACGTGCTCGGCCCCGTCGATTTCGATTCCGGCCCGGCGGTTGTTGTAGGCGTGGATGCCGGTGACGATGACGTTCCGCGGCGGTCGTCCGCGGCCGTCGGCGGCGATGCGGATGCCGCAGTCCCAGCCGCCGATATCCGCGCCGCCGGTGACGGTGACGCAATCGGTGTTGGGACCGATCAGGATGCCGGCTTTGCCCTTGCGGACGGCGGTGACGCCGATAATCTTGACGCCGCCGAGGCGGGCCCCGCCGTCGTCGGGCGAGGCCAGAACGATGCCGTACTCGTCGTGATCGGAAAACTCGCCGCCGACGATCTTGGCGTAGTGGCAGCGTTCGATCATCAGGCCGACGCCGCAGACCTGTGGATCGCAGAACTGGAGCTGCGGCGCGTCGACCACGCCCGCCCGCTCGCTGTCGCCGCCGCGCAGGTGGATGCCGATCTGGCAGTGGTTGACGCCGACGTTGTGGAGCGAGAGCAGGTCGGCGTCGCCGCGGACGAGGATGCCGGCCTTGCCGTTAGCGCGTCCGGAGCCGATCAGGTGCAGATGGCTGATCGAGACGCCGGCGACCTTGACGGTTTTGCCGAAGATTTCGAGCAGGTCCACGTCGCGGTCGCAGCGGAAGACCGTGCCCTCGTTGCCGCCGCTGAACACGATCCCGCGTCCGGCCCCTTCGAGATGGACGCCGTGCTTGTCCTCGATCCGGACGGTGGAGTTCAGGTCGTAGGTTCCAGCGGCGATACCGATCTTGCCGCCGACCGACGGCAGGCGGTCGATCGCCTTCTGGAGAACGACGGAGGCGTCGGCCCCGCCTTCGACGTTGCCGTAGCGGGCCGACCAGGCGACGACGTTGCCGGCGTCATTGTGGTGGAGGATGAAATCCGCGGCAGATGGCTGATAGCCCGGCTTGTCGGCCGACATGGCTTGCCTTTCGTGCTGCGATGGATGTTGGTCCCTCGATCGGACGGGCAGGAGCATAACCGCCGACGAACGTGTTGTCCAGATCGAATGGCGGATCAACGGTCACCGGTAGAGCGGCAGCGACGGGCCGGGCGGATCGGCGCTGACGACCTGATTGCCGCGCCAGGTGAAGGTGACTTCGGAGTTTTCGACGGTCTGACCGGCCGACGACATGCGGCTGTGGGATTCGCCGTAGGCGATGACGTAGCCGGTGGTCTGGCTATCTTCGGCGGCGGCGATCCCGCCGAAGAGGCTCAGGGCCTGGCGCTGGCGGAAGCAGACGAGCGGATAGGTCACCGCGAGTTGGGCGCCGGCGCGTGACCGATCGAAGACGACGTAGTCGCCGCGCCACGCGGCGGGGATTTCACAGCCGTCGACGAAGGTCCGGACGGCGGCCCGATCGGTCCAGGTCGGCGGGCGGAAGTGGACGTTCTTTCCGCGATGCGGAACGATGGCGACCCGGCCGGCATCCGGCAGCGCGGTGGTCACGGTCGCCGCGGGCGCACTGACCGGCAGCGACATGTTGACCAGGATGCGATCGCCTTGTTCGATGACGGTGTTGTTCCAGGCGGTGTGGATGGAGCGCATGCCCTCGGGCGAGCAGCAGCCCGAAACGTTCATGTGCTTGGGCCCGAAGAGCCAATCGACCAGGTCGTTGGGACCCGGAGCGCCGCAGAAGCCGCCCTCGAAATCGCGAAGCACGGCGAGTGCGTCATCGACCTCGCGCGGCCGGTCGGGATACAGGGCGCGATAGTGGGCTTCGTACGCGGGCGTGATGGCGAACTGGCAGGTGCGGATGTAGTTGCGGACGAAGCGCTCGACGTGATCCCAGTATTCGGACAGGCCGGCGCGGGCGAGGCAGGCGGCGGTCGAGATCATGTCGGCCGTCGCGCAGGTCTCGGAGAGCCGGGCGACCGTCTCATCCCAATAGCCGGCGGAGAACCAGCCGGTGTCGTAGCTGCGGCGGCGCTGGAATTCGTAGACGCGGCGGGCGAAGTCGATATACTTGGGATGGCCGGTGACCTCGCCGAGCCACGCCACACCCCAGACCGCGTGCATGGTGATGTGGGCGTGGCCGCAATGGCTGCCATCGGGCCGGATGCGGGCGGCGCCGCGATTCGGCTGGAGCTCGGCGACAAAGCCGTCGGCCAGGGCGCAACAGTAGTCGAGGATGGCTTCGTCGCCCGAAGCCAGGTAGTAGCCCAGCAGGTGCATGCCATCGACGGGGAACTGGCGTTCCCAGCCGGTCTGCAGGACCTTGCCGTCGATCCACGGGCCGAACCCGTCCTTGTGGTAGGCGCGGCCGGTGTCCAACGTGGCGAGCGTGGTCAGGGCGTGGGCCATGCGTCCGGCCTGCTCCAGCGAAGCGCGGTTGCCGTTGCGCTGGTGGTCGGTGCAGAGGCTGGCGATGATCTTGCCGGTGGTCCAGGGGCTGATGCCCAGGCCGGATGTGATCTCCTCGCCGGCGTAGACCTTGCCTTCCTCGGCGGCGCCGTTTTCGCACCAGGCGAAGTGATCGTCCTTGACGTAGCCCATGATCCGCCGGCGCAGGCCCAGTTCGGTTGTGGTCGGCTGATCGAGGCCGAGGATTTCCCGCATGTTCCAGAACTCCCAGTCCATGCGGCAGTCGGTGTCGCCGATGGCGATGGGGTCCGGTCCGGAGGGAACCGGCGGCAGGTGCAGCAGGCCGCACTGGAAGCGGGCCTGGTAGTCGTATTGCGAAACGGGATTGCGCTCCAGGTAGTTCATCGCCCGTCCGGCGATGGCGACGAAGTCGATTTCATCGGGGCTCGCCGGTGCGTCGGGCAAACCGGCGGGAATGGTTTCGAGGACGGTCAGTTCGTCCTGGAGTCCGGCGTGACGCAGGTTGGGCAGAATCGATTGATCGTTCATGATATGCTCCCGGTTGAGGGCGAATCAGTTCAGCTTCCTGTAGAATACGATTTCCGAGTCGGGTCGGTCGGGCAGTTCGATGTCGATGCCGGCTGACAGCTCGGCGCCCGTGGCTGTTCGCGCGTGTCCGGCGTCGGCCCACGTCAGTTCGTAGGTGCAATCGTCTTTCAATCCCTTCAGCACGATGCGTCCCTTGGAGAGCGGGCAGTTCTCGCGGCGGAAGAACATGGCTGCGCCCTGGTTGAGGTCCTCGCGCCAGAACTGGTATCCGCACCAGACGTCCTCGGCGGAGGACCGTTCGAAGAGTTCGTAGAAATCGCCGAGCAGCAGCGGTCGCAGGCGGCCGTATTCGGCGAGGCGTTCGGCCAGGGCGGTCGGGTCAAACTCATCGGTCTCCGGGTCGAAGGCGGTCACCACGGCGGAGAGGCTGAGTGTGGCGTAAAAGTAATAGCGGAAGCCCCGGTCCATCTTGGCGTGGAAGGTCGGGCTGTTGATGTTCTTGAGGAAGACCGGGAACCAGCCCAGGATGAATGCGGTTACAACCAGCTCGATCACCTTGGCCGCCTTGGTCGCCATACTGTAATAGGCAATCTGCGAGGCGCTGGTGTACTGCGTCAGCAGGATGCGGTTGACGTAGGTCATGCCCCAGGTGAACAGGCCGCCCGGCACCATCGGCAGGCTGTAAGCTGCCATCAGCCAGAACCAGTGTTTTGAGAAGCTGAACGCCAGCTGAGCCCGGCATAACCAGGCGCTGACCAGGGCGGCAATCACCGCCGAGATCACCTGCGCCCAGAAGTAACCGTCGATGCCGCCTTTGAAGCTGACCACGAACAGCAGGATGAGCGCAAAATTGACCAGGGCGTACAGGATGTTGATAGCAAGGAAGTTCACCGGCTTGCGCTGCATGCGCAGGACGTTCTTGAAGATCTCCTTCAGGGCGGCAAATGGCAGGCTGGCAACCGCCAGGGTGATGGCTTTGCCGTAAACCGGGCTGCCAAACAGCAGGTCAGACAGGCTGCCGGCAAACAGCGCCACCAGTGCCGCCACCAGCCCGCCGAACAGCAGGGTGAACCACGCCAGGCTGGAGACCATCTGTGCCCGGTCGCGCTCGGGGTCACCGGTGGTTTCGTAGTAGAAGCGCATCAGCCCGGTGCCAAGGTTGAGCGTGATCAGCACGGTAAAGTACGCCGCGGCGGCGGTGATCACGTCCACCGAGCCGTATTCGCTTGAGGTGAGGAGGCGGGTGATGATGGGGATGGTGACCAGCCCGACCACCTGCGCCAGCGACCCGCCAATGCCGTAGATGAGTATATCACCGGTCAGCTTGGGAAAGCCGGCGAGCAGTTTGCGAAGGTAGCTTTGCTGAAAATTGAA
>ENA-UOUL01004528-UOUL01004528.1-bioreactor-metagenome-genome-assembly--contig:-NODE-4528-length-12784-cov-4.663965_pt1 | contig 12784 bp, 12 predicted proteins | sample MGYA00249838_ERZ747220 | MGnify/ENA primary metagenome ERZ747220 (study PRJEB28778, sample SAMN05720191) | bioreactor metagenome | isolation source: Anaerobic biogas reactor | place: USA:Washington...
GCAACGTCTCCAAGCGGGCGAAGATCCTCTTCCCGATCATCGTCACCATCGTCGCCGGCTATGTTGCCCCGGCCTCGGTCTCGCTGGTGGGTCTGTTGATGTTCGGAAACCTCATCCGTGAGTGTACCGTACTGGACTCCCTCTCCGAAACCGCACAGACTGCGATGGTGAACCTCATCACGCTGCTCTTGGGCATCACCATCGCCTCAACGATGAAGGCGGAGGGATTTGTCACCGTCCAGACGCTGATGATCATGGGCCTGGGACTCTTGGCCTTCGTCTTCGACTCGATCGGTGGAGTGCTCTTTGCCAAGCTCTTGAACCTCTTCACCAAGAATAAGGTCAATCCGATGGTGGGAGCCGCCGGTATCTCAGCCTTCCCGATGTCGGCTCGAGTCATCCAGCGCATGGGCCAGGAGGCGGATCCGCAGAACCACCTCTTGATGCACGCGGTGGGAGCCAACGTTGCCGGTCAGATCGCCAGCGTCATCGCAGGCGGTGTCATCCTGGGCTTGGTCCCGGGTCTGCTCTAGGAGAATTGAGATGAGTACGTTCAATGCATCACTGCTTTTGATGGGACAAGGGATGGCTGCGATTTTCGTCGTCATCATCATCATCTATTTCGTTATCTTGATATTGGGGAGAAAGGGAAACAAGAAGGAGAGCTGATCATCAGATGATGGTCGGCCATGGGGATTAAGAGGTGCACTCATATACCCAGGCGCTCCAAGAGTTCTTCCGCACACTGGGGGCCCGTCGCCAGATGGTTCTGGCGACCTCGGCCCAAGACAGGACGACAGCCCGGATGGTGAGTTGCATCGTCTCTGACCACAAAATCTACTTTCAGACCGATACGGCGTTCCTGAAGTATCGACAGATCATGGCCAATGAGCGCGTAGCCCTCTGCATCGACAACATACAGATCGAGGCAGAGGCGCGCGCTCTGGGCAGACCCACCGAAGATGCGAATACATTCTTCCTTGATGCGTTCAGGATAGCCTACCCCGGCTCCTATGAGGCATACTCGCGCCACCGCGACGAAGTCGTGATCGAGGTAATCCCGAAGCGCATCACCGTATGGGAGTATGTAGAGGGAATACCGGTGATCAAGGTCCTGGACCTTGTCGAGGAGCAGTATACCGAGCAGGTGTATCGAACAACGCAAGATTGCGGAGCGCCTCTCAATCTCCCCTAATCCGATACACCCGTCCTTTCTTCTCTCCCTCTGCAACTAAGAGTCCATCCTCCACCATCTGCGACAGCAGTGTGGCTGCACGAGTTCTTTTCACATCAAGGAGCTTGCAGACATCGGCATTGCTGCCCTTCTTGTTGGTGCGCAGGAACTCAAAGATACGTGTTCTCTGCTCTTCAGTGGCTGTCTGGTATTTTCGTATTGGCTCACGTATATCACCGCTTTTACCAGCTATATCACCGCTTTTACCAGCTATATCACCGCTTTTACCAGCTATATCACCGCTTTTACCCATGATCAATTTCAGGGTGGTTCTTTCTGGGTTGAAGGTTTCAGATAAGATTGGAGTATCCCAGTTCTGTTGTTTCCAGACTCCAAAGATGTTGGATAGCCCACTGCCTGCCCGTTCCCCGATGTTGACCAGTGTGAACATGGTGAATACCGTGCTGTTGCGCGGGTCGGAGAGGCCCCCATCGATGGCAGCTTCAGGGGCGATACGGAGCCCTCCTGGGTTGGAGAAGTCGTAGGAGCGTAGCTTCTTGATGATGACCAGACCACGGCGCTCATAGTAATTTGCGTGTATCAAGGTGTTTATCAAGGCTTCACGGACTGCCTTATGGACAGGGGTGTCATCGATTCGCATCATATGCTCGTCCAAGGCAAAGGGTGTCTTGATGCCGAGTGTGAGTTTGTTGGCGACAAGGAAATAAAAGTCGAACAAATTCCCGCTCCAAGTCGCTGAATCTGATACGACTCGGTCTATCCATCGAGGCTCCTCGCCGACCACCTCCCGGTAGTCGAGCAGGTAGTACGGAAACTCCTTCACGATCTCGTAGTGATAGCCGAACATGAGAAGCCCAGCAGCCGTTGGATGGAGTTCAGAATCTGTATCGCTCCGGCCAACAGCATTGAGTCGATAGAGCAACTCTTCATCAGAGAGTCGGTTCCATGACAGATCTGGTTTTACCGTTGAGAGTATTCGGCGGTATTTTTGTATTGTGTCGTTGCAGAGAGCATCCAGACCCAAGGAATCGAGCACCACCAAGTCGGCGGGACTTGCGCTGGAATCCCGGATCATGAGGCGTACCTCATCATCCGTGCAGTGGTAGTCACCGTCGCCGTTGCGCCGGTATGATCCACCGTATACATCCCCATCGATATGCACCGGTTTGTCGGTCCGCAGGGCGCGGGGCACATCGATGACGATGAGCTCCTTGCCCTCCACTTATTCGATCCTGACGTTTTGATCGACGAGAATATTACGACTCACCTTCTGTCGGTTGTTCAGCGTGTTCCAGATGGTTTTCACATACTGTTGGGCATCGGGGACACCGACTACGTGGAGGTTCCCCTCTGTATCTTCGTCAACTCCGAGGATGATGGTCCCACCCATGGTGTTTGCAAAGGAGGAGTAGGTTTGCCAAAGGGTCTGGGGCACACCTCCTCGAGCTCTCTTTACTTCAAGGCGGTTATTCTCTTTCAGGTTCCCTAATTCAGTGAGTAGTTGTGACATTCTTAGTTCCTCAGCTCTCAATATGCTGTTCGGTTGTTGGATTATCAAGGAGGGCCTGATTTGATAGTACGGCGCTCTCATTGCCTCGTCAAGGAATGCGTGTTCCCACCGGCGAGGTCAATTTTCTGAGTGCAAAGTCAAGAAAGAGTATTCTGTATTGCCAGAGGGAGTGTACACTGTAGACAGGATATCCCTTGAGAGACGTGCACGAGGAGGAAGAGATGGCGAAGCGAGCACTGGTATTGGTAGGTGGATGGGAGGGGCATGAGCCTGTCCAGGTAGGGGAGCGATTCAGCAAGTTCCTCAGAGCGGAAGGCTTCGAGGTGGATGTGAGGCACAATCTTGAGATCTTGCAAGACAGGGAGTATCTCTTCAGTCTGGACCTCTTTGTACCGGTCTGGACGATGGGAGAGTTGGATACCAAGGAGACCGGCCACCTCAGCGATGCCATCGCCAGCGGGGTGGGGATGGCCGGCTGTCACGGGGGGATGTGTGATGCTTTTCGCACGAATGTCCTCTGGCAGTTCATCACGGGCGGCAACTGGGTCTCCCATCCGGGAAGCGACGGGGTCGAGTACCGGGTGAACATCAAGCACAGCTCCAGTGAGCTCGTCGCGGGCATCAATGATTTCACCGTCGTGAGCGAGCACTACTACCTCCACGTCGACCCGGCCGTCGAGGTGTTGGCCACCACCCGGTTCCCGGTGGTGCGCTGGTACCATTCGACCAATGGGGAGGTGGACATGCCGGTCGTCTGGACCAAGAAGTGGGGCCATGGGCGGGTGTTCTACAACTCACTCGGTCATCATGATGATGTCTTTGACATTCCCGAAGCCTGGACCCTGATGAGCCGGGGGCTCCTCTGGGCCAGTGAGAGCAAAGACCTTGCCCGACGGCACGGGTTGACCATCGATGAATTTCAAAGCGATAGGAAGATGTTCTGACATGAAAAAACTACACGTTGGCATTGTTGGCTTGGGGAAGATCAGCGGCATCTATCTGGATAACCTCAGTACGGTCTTCTCTCCGTGGGTTACGATCGCGGGCGTCACCGACTTGGTGGAGGAGCGGGTCCGGGAGGTCAGACAGCGGTATAACACGCCGGTCTTTGCCGATCATCGCGCGTTGTTCAACGACCCGGATGTGGACCTGATCCTCAACCTCACCACCCCACAAAGTCACTTCGCCCTCTGTCGGGATGCGCTCTTGGCGGGCAAGCACGTCTATGTCGAGAAGCCGCTGTCGTTGACGACAAGGGAAGCCGAGGCGCTGGTCATCCTGGCCAAGGAGCGCGGCCTCATCATCGGCGGAGCCCCCGACACCTTCCTCGGATCTGGAATCCAGAGCTGCCGCAAGGCGATCGACGAAGGCTTGATCGGGGAGCCCATCGGCGCTTCCGCCTTCATGATGAACCACGGCCACGAGAGCTGGCACCCCGACCCGGAGTTCTACTACCAGAGTGGCGGCGGTCCGCTCTTTGATATGGGCCCGTACTACATCACCGCCTTGGTGACCTTGTTGGGACCGGTGAAGGCGGTGAGTGGTGTGGCAAAGAAGAGCTTTGAGACGCGCACCATCACCAGTGAACCGAAGAAGGGCTCTCTCATCCCCGTTGAGGTCGCCACCCACGTCACGGGTCTGCTCACCTTCTCCAGCGGGGCGGTGGCGACACTGGTGACAAGCTTCGATGTCTGGCACCATACGATGCCGAACATCGAGATTTACGGCACCAAGGGAACGCTGCGGGTTCCCGACCCCAATACCTTCGGAGGACCGATCCTGTACTGCAGAGCGGGCTCAAAGGAGTGGGAGGAGCTGCCGCTCGCGTTCGACTACCGGGAGAACTCCCGGGGTCTCGGCGTAGCGGACATCGCCTGGGCCGTGGAGGGAGGGAGTGCCCCTCGAGCCAGTGGTGATCTTGCCCTCCATGTGGTCGAGGTGATGGAGGGCCTGCTCAAGGCCTCCGCCCAGCGCTCTGAGGTGGCTATCCTTCATCAGTGTGATCGTCCACTCCCCCGCTGACTTGCGCCTTGGTGCTATCGGATGACCACGGCTCGGCTTGGGTCGATGGGCTCGAAGATCCCCCGCTCCTTGTTCTTTCTACAGTTGTCCCAGCTGAAGATCCGGCCGCTCATCGTCATGTAGACACCCGGGGGGAGCAGCTGGACCGCTGAGACCGCGCAGCCGAGGTTGAAGATCGCATCGGAGTCCTCCAGCGAGTAGGGGATCATCGCGCCGGTGAGGACCACCGTCTTGGAGTGTCCCGCCTCAAGCTTCTCTGCGATGACCGCGGCGGTGTTGCACATCGTGTCGGTGCCATGGATGATGATGATCCGGTCCTCGGCGCTGTGCAGGCAGGAGTTGGCCACCTCGATGCGCTGGTCCTCGGTCATGAAGAGACTGTCCACCGCCAGCGGGCCTTCCAGGTGGACGGTCAGGGTACAGCGAGCCTGGCCAAGGATCCTCGGCAGTTGACTCTCCCGGAACGTCAGCTCCCCGCTGATGGCATCGTACTGCTTGTCGAAGGTCCCGCCGGTGGTGATGATGCGAACATCTTGGGCCATGATGACTCCCCCTCATCTCAATTATCGTCAAGGAGGTGGGTTTAGGCAAGGAGAATATGAAGAGCCGTTCTGTGTTCCTTATGATTGCGTGTGAGATGCGTCGATTCGTTGCAGGGTAGCCACGATCGCCTCCAACATCCCACGGCTCATCCCGCTCTCATCCCAGCTGCTCACCGTCCGGATCTTCTCTCGAAACGGGAGATGCTCGACGCTGGCGAGGAAGGCTCGATCAGCCTTGCTCGAGTCTCTGAATTGCAGGGCGGCCAGATACCCCGCTCCCACCGCATCCCAGTTCAGGTGCGCTTCCTCTGCTTCGATCATCAAACCCATGAAGCGGTCATTCCACCTCAGCTTTCGCTTCAGGTCACGTCCGACCCGGAAGATCGTGTCCCCGAGTGCCCGGTTGGAAAACCGCCTGAGCAGATCATCAATGTGCTCATCCAGCGCCTCGGCGGTGAACGTCTGCCCGTAGCGGTGCAACAGCACCGCCTTGGCCTGCTCCATCGCCCTTCTGACTGTGGTGACGACGTGCTCGATCTCGAGGGCGTCTGCGATCGTTGAGATCCCATCGTCACACAGGGCACCGAGATAGGCGGTGCAGGCGTGACCCATGTTGTGGATATAGAGCTTGCGCTCTACGTACGCTTCGATGGGCTGGACCGGCCTGAGCTGTCTGACTGCGGGGATGGGATTGATGAAGCCCCGCTCATCGACGATCAAATCGTCGTAGCTCTCGGCGCGCAGCAGCAGGCGATTGCTCGGGTCTTGGATCGGCACCATCTTGCCGATGCTTGTCTCGATCAAGCCGATGTAGAGAGAGACGGGGAAGGCGGGATCGAGGTGGGCGGTAAGCAGCTCCCGTACAATGCGCGCCCCGTTGTTCATGTTCTCCGCCAAGATGATGTCCAGCGGCCGTTCAGGGCAGCGCTCGTACCGCCTCTCGATGGCCCGGGCGAGCGGGGCGGCGATGGCAGGCCAGATATTGGCACCGACCGACACCCCCATCACATCAGCCTTGGTGATCCAGGCGGCGACCTGCTCCGCATCATCTACATGGACTGCGGTGACATCCTCGACGCTGAGGTCTTGAGTGCGCTCTCCTTCGACGGTCTGGACGGTGTATCCACCCGTCCGGTTCAAAAGATCGATCAAGGGGGCATCGATGTCGATGAAGCAGACACGGTAGCCGTTGGATGCGAAGACCTGGCCGATGAAGGCACGCCCGATGTTCCCCGCCCCCCACTGTACAAAGATTGGTTTCATCGCTCTCCTCCTCTCTCGTAGTAAGCCGTGATGGCAGGGGCGAGCAACGCCGCCTTCTCAGAAGGAGCGGATTCGTGGTAGGTCCCCCCGCTGTAAGTCAGCGCCAAGCCGCCTGAGGCGGCGCCCCAGGCGCAGAGGTCGAGCATGGTCGCCTCGCGCCCCTTCGCCTTCACCAGAGCGACGAGGATGCCCCCGAGGAAGTTGTCGCCGCAACCGGTGGTATCCCGCCTCAAGCTTGGATCGTCCCTGAGCAGCTCATCAAAGTATGCGCTGACCGGCATCGTTGTCAATGGGGAGGGGGCGACCAGATGTCCGCTTGACCAGACGTACATCGCTTCTGCCCCACGCGTGATGATGAAGGCGCCTACACCGGAGCTCCGCAAGCTCTCGGCCGCTGCTCTGACCGTCTGCGTGCCGGTGAGGCGCAGCGCCTCCTCCTCATCGCTGACGAGGACATCGATGTATTGATAGGAGTCATCGTGGCCGAGCGGCCACCTCCTCTGGGGGGCGAGCCGCTCATTGCGGAAGTCGAAGACGGTGCCGACCACCGTGATGCAGCCGTTTTCCTTGGCGCGCTTCAGGACTTGGTGGAGGTCGTCGTGCAGATGCGGGACGAGGGCCGTTCCCCCGAGGAGGATGATCTCGGCGTCGTAGAAGTGTGGGCCAAGGTCCTCCGCCTTGATCTCCCACGCCGCTCCGATGGTGTTGAGGAACGAACGCTCCCCCTTGCCGCCCTGCTGGGTGGGATCGTTGAAGACCTCGGTGGTGGGAGTCGGCCTATCGGCGACGGTGGTGAGATGGTCGATCAGGGGGGTCTTTTCGAGCAGCCTTCTGATGAGGGCGCCGTTCTCGTCGTCCCCCGTCGCTCCAAAGAACTCGACGGTGGTCCCCTCACAGGCAAGGATTTGGGCGCTGTGGATCAAGGCGACCACCGCAGGCCCTCCGATGTTGATCGCATCAGCAGGCCGTCCTCCGGTGAGGCGCTCGATGATGGCACGGTGGTCCAAGCCGCTGAAGCGTTCCAGGTCCTCGGTGAAGACCAGACCTCCCTCGATCAAGCCACCATCACCGCGGGTGCGGCTCCACAGCTGTTTGAATGCCTCGCTCGTGTAGTCGCACTCCCCATAGATCGTATCGATCAAGCAACATCCCGCACCATGAATACGCATCACTTCCTCCTTCCCGTCAGTATACGCCACCGGCGAAGGGGAATAAAGGAGAAACATCCCTCAGTAGCGAATCGGCGCGCCCTCCTTCTGGCTCCGGTAGATGCCTTCGATGATCTTCACCGTCTCTCGTCCATCCTCTCCCGGGGACGGGGGCGTGGTGTCCTCGATGATGGCGGTGGTGAAGGACTCGATCTGGCACCTGAAGAAGTAGGCCACCGGGTCGATGGTGTTAAAGAAGGCGGTGTCCTCCTCCTTCCATCGATCAAGGTTCTGCTCTTCTCCCTTGATGGTCCAGAGGTCGTTGAGCGGCGGCTCTGAAACGCCGCTGAGCCCCGGGATGAACATCGCGCCGCCGTCGGTCTGTACCCCGACCGAGGAGGCGGAAGAGCCGTGGACGTGGACCTTGGCCCAGATGCCCGGCTTCTGGGAGTTGGAGATGAGGATGGAGGCCATCGCCCCACTGGCAAAGCGTACGGTGGCCACCGCCGTGTCATCGACCTCGATGTAGGGGTGGTTGATGTTGTCCCACTGGGCGTAGACCTCCTTGACGGGACCGAGGAACCAGTGCAGGAGGTCGAGCTGGTGGGAGGCTTGGTTGACGACCACCCCACCTCCCTCGCTTTCCCACTTGCCTCGCCACGGGTCGCTTTTGTAGTACGCCTCGTCTCTCCAGCCGAGGATCGTCACCTGGCCGATCATCGGGACGCCGAGCTTGCCCGCCTCGATGGCGTCCTTGATGCGTCCGCTGGCCGGGAGCCATCGACGTTGGCTGACCGTCGCAAGCTTTCGACCCATGCGCTGGGCGCATGCGATCATCTCATCACAGTCAGAGACCGTGAGGGCCATCGGCTTCTCCACCAACACGTGGGCACCGGCTTCGAGGGCGGCGATGGTGTGCTCCTTGTGGAGCGGGTGAGGGGTGGTGACGATGACCGCATCGATCTTCGCCTCCCGCACCATCTGTGAGAGATCGGTGAAGGGGAGGATGCCCCACTGTGCTCCAAAGGCCGCCGCTTTCTTCGCATCGCGTCCCCAGACGGCGACCAGGGTGCTCCCCTTCGCCTCTTTGATGGCCTGTGCATGGATCTGGGCGACTTTTCCGTGCCCGATCAGGGCGTAGCGTACGTCTTTCATCGTGTTGTTCCTTTCTCTGTCGGGAAGACGATCTTCATCGGGTCTTCCTCTTGTGTATCGAACGTCTTGGTCCACGCCCCCCCACAGGGTGGGGCGATGGGCAACTCTCTGCATCTCATCTTCTCACTTCCATTTCCCGCTGCCGTTATACCAGGTAGGTCGTCGAGGCGGTGTCCCCGCCCCGGCCGGTCCAATTGGTGTGGAAGAACTCACCACGCGGGCGGTCGACCCGCTCGTAGGTGTGGGCTCCAAAATAGTCACGCTGCGCCTGCAGGAGGTTCGCCGGGAGGCGCTCGGTGCGGTATCCATCGAACCAATTGAGCGCCGCTGAGAGCGATGGGGTGGGGATGCCGGCCAGCGCCGCCTGGGCCACCACCTCCCTCAGACTCTGCTGTGCCTCCTGCAAGATATGGGCAAAGTAGGGATCGAGCACGAGATTCTGTAGCGATGGGTCTCTTCTAAACGCCTCGCTGATATTGTCCAGGAATGCGGAGCGGATGATGCACCCGCCACGCCAGAGCAAGGCGATGCCCCCGAGATCCAGATCCCAGCCCTGCGCCTCTCCCACCGCCTGGATCAAAGCAAAGCCCTGGGCGTAGCTGATGACCTTGGCGGCAAAGAGCGCCGCCTCCAGCGCTGTGATGAACGCATCCTTCTCTGTCTCTCTGCCAGGCGGGGTGAAATCATAGATTTGGGATGCGGCGACCCGCTCCTCCTTGAGCGAGGAGAGGCTGCGGGCGAAGACCGACTCGACGATCAGGGTGAGGGGGATGCCGGCATGCAGGGCGTTGATGCCGGTCCACTTACCGGTCCCCTTCTGCCCAGCGGCGTCGAGGATCTTATCCACCAGGTGGCCTCCGTCCTCGTCTCGGTAGGCGAGGATGTCGGCGGTGATCTCGATGAGGTAGGAGTCGAGACGCCCCTGGTTCCACACGCTGAAGATCGCCTGCATCTCATCGTTGGAGAGGCCGAGGTGGCGCCTCATCAAATCATACACTTCGCCGATGAGCTGCATGTCCCCATACTCGATGCCGTTGTGCACCATCTTGACGAAGTGGCCAGCTCCACCGCTTCCGACCCAGGCGCAGCAAGGGATGCCATCGACGTGGGCGCTGATGGTCTGCAGCATCTCCTTCACATAAGGCCACGCCTCTTTCGAGCCCCCCGGCATGATGGAGGGGCCGAGCAGGGCACCCTCCTCACCACCTGAGACCCCGGCCCCGATGTAGCGCAGGCCCGCTTCTTCGATACGGACCATGCGCTGCTGGCTCTCCTCCCAGTTGGAGTTTCCTCCATCGATGATGATATCCCCCGCCTCCAGGAGGGGGATCAGGGCATCGATGGTCTGGTCGACCGGAGTGCCGGCCTTGACCATCATCATCACCGTACGAGGACGGGAGAGCGTATCGACCAGCTCGGCGAGGCTATGGGTGCCCACGATCTTCTTGCCCTTTGCCCTGCCTGCGATGAAGGAGTCCACCTTGTCGGTGGAGCGGTTGTAGACTGAGACGCGGTACCCCTTGCTCTCCAGGTTGAGCACCAGATTCTCCCCCATCACTGCAAGGCCGATCAGGCCGATGTCTGCTTTCATAGCTACCTCTTGGTTATATTCGTCGTTTTGCGATGACTGATCGCATCTTGTTCAGGTTTTCAAATCCTCGGTCCCCGAGTACTTCCAGAATCTCAATATAGAGCACGTCGATGAGGGCCAGGCTGGCAATCCGCGCCGAGAAGGACTCGGCGACCACCGAGGGGTGTCCGGCGTTGATGGCGATGACCAGGTCCGCTGCCCGGGCGAGCGCGGAGCGTGGGCCGCTGGTCAAGACGATGAGGCGGCAGCCGTTGCCCTTCAGCTCCTCGGCAAGAGAGAGCGTGTCGTGGTTGCTGCCGGTGTGGCTGATGAGCAGCGCCGTGTCCTCTTCTCCCGCTTGGCTTGCCAGCATCAACTGCAGGTGGTAGTCGCCGCTGTACTGGCAGACCAGGCCCGTCCTGATCAGCTTGTGGTAGGCGTCCAGCGCGATGATGTTGCTGCCCCCGAGGCCGAGCAAGAGGAGACGGCGGCTCTTGGCCATCAGGGAGGCCGCCTCCTTGATGAGGGTGCGGTTGAGCGTGGCATGCGTCTCTTCAAGGGTCGTACAGGCGTGCTTGAAGACCACGTCTGCGATGTCGTCACCCTCTCGGACCTCGCTCTCAAAGAGTTGTTGCTGTGCGCTGATCGTCTCACGCGCCAAGGCGATGCGGAAGCGCTGGTACCCGCTGTACCCGAGTTTCTTGGCAAAGCGCACCATCGTCGACTCGCTGATGCCGATCCGCTCGGCCAGTTCCTCGATGGAGGGGTTCACCGACTCCTTGGGGTTCTCAAGGATGAAGTCAGCGATCTGCTTCTCCTTGGTGCTGAGGGAGGAGTACTGTGATCGGATTGTATAGATTGCGCTCGCTTCGTGCATGCATTCATTCCTTACTGTCTTAGTATATTATGAAAGAAATATTCAATCAATGAGAAGAAATATTCATTTTGAGTATTACTCGGCCTCGAATGATGAAAATACACGAATCTTGTCACAGCACGGAGCTGCACGCATGAGAGAGCATATTTCTCAGTGCTCTCGGCAGACGCTCCCCTCCGCTCCGGTACAGAGGGAGCGGAAAAAGGAGCATGCTGTGGCCACGGTTACTGGTACAGCCACGGGGGGAGGTAGGAGAGAGAGGCAGAGAATCTTCTCAGAGAACCAAAGTTTTTGAGAAGGTACTGGTGAGCGGGGCTCCCTTCCACTACCCCGATTGTCTCCAAATTCCGAAAGTCGGCGATGTCGTCCCCCAGGGCAACGACCGAGGGAGGTATGATGATGTTCTCCAACGAGGTGCAGCCAGCGAACGCCTGATCCCCGATGGATTTCACCCCCTGGGGAATGGAGATGCTCCGCAACGACTCACACCCGCAGAATGCATACGGTCCGATGGCGGTGATGCTTTGCGGAATCACAATATTGGACAGGTCGGTGCAATAGGCAAACGTTAGCATTCCAATCGACAGGAGGGTGTCGGGGATGGTTACTTCCTTCAGTGACGAACACTCCATAAAACATCCTGCACCGAGGACTTTCAGACCATAGGGGAGGTTGGCACGGAGCAGAGCACCACACTCGGAAAAAGCCATAGCGCCGATATGAGGGAGCTGAGTGGGGAGTTTGATCTCTTCAAGATCACTACATTCGGCAAATGCTGCCTCGCCAATGAAGGCAAGATTGTCAGGGAGGGTAATCATTGTGAGGGAGCTGCACCGTCTGAATGCCGCCGCTTCTATCGATCGAACGCTGGAGGGGATGAACACCTCTTTCAACCGAGAGCAAGAGCTGAATGCTTCTCTCCCAATGGCAGCGACACCTTCGGGGATGTGTACATATTCCAAAGAGTAACACTCGTCGAAGGCGCGGCTTTTGACCGTTGAGTCGTTGGTGTAGGATTGCATCACGGCTGCCCCTTCGATGTGCTCTGCCTCCATGGGAGGCCAATCGTTGTGTACCGTCACGCGCTCCAATGCCAAGCAAAGAGAGAACGCGCGATCTCCGATCGAAGTCCCCCAGCCCGCGGCAGGGCGAGGATCTTGGGCTTCTGGAGCAAGAGAGATGCTCTTGAGTGAAGAACAGGAATAGAAGGCTTCTTCGCCGATAGAGGAGAGGCCTTGAGGAAGGGTGACGGTCTTAAGGTATTGACAATGGGAGAAGGCACCATCACCGATTGCGATGAGAGAGGGGGGGAGGGCGACGCTCAGGAGAGAGGAGCAAGAGTGGAACGCTTCCTCGCCAATGCGAACAACCGTACTGGGAATGGAGAGATGGGTCAGGGAAAAGCAATCACTGAAGGCCTTGTCTCCAGATCGGAAGAGCACACGTCTGAACTCCAGTCACGTTTCGATCTCGTATGCCGTCTTCTGCTTGAAAAAAAAAAA
>ENA-UOUL01004529-UOUL01004529.1-bioreactor-metagenome-genome-assembly--contig:-NODE-4529-length-12783-cov-5.987408_pt1 | contig 12783 bp, 8 predicted proteins | sample MGYA00249838_ERZ747220 | MGnify/ENA primary metagenome ERZ747220 (study PRJEB28778, sample SAMN05720191) | bioreactor metagenome | isolation source: Anaerobic biogas reactor | place: USA:Washington...
TTGCCGGTCCAGTTCTGCGGCGAGGTGAACTGCCGCTCGGCCTCTGAATAAAACGGCGATTCTGTGTTATCGTACTGAAGCGGCATCGACTGGCCGCCACTGTGGACAATCGTCTTCTCGGCAAATGGGGCGTTGAGGTAGCCGACGGTCGAGCCGGTGTTGTTGACCCAGCCATCCAGCCAGGTGTCGAAGATCGCCTCGCCGGCATCGATGTCGTCGGTGTAGCTCTCGAAGCCGTCAATGGACGCGAACTCCTGCGTCGAAAAGCTCCATATCTCGCCGGCCCAGACATTGTCGCTTACCGCATCGATCCGCCAGTAGTAGGTGCTGCCGTAGGTGAGCGCCGACGGCGCAAAGGCAGCCCCCGTTGCACTGCCGGCCAGCGGCAAATCGTCCGGATTGGTCCCGAAGTATACGTCATGGGACGATGCATCGCGGCCCGCACGCCAGCTCAGCAACGTGTCCGGATCAACGTCCAAGGTCCCGTCGCCCGGCTGCGGTTCCCGCGCGTGAGCCGGGATATATGTAAAACGGACTTCACTGAGCCCGTACTGCGTCAGCGCGCCCCAGTTGTCGTTGATCGTGAGGCGCACGTATCTGGCAGGAACCCCACCGAAGTCCACCGTCGTGTTGGCGGTGTAGCTGGGCGTGGCCGACGCCCTGGCAAATTCGACGTCTGCCAGAACGGTCCACTCGACGCCGTCGGCGGAGTATTCCACGGTCACATCCCTGGCCCCGAAACCAAGCACCGGCTCGAACATGACGTTGTAGTTCCAGACCAGAAGCTCATGGAGCTTGTAGACGCGATCGAATTCGTATTGGATCCAGACAGGCATCTCCGGATCGGCGGCCGTGACCCACATCTGCGATTCACCCGTCGAATGCTGATCGCTCGCATTGAGTCCGGAGCCATCGACTGTGTTCCCAGGTGTCGTGTCGGCCCCGGAGCTGGATGCGGTCGCAGCAATGTTCTGGATCGGGTAAGCAACCGGCTCGGTCGTAAAGCTCCAGACCGACCCAGTGAAGATCGTGCCGTCCGGCGGCGCGTTGACCTCGTCCACACGCCAGTAATACGTCGTCTCGAAATCGAGCAGACCGCCCGGAGCGTATCGGGTCTCGCTCTGCCCCCGACTGAGAAGAACGCCCATTGGATTGGCTCGATCGGCCTCGTTGACGTCGTCAAACGACGTGCCGAAGTATACGTCATGGGTCTCGGCAAACGCGCCCGCCGTCCAGCCAAGCACCACCTCGCGGGGCACGTCAGCCAGCCCGCTGGCCGGAGATGGACCGTGGGCAGCCGTCGGAGCAGCGCCGGGCCGAACGGGGGCAGTGGACGTTGTCCAGGTCGCGTCTGCAATCGTCCCGTGGTTCTGGCTGCGGGAGCTGTCGTAGACCGTCGTTCCACCACCCTCGTTGAACTTCCAGTAGCCGATCAGCCCTTCCTCTGCCCCTGCAAGCTCCTGATTCATGTTCTCCAGGATTTCCACATCGCTGCGGACACAGTCCCAGATGCGGATTTCATCCATGACGCAATGGGAATACTGACCACTGCTGTGTCGCGTCATGCCGATGCGCAACATGTTGCCGTCATAGCTGGACAGCGGAGACCCCGTCGTATCGGTCGAGTCGGTGAGGACCCCATCGACGTAGAGATCCAGATATTTGGTCGCGGCATCGCCTCTGTAGGTCGCCGCAACATGGTGCCATTCTTCATTGGCAATCCCTGTGAGCACGGTCAACGCCGCACTGCCCCGAGTCCGGAAACGGCTTCGCTGTAGACTGTATCGGTAACCGCAAAGCGACCGCGTATCGTCGAACCATCGTCCCCAGGCCTCTATCGTGAACGTATCCCCATCTTCGAATATGTAGTCTTCCGTGGGGACCTCCACATAATCATCGACTCCGTCGAACTCCAGCGCATACCTGTCCGCCGCGAAGGCGGCAGGCGCCATCAACAGCATCCAACATGCCGCTGTCAGAATCACGGCAGGCAGGCATTGCATAGGTTTTCTCGGCATGGCAATCCTCCTTCTATCCGGTTCGGTACCATACAAGAATGCGTGGCTCCGGCCGGCAGGCTCTGGAGCCACGCGCAATACACCACGTGTGATGGATGCCGTTCATCCATCGCCACTTATCCTAACAGGATTACTGCGCCGCCGGCTTCCCGAAACCGACTTCGTCGATGTACACGATGCCCGTGCCGCCGGCGCTCGGACTGGTCCGATTGCCGACACCGATCACCATCGTGTCCACCCGGCTGGGATTCACGCCGGCGAATTCGCTCATCGGAATCTGCCATTCGGTCCATCCCGAGCGACCCACGATGTTCGCATTCGGATGCGTCACCGTCGCCGTCTGGCCCGTGGCGTCCGTCAGCGTCACATACAACGGTGCAACAACGTTTCCTGTTGCTGGCTGAGCCACGCCGATCTCGCTGACCTCCCAGTTGCCGGCGACGTTGCCCGTGAAGGTCACGTTCGAGAACTCGCCGCTCGTGGCCTGGTCGGCGTTGTGGCTGGTCACGGCCAGACCGATCAGCACCGGGTCCGCCATCGCCAGCGTGATCGTATCGCCGCGCGGCGTCCACGTCTCGCCGTCCGGCGAAGTGTAGCCCTGAAGCGTGTTGCCTTCACGCGTCACACGCACCCAGTACGGCGGAGCCAACGGACCGTCTTCGTAGGTGTGCTGAGAGACCGACGCGCCGCCGGCCGTCATCCGCTGCTGGAACGTCGCGCCGCCGCCGTCGCCGCCCGTCAGCGCCATGAACACGTTGACTGCGCCGGCCTCGGCGTTCTGCCGGATCATCACGCCGACCTTGACCCAACTGTTCGCGCTGGCGTCCAGGTAATCGACGCGGGCCGTGATCGAACCGTTGCCGCTGAGGTTCTTGTGGGCGTAGCGGAATTCGTCCGTCTCGTTCCAGATGTCGGTGCCGATTCCGTTCATCACGATCGCCCCGTCGGCCGATTCGACGAAGGCCGGCGCCTCACCGGCGACGAACAGACGCAGCGTCTCGGCGCCGTTGCCCGTCCAGTTCTGCGGCGAAGCGAACTGACGCTCGGCTTCGGAGTAGAACGGCGAGCCCGTATTGTCGTACTGCAAGGGCATCGACTGGCTGCCGCTGTGCACGATCGTCTTCTCGGCGAACGGCGCCGTGATGTAGCCGACCGTCGAGCCGGTGTTGTTGACCCAGCCGTCCAGCCACGTGTCGAAGATTGCCTCGCCGGCGTCGATATCATCGGTATAGGTTTCGAAGCCGTCGATCAACGCGAACTCCTGCGTGGCGAAGCTCCACAGATCGCCGGCCCACACATCGCCGTCGCCAACCTCATCCACACGCCAGTAATACGTCGTGCCGAAGAGGAGCTCGGCCAGCGTGAAGGCGGCCTGCGCGGGACTGCCGGCCAGCGGAAGATCGTTCTGGTCCGTGCCGAAGTAGACTTCGTGAGAAATGGCCTCGCGGCCGGCCCGCCAACTCAGGCCCGCCGCCGGATCGACATTCACGGCCCCATCGGCCGGCTGAGGCTCCCGCGCCTGGACGGGCGTGTAGGTAAAGCGGACCTCGCTGAGGCCATATTGGCCCAGCGAGCCATATGCGCTATTGACGTTCAGCCGAACGAACTTCGCCGCGACGCCCTCGAGATCGACGACCGTATTGGCGGCGTAGTTGGCCTTGGCCGTCGCGCGGGCAAACTGCACGTCGGCAAGCACGGCCCAGTCGGTGCCATCGACGGAGTACTCAATCGTTACGTCCTTGACTCCGAAGCCGAGCACGGACTCGAACATCACGTTGTAATTCCAGACCAGAAGTTCGTAGAGCTTGTAGACCTTGTCGAACTCGTATTGAATCCAGAATGGCTCATCCTCGGGAGCGTAGGCCAGCCACATATCGCCCGCCTCGACGGAATGCCCGTCGGCGTCATTGAGACCGGAACCGTCCACCGTCCTTTCCGGTCCGCTGCCCTCGTCAGAGTCGCCGTTGGTGGTTGCGATAATGTTCTCAATCGCGTAAGCCATCGGCTCGGTGGTGAAGCTCCAGACGTTGCCGGTGTACGTCGTGCCGCCGGCTTCGAATCCATCGATACGCCAGTAGTAGGTTTGGTTGAAGTCCAGCAGATCCGCCAGAACGTAGCCGGCACCGGCCTGCCCCTGGCTGACCAGCAGCCCCATCGGGTTGGCGGGGCTGGCGGCGGTCACGTCGTCCAGCGAGGTGCCGAAGTAGACATCCTGAGTCGCGACGTTCTCGCCGGCCTTCCAGCCGAGCACCACGTCACGCGGCACGTCCATGGCGCCGTCTTCCGGATTCGGACTCGAAGCGCGCCCGGGCTCGATATCCTCGCCCATCATATAGAGAATGGCGTTGGCAAAGACGGCCTTACCGGTCTCGGTGAGATTGAACTTGCCCTGAGGGGTGGCGCCGGATTCCTGCGTGCCCATGCAGAAGAGCATCCGGTTTCCGGCCGGAGTGCCGGCGCCGCTGTAGAACGCCTCGCCGGCCGGCCACTCCACGATGCATGCGTTGGTGCCGGTCGAGACGATCACCGTCCCGCTGCCGACATCCAGCATGCCCAGGAAGGACGTTTGGCCCACTCCCGTCGTGCCGTCCACCAATTGGACCGTGTTGTTGGCGCCGAGGTCCACACCCGTGAAAATGGGGTGCTCGGGCAGCAGGACGTCCATCGTCGGACCGACGAGGTTGTTGACGGTGGTGGTATTGGCCCACAGCCATCGGCTGTTTCGAGCAAGGTAGCTCGTCATGTTGATCATCGGGGTCGTGACGCTGTCCCACTGGCCCACCTCGGCGGCATCCGTGGCATACTGGGCGCTGTCGGTCGAGCGACTGACGATGATCAAATCGGCCGCGTTGAGGGCCGCGATCTTCGTCGCATCCAGCGCCGTCCAGTTGCCCCGCTGAACGTCCAACTCGTGCCCCAGAGACCGCACGAAATCCTCGGCCTCCAGGTCGTCCTGGACCCCGTCGACGTCCGTATCATACGCCTGCGAGACCCAGATGATATTGGCGGCATGAGAGACGGGACACAACAGAAGTCCCAACAGCACCATGAGAAGAACGATTTGCCTTTGCATCAGTGATTCCTCCTTCCAAACAGCGTTTGTATCATCACACGGCGCTGAGGCACACGGCACGTTCCCTTTCCTGCGTCTGTCCGTGCGCAGGGAATGTCTGGCCTCAGACAGCCTACTCTATCGCGCTGACATGCTCCTCCCTGCCTTGCAACCACAAAAACAGCGGATCCTTCTCTAATTGCTTATATCCGATCCGGGCACATGATTTCAAGCGAAATCCAGGCTGGAAGGGCTTCAGGATCACATTCGGCCGTGGCCACTGGTGCTGAATTGAGTGGATTGCCGCTTGTGAAACTCAGCTTCCCGGCCGCAGGGTCCACCGGCCGGAAAGCCTCCGGCCGGCCGGAATCAGGCAGGTGACCTCGACGACATACGTCTTATCGGCCGCGATCTGGGTGGAAACGGCAAATTCATAGGCCCGGAGGAAATCCCGCCAATATCTGTGATTTTCCGCCGGCCCGGTCAGGTCGATGTCCGGCCAGATCGCAATCCGCTGGCCCTTCGGATCAGCCGAACGCTGGACGTAATCGTATAACTCGATGCGAAACGTCCCCGGCGCTTTCATCTGCGAACCGAAGGCATCCACCAGAGCGACATAGACTGTCAGTTGCTGCCCCTGGCCGTCTGCGGGTCCGATCAACTCCGTCAGAGGCAGGATCGTGATCCCCGCCGGCGAGAACCCCCCTGCCGGGAGCGCCGCCACAGGCTCCACAACCACCCTCTCGGCCTCAGCAGGCCGATCCACCTGGCGCACGGGCGTGGCGTCATTGACCGATGGCTGGGGCTCGTTGCATCCGGCGCACAGCACCATCGATGCCAGCAGCAGATAAGCCGAAAAGCGGCCGATCACGGACAGAACGGCGGAAATCCGCGGAGAGGTCCGGCGATTGGACCATTCGGATTCGCGGCCTGGGATGCGCACGTCGCCCTGTTCCATAGCCTACAGGTCCTCATCGAGCATGTGCCCGAGACGGTGTTTCTTGGTCCGCAGGTAGTTGATGTTATGCTCGCCGGGCACCGCCCGCAAGGGAACCTGCTCGGTGATTTGGATACCGTAGACCTCCAACCGACTGACCTTCTTGGGATTGTTGGTCAGGATCCGCACATTGCGAAGCCCCAGGTCCCGGCAGATCTGCGCACCGATGCCGTAGTCGCGGCGGTCGGCGTCAAAGCCCAGCTTCAGGTTCGCGTCGACAGTATCGAGCCCCTGCTCCTGAAGCTCGTAAGCGCGGAGCTTGTTGGACAGACCAATCCCTCGGCCTTCCTGACGCAGATAGATCAGGGCCCCTTTGCCCTCCTTCTCGATCATTTCCATCGCGGTAATGAGCTGGTAGCCGCACTCGCACCGCTGCGAATGAAACAAATCACCCGTCATGCACTCCGAGTGCACCCGAATGAGGACCGGCTCAGGATGCTCGATGACGTTGCCGGCCTCGTCGCGGTCGCCGACGCCGCCCTTGCACAGAGCCAGGTGCGGCTCCGGACTGGTCATGCTCTCGTAGCCGATCAGCTTGAACTCGCCGTAATCAGTCGGCAAATCGACCGACACGAACCGCTTGATCTGACTTTCACGTTGCAATCGGTGCTCGATCAGCTTGGCAATCGAGAGAATCTTCATGTCGTGCTGCCTGCAGAACGTCAGCAGGTCGGGGACACGGGCCATCGACCCGTCTTCATTCATGATCTCGCAGATCACGGCGGCGGGTTTGAGCCCGGCCAGGCCGGCCAGATCGACAGCCCCTTCGGTTTGCCCGGCACGAACGAGAACGCCGCCGGCCCTGGCACGCAGAGGGAAGATGTGGCCTGGCCGGGCCAAATCTCGCGGCTTGGCGTCGTCAGCAATGGCTGCCTGAACCGTACGCGCCCGATCGGCGGCGCTGATGCCCGTAGTAACACCCTCGGCGGCATCGATGCTGACGGTGAAGGCTGTGCTGAAACGGGCCGTGTTCTCCAGCGCCTGCGGGTACAGCGCCAGTTGGTCGCACTTCTCACCCGTCAGCGATAGACAGATCAGGCCGCGACCGTATCTCGCCATGAAGTTGATGATTTCGGGAGTGACCTTCTCGGCGGCACAGATCAAATCCCCCTCGTTTTCGCGGTCTTCCGCGTCCACGAGGACGACCATCTTGCCCTGCCGAAGGTCCTCAAGCACCTCCGGCACGTCGCTGAACGTCACGTCGGGTGCTTCCTGCTGCGAAGGAGACTGGTTCATGCTCACTCTGGACTGCCTAATGGTGTTGCCTCTTGTCTGCATCGGTCGAACCGGTCGCCTCGTTTTTCGCGCCGGATCGCTCAAACTGTTCAATATAACGGCTTCCGGCGCGGATGTAAACCAAGGTAGCCAAAATGGCGACGGCCGCCGCCGACCACCACAAGACACTCAACGCCAGCCTGTAATGCGGAATCACCCTTGAGAATTCCGGCGCCGTCAGCACGCAGGCGACCATCACCAGTTGCAGAGCAGTGGCGGCCTTGCCGAGCAGGACGGGCACGACGCGAATCTGTGAGGTGACCAGATACACGATCGCAAAGCCGACCACGATCAGGATGTCCTTGCCGACGATCGCCACCACGACCGTCGTCGGCAATGTGAACCCCTCGACGTGCCCCCGCTGCGAGGCCAGCAGCAGGCAGGCCGAGGTCATCAGCAGCTTGTCGGCCACAGGGTCGAGAAACGTGCCCAGTCTCGTGACCTGCCTGTGCCGGCGGGCCAGATAGCCGTCGAGGGCGTCGCTGACGGCCATGACGACGAAAACGGCAATCGCCGCATACCGCAGGCCGGTGCGGGCACGCGGACCGGCCGTCGGGTCGTTCATATTCAGCAGGAACATGACAAACGGCACGATCAGCAGGATGCGGACCAGCGTGATCCGCGTGGCCCAACTGAGCCGAAATCGCTCGGCCGACCGCAACCGACACAAGGAGCGAAGCCGATCGACCATCTTCATCGCATCGTCCCCTTCGCGACCTCACGGGCCGCAGGCATATCATCATTGCGTCCCTGGCGACAGGTGATATACTACGGTCGGCCTGTCGCCTTGGCAAGGCGGCAATCACGCCTTCGGGATGGGAGTACAGAGCTTGCCCGGCGGCGGCATACGGCGGAACGGACAGCGGAGCGGATCGCTATGAGCTCGAAAACGCGACTGGCGCAGGCGTACTATGATTTGTCGGTCATGATGGACGCGGGCGTGCCAATTCTGCGCTCGCTGGACATCACGATCGAGGGACGCCAAGGGTACATCAAGCAGGTCCTCAAGCGGATTCGCGAGACCATCTCGAAAGGGTCGAGTCTGGCCGAGGCCCTCGACCAGCATCGCAACGTGTTCCCCCAGTTGGACCGAATGCTCATTGAGGCGGCCGAGACATCGGGAGCGCTCGGCCTGTCGTTCAAAATGCTCTCCGAATGGCACGAGTTCGTCCACCGCATCACCCGGCAGCTCCAGATGGGCCTGATCTACCCTGTCTTGCTTCTGCATCTTGGCATGTTCATTACAGCCATTCCGACTGCCGTCATGGACGGATTCACGCCCTGGGGTTTCGCCATGAGCGTACTGCATCCCCTTCTGTACTTCTACATTCCTGCGGCCATCGTCGTGGTATTCGTGCTCCTGAGAGATCGCAGTGCCCTGCTGCGCTGGCCGCTGGATTTCCTCGTGCTCCGGATTCCCGTCCTCGGCCAAGCAGTCTACCACATGTCCGTTTGCCGGTACGCCAAGGCATTCGCGATGATGTACGCGGCAGGCGTCCCCATCACGGAGGTGACCGAACGCTCCACCCGCGCCACCGGCAACGAGGTCATCGCCCGCCTGTTCGCCGGAGGCAGAGACAGTGTTCGCGCCGGCGGGCTCGCCTGGGAGGGGTACTCCAAGCGGCTGCCGTCGCAGTATCTTCATCTGTTTCAGATCGGAGAGGAGACGGGCGAACTGGACAAGACCGCCGAGAAGATCGCCGAGATCTCCGGCGACCGGGCCGACCTGCTCTTCACCGAATTCGCCAAATGGCTGCCCAGGATCGTCTACTTCGCTGTCATGATCCGCTTGGCAGCGAAGGTCATCGCGCTATGGCAAGCAGTCTACGGCAGCGCGCTGTCCTTCTGAGGCAGTAACCAAAAGGACCGGCGCCCGCTGTCCACATTGGTCCAATAGGACCTATCCTGGTCCGCGACCGATCCGGGCATTTTGCGGCTTATTGACTTGATGCAGAGCGATGCCCTGCTACAATGACCCGGTCTGTATGAGGGTCTGTTTATGGCAGTCTTGAATGTCAATATCGATCACGTGGCAACGGTCCGCCAGGCGCGTCTGGTGGACGAACCGGACCCGGTCTGGGCGGCCGTGCAGTGCGAACTGGCGGGCGCCAACGGCATCACAGTGCACCTGCGCCAGGATCGCCGGCACATCAACGACCGCGATGTGCGGGTGCTCAAGGAGACCGTCGCCTGCAAATTCAACCTCGAAATGTCTATGGCCGAGCCGATCGTCAAGATCGCCGAGGCCGTGCGGCCCGATCAGGTGACGCTCGTGCCGGAGAACCGCGCCGAACTGACCACCGAGGGCGGGCTGGACTGCGCCAAATACAAGCGGCGTCTGGCCGAGGTGGTCAAGCGGATGCACAGAAAGGGCATCCTGGTCAGCACGTTCATCGTGCCGCAGGCCGAGCAGATCGTCGCCTCGGCCGAGACCGGCTGCGACGCCGTCGAGCTGCATACGGGGATGTACGCCAACGCCCGGACCGAGGCGGCGGCCCGCAAGCGACTGGCCGAGTTGGCGGCAGGCAAGGACCTGGCGACAGAACGCAAGCTCGTGGTCCACGCCGGACACGGACTGACCTATCGCAACATCACCCCGGTCGCCCGCATCGATGGGTTGTGCGAGTTCAATATCGGCCATAGCATTGTCGCCCGCGCCGTCGTCGTCGGCATCCGCGAGGCGACAAGGCAGATGATCGAACTGATCGAGAAATCGCTGTAGCCGCAATGGTGTGTGAGGCACACCCTACAAGACATGAGGAGTAGCAGGATGTTCACAGGCGCCATGGTGGCACTCGTCACACCCTTCCAGGAGGGAGAAATCGACTTCGAAACGCTCGATGAGCTGATCGAGTTCCAGCTTGAGAACGGCATCGACGCGATCGTGCCCGTCGGCACGACCGGCGAGTCGCCCACGCTCAGCTTCGACGAACACAAGCACGTCATCGAGCGCGTCGTCAAGGGCGCCGGGGGCAGCGTCCCGGTGATCGCGGGTGCCGGCTCGAACAGCACCGCCGAGGCCATCGAGCTGACCGGCTACGCCAAGAAGATCGGCGCCGACGCCTCCCTGCAGGTGTGCCCCTACTACAACAAGCCGACCCAGGAAGGGTTCTATCAGCACTTCAAGGCGATCGCCGAGGAGGTGGACTTGCCGATGGTGCTGTACAACATCCCCGGCCGCTGCGGGGCCGGCCTGACGCCGGAGACCATCGCCCGGCTCAGCGAGCTGGACAACGTCGTCGCGGTCAAAGAGGCCACGGGCAGTCTCGACCAGGCGTCGGAGATCGCCATGCGATGCGACCTGACGATCCTGTCCGGCGACGACTCCCTGACCCTGCCGCTGGCGTCCGTGGGCGGCAAGGGCGTCATCAGTGTCGTGGCCAATATCGTGCCGGCCGACGTGGTGGCGATGACCGACCTGATCCTCGAAGGCGACCTCGTCAAGGCCCGCCAGTGGCACCGCAAGCTCTTCGCCCTGAGCAAGAACATGCTGACCCTGGCGACAAATCCGATCCCGATCAAGGCGGCGATGGCCATGCTCGACATGTGCTCCGACGAGTTGCGTCTACCCATGACCCCGCTGGCCGACTCCCAGAAGGCCACCCTCAAACAGACGCTGACCGACTACGGCTTGCTGCAGTGAGACGCTTGCGACGGCCGGCTGGAACCGTATCCACCGGACACGAGCGCCATCAATCCCAATGGGTAGTGGTGCTGCGCTGCGCCTCGATGAAGGTGTCCAGGATGGCGGCGACATGGCTACCGACGGAATAGTGCTGCCGAACATGAGTCTGTGCTGAGGCCGCCAACTGGCGGGCGTATTCCGGGTCGTCCAGCAACCTGGCGAGCGACTGTCGCAGGCTCGCTTCGTCGTCTCGTTCGTAGACCAAAGCCGTCTTCTCGTGGATGATGGGATCGTCCACCCCGCCCTCACAGGCAACGACGGCAACCCCCAGGCCCATCGCTTCGAGCAGAAACCCGCTGAACGTCTTCGTCGGTTGCAGATGAACGAAGATATCGCCGGCAGCCAGGACGGACCGCCATGGATCGAGCACAGGAACGATGGTCACGATATGAGCCAGGCCATGCCCGGCCAGCGCACTGCGCAGTCGGCGCTCCGCCTTGCCGCTGCCCATGATCGCAATGACGAACTCATGGCCTTCGGCCAGAAGAGCCTTGGCCGCCTTCAGCAAAGCGGCAAAATCGCTCACACGATCGATCGGATGGGCCACAACGATGCTGCTGAGGCGTAGAGGGTCGGAAAAACAGGCCGGATCAGACTCGGCGAAGGTCGGCATGTGGATGCGTCGCACCCGATCCGCCAGGCTGAAATGCGCTCGCGCGATGCTCGAACCGATCGTCTCCGCCGGCACCACGATACTCGCGCATCGCGTGGCAGAAATCGACAGCCGTCGCAGCCTCCCGGCAAGGGAATTGACGGCAAGCACGTATGGAACGCTCAGCCGACGAGCCAGCCGACGGGTCAGGGCCGCCCGGCTCTCGCACAGACAATGCAGAATCGTCGGCTTGAACTTCTCCAACGCCACCGCGAGCGATTCGAGCCCCATGCGCTCCATGAGCGGCAAGTCGATCGCCGGATATGTGAATACCTCGACCGGTCCCGGCACGATTCCGATGTCCATCGGGTCGCCACTCATGGGCGGACAGATCAGCGCCGTTGGAATAGACTCGTCCACCAGTCCGACCAGCAGACGTCGCAGAAACGGCGCATGCTCCGTGACCTCCCGCTGTGACGCGATGAGGACCGGACGCAGCGCCTTTCTCACACTCGTCGTATCCGAACGCTCCGTTTCCGTCATAGATGCCCACCGAACGATACATCGACCCTCTGGCCCCGGCGCACGATCGCGACGGGGCCCAAGCCAGGCCCCAAGGGCATTCTATCGTCATTTCGGACGGAGTGTTACGAAAAAGCGACGTCGGTTCGACCGCCAAAGGCCGTCGGGGCCCGCCTCGATGAGCATCGGCGAGACAGGCCCCGACCGTTGTCTTCTACGGAGACACACTCGGCCACTGGTGAACTGCCGGAACGCCCCGTCACGACTCCGGAATCAACATCACTCGACCGCCGGCCTTCCGAAGCCAACATCATCGATGTAGACCGTGCCGGTGCCGCCGGCGCTCGGACTGGTCCGATTGCCGACACCGATCACCATCGTCTGTATCCGGCTCAGGTTCACGCCGGCCAGATCGGCATAGGAGATCGCCCATTCCTGCCAGGTCGAGTGCAGCGTGATCGCCTCATCGGCGCTCACAACCGTCACGCTCTTGCCCGTGCTGTCCTCGATCCGAACGTACATCGGGTCAGCCGAGTTGCCCACAGGCTGCGTCGCACCGATCTCGGCCGTCTGCCAGGCGCCCGTTACGCTGCCCGTCATCGCCAGGTTCGAGAACTCCGCCGCCGTCGTAATCGCGGCGTC
>ENA-UOUL01004532-UOUL01004532.1-bioreactor-metagenome-genome-assembly--contig:-NODE-4532-length-12769-cov-4.355263_pt1 | contig 12769 bp, 11 predicted proteins | sample MGYA00249838_ERZ747220 | MGnify/ENA primary metagenome ERZ747220 (study PRJEB28778, sample SAMN05720191) | bioreactor metagenome | isolation source: Anaerobic biogas reactor | place: USA:Washington...
CCTGTTTTTCCTCGGGCAACACGCCATGGCCGGCACGCCGGCGGCCAACCTGGCTCACACGTACTCGTCAGAGCACATCGCCCGCATGCGTGTGAACGGCAGCGACATGGGCGAGTTTGGGTGCCGCGCGGCTCTGGCTGGCAGCATGGGGGTCCCTACATTGTTCGTCTCGGGCGACGACAAGATCGCTGCCGAAGCGCGCGCGCTCGTGCCAGATATCGTCACGGCCGAGGTCAAGGTTGGCTATGCGCCACAACTGGCGCTGCACCTCGCCCCTGTGGACGCCCGTGATGTGATCCGCCAAAAGGCAGCGAGCGCCACAACGATGATCGGGCAAGTGCGGCCCTTGGTGATACCTGGGCCACCCTACACCCACGAGATCACCATCACCGGTCGGACCGACCCCGACGGTTACCTGGCCAGAGGCTATACGCAGATCAACGCCACGACGTTCATCAAGACGACCAGCGACCTAGCCCTGCTGGCCATCTAAAAGTCCACCTCAGGCACCTCTTCGAGGCTGAATTCGAGATCCTCATCGAGCCAGCCCTGCCCCGAGTCTTGCCCAACCGCGGTCTCGCGCTCGCACAGCGTACGATAGGCACAACCTTCACACTCACGCACGTCATCGGTGCGCACCATCTCCTCTCGGGCGGCATGCGCGATGCTCTCCGCGAGGCGTAACAGAGATTCGTAGTTCTCGCGATGCAGCGCTCTTGAGTAATCGAGGACCATCTGGCTAGGCCCGCTGGCGAACCAGTAGAGCATGCTAACGCGCTCCGGCTCCAGTGGGGCCCCCGCAGTGATGACACTGCCTGCGGCCACGAGCGCATACAGATAAACGCGGGTCTGCAGTGCCCGCCGCATGGTCTCAAGACGTGGCACCGTGCCAAGCGTCTTCCAATCAATTATCACTGCGTCACCGGCTGTGCCACAGGCCAGCAGGTCAAAACGTGCATAGAGGCGGTAGTCGCCCAGCGGCACCACCAACGGCAACTCTACCTCGCGCAGGTGGTCAGGCAGCGCCCGCAGATCGAACGACTGCCAAGCCGTCCACCAGGTCTCCAAGTCGGGGTGCAACGACAGATCGTGCCCCACACTGCGAATTCCCATGAGAGCCCGAGCAACCCACTCGTGAAACACCCGCCCCGCCTCAAGGTGGGCAGCATAGGCTGCTGCATCCTCGCGCTCGGGAGCTGGCCAAGGCTGACGGTCGACATAGCGCAGTAAGAAACGCCGCGGGCAGCGCTGGTAGGTGCGCAGACTATGCTGGCTGAAAAGGTGCCCTGGCTCGATCAGGCTCATGCTTCACGCTCCTCAAAGTAGCGCCGGTACGCCTGCTCCAAGACCTCGATCGCCAGAGCAGGCCGTACATCGCGGCTGCCGTTCTTTTGCGCGTAGGTGATAGACAGGTTGCGCCGCGCGCGCGTCACTCCCACGTAGAGCAGCCGCAGTCGCTCGGCGATCTCTTCCAGGCGCGCCTCGATGACAGGATCAGCCGCTACGGCCCCGTTGTGCTGAACCAAACGCTCCAGTGTTTTGCGTGCCTCAACAGGCGGCGCGTGCCCGGGCAAATAGAACGGCTCGCCGCGGTATGCTCCCTCGAGACGATCTGGAAACTCGAGATCGTCAACGCATACCAGATACACCGTATCCCACTCGAGCCCCTTGGCCTTGTGCATAGTCGTCACCGCGATGCGCCCGGCGGTTGGCTGATAGCCCTCATCCGATAGCCCAAGCCCCACCAGCGTACGTCGATTGTTCGCCACAGCATCGAGGTCGGCGCTCAGATCAGCCAGTGTCCACTCTGGGTGCAGTTGCAGCATGTTCCGCTGCAGAGTGGCAATGGTGTGGCACAAGGCAAGCGAACGTTCTTCCTCGGGACGGCTAAAGAGGTCCTGGCTGATCGTCAGGATGAGCTGATCGGGCGGCAGATGCACAGCACTCACCCATCGACGCACCAACTGGACATAGGCACCCAGACACTCAATATCTCCTTCGCGCAGCCGCGCCTGCTCAGAGACGACAGCCTCCACACTGGCGGTCCCGCGAGGATAGAGCAGTTCGGGCAACGCCACGTCGCCAAGCGCGCCTGCCAGCCGGCGAGGCTGCCCCTCATCGCGCGCTGGCAAAAGCTCGGCGCTGACCAGCGCCCGATAGAGTACGATGAGATTGCCCTTGTGAGTAGGATCAGCCAGATACTGGAGCGCCTTAGCCAGCAACCGCGCAACGTTGCGCACCTGAGGCGTGGTGCGCAGCATGTCGTCAAAGGGCACATCGGGCAAGGTCTCGAGCGCCTGGACCACTTCGCTCCCCTGCCAACCAGCCGGACACAGGATGGCCACCGTCTCATCGGGGTGCCGCTTGACATAGTTCGCCGCCCAGCTGGCCACACGTTGCGCTTCGGCCTTGACGTCGTCATAGGGGCGTCTGGCGATGTGCACCGTGCAGGCCTCGTCGGGGGGGTTAGGCTGCGGATCGCCCTCGCCTGTTGCTTGCATGCGCTGTGGTTCGAAGGAGAGTCCACGCACCGCTTCTGTCGGGTGCTCAAAGGCTCCCCAGTAGGCCAGCGCATCGGCCATGGCCATCAGTGGTCGCGCGCAGCGCCCAGACTCGAGCAGCGCCTGATAGCTGATGTCTGCTCGCCCCAGAAAAGCGCGGAAGAAGCGCGGATCAGCAGCAGTAAACGTGCTGTTGATGGCCTGGTTGGGGTCGCCAACGCGCACCCAGTTGCCATCCTCGCCCGCTAGACTATCAAGAATTGCCTCCTGGAGAGGCGACGAGTCCTGCGCCTCGTCTTCGAGGATGTAGGGCCACTTGGCCCGCAATGCCGCCAGGAAGCTGCCGTCCTGCTCGATAGCGTCGGTCGCCCGCCAGATCAGGTCGTCAAAGTCTAACCCGGCACGAGCGCGGAGATATTGCTCATAGAGTGTATAGAGTGCGACGCCCATGCGGGCGAGCGCTACGCCGAGCCCCTCTCCCTCTAGACGCGACGACGCCTCGGCGGGCGTCAGCCGCAAGTGTTTGCAGAGCTTGGCCACTTCGCGACCGATGCGCTCTGTCTCACCACGCCATCGGCTCTTGACAAAATCAGTCGGATCGGGGTCTGGCAGAAACGAGAGCCATAGGGCATTGTTGCTACTGGTCCAGGCATCAACAGCTGTGTGGATCATACGTCCGGTCTCGATCTCGTCGACGATGGCGAACTGATCATCGACGCCGGCGAGATCTCGCCGCCCACGCAGAATGTCGGCGGCCAGCTTGTGCAGGGTGCAGACATGATAGCCCACCGGCGGCAGACGCTGCTCTACCAGGATTCGGCGGATGCGGGCTGAGATGTTATCGACGGCGCTGTTCTGTACCGTCACCACCAACACCTCTCCCAGTTCGCCGATGTGTCCCTCAACGATCAGCCTAGCCGCCAGCAGGGCCAGCGTCAGCGTTTTTCCGCTGCCGGGCACCGCAGATACGGCCATGCGCCCACCCTCGTAAGCCAGAACCTGTTGCTGGTGCGGGCGCAATCGATAGCCAAAGAGGGTCTGTTCAGCCATGTGCTCTCCCTGCGGCAAACGCTCGCAGCACAGCCCGCTGAAGGGGCCCAGACTGTTCGGCGCCATCCACGCCCAGCTCGCTGCTGCCCAACAAAATGCGCCCCTCACAGCGCGACGCGAGACCCTGCACCAGCCTGGCCAGGCCCGTGCGCCGCGCCGTGTCTTCCTCGATCTCGCGCCATGGTTGCCCCACCTGCCACGTTCGCGAGAGCACGTAGGGATGCGTCAACGGCTGGTTGGGGCGATCCCACCAGCCCTCCGCCCCCAGATCGAGCCACACCTGCACCTCAGAGCGCAGGTCGCGAGTTACGTAGGCAAACGCGGTCGACAGCACCACGGCATCTTGTGGCGGCTCTGTGGGCCAGTCGGTGAGGTACTCGGCGCTGGCAATGCCGCCCAACACCAGCTCGACGTAGCGGCGGGCGAGCTCACCACGCTCCAGGGCGTCACCACGGCCAACAGCCGCAGTAAACTTGGCTGCAGATTCGATCAGACGCGCACAGGCGCGCACACGGTCAGCGTCATCGTGCAGGCCAAAGCCAGCACGCGAGAGCACATCGCCAAACAGGTTCGTGAGAAAGACAACCAAACCCTGGGGTTCGCCCAAGGCATAGGCCGCGAGCCATTGCTGGAGCGCCTGGTAGCGCTCACGGACCTGAAAGCCAACCTGCTCCCACAGGCTCGCGGTATCACCGCCGGCATGCATAGCAAGGTCCTGTAGCGATCTTGCGCCGGCGGGCGCGGCGACGCGGGCCAGCATCCGCGCCCTCAGAGGGTCGAGGTCACCCAGAGCCACCTCAAGCGCCAGCGCCACCTCAGCCTGCGAGGGCCGCCAAACGTCATTCTGAACCCGTAATGTCCAACCGGAGTGTGCCAGCGCCGTGAGCACCAGCAGACCGCGGGCCGCATACTGATCGCGCAGCGTTGTTGACGGACGCAGCAAGAACAGCCCGATGCCGTGGCTGCGCAGCTCCTCTTGCAGCGTAAAGCGCAGCACCTCTGAGACATAGGGCGCCACCACAGCGATGCGATGCGCAGGCACGCCCGCGCGCACCTGGTCCGCAATCTGTTGTGCGGCGTTACGCACCATGCCCACCCAGTACTTGGCATCGGGCAGTACCTCAACCGCCTGGCGCGGGTCGCCACCAAGCTCGCGTAGCGGAGGCACACGCAACGCGCGACTCACCGCAGCCGCAAAGATGCGCGCGTCAGGCAGACCTGCCGCGGCAGCCATCAGCTCGACACGGGCACTACACTCTTTAGCCACCTGATCCGCACCGTCGGCATCTGCCCCCAAAAAGATGCGATGCCCCCCTCCTTCATCGATCGCCAGCACCGCCGAGTCGCAGTGCGGCAGCAGCCAACTGACTAACCTCTGAGCCACGGGCACATTCTCCTCGAGATTATCCACGAGGAGATGACGATAGCGCGCCTGCAGATAGCGCTGAAAGGTGGGCTCGGGCAGCAGATAGCGGTCGAACAGCTCGACTGTCAGAGACAGATCCAGCAAGTTACGCTCGCGGCACAATGACCGCAGGCGAGCGGCGCAATCTTGCGCCTGCCAATATGTCTTGATGCGATCCACATCTCCTACCCAGGCACTACGCAGACGTGCATAGATGTCCGTATGGTCAAAGCCTACCAGCGCCGATTTGTTGAGGTTGTCGATCAGTTGTGACAGTAGCCGATCTCGGCGAATAGCCAGCTCGGCAAAGTAGCCCTCCTCTCGCATCAACGGCGCGACAATCTGCCACATGTGGTACTGGGTGGTCTCAATGGTCAGGAAGGTCGGTTCTCCACGTGGATCCATGCCAGCCTGCTCAGCGATGAGCGGCCAAAAGAGGCCCACCAGACGCCGGCACAGGCCATAGTAGGTAACGATTTCTGCGCCCCCGCGCGTTGGCGCCCGAGAGAGCGCCGACGCGCGCTCGTAGCGTGTCGCCTGGGCGCGCTGTGCGACGAGCACCAACAGTTCGTAGGGCCGGCGCCCCTCAGACGCGAGGGCCACCAGCCTAGCTGCCAACGCCGTGCTCTTGCCCGTACCTGGCGGCCCCACTGCTACCAGTCCGCCGCCACCACGCCTCGCAAACTGAACGATTCTTTGCTGGCCAGGCAGTAGCTCCATCTGTCCTCCCCATCGCGTCCAGCGCGGCCAGTATGCCGAACGATTGTTCGCACGTCAAGTGGTTGACCGTGAAGCCGCTCGCGGCTATACTGCCTGTGGTCAGACCAATAGACCAGTGGTGAGGTGCATGGAAAAGTACGGGCTCACTCTTCAGAGAGCACAGCTGTCGAGTCAGGTGGCCGATCAGCTACAAGAGCTGATCGTGGCGCGCTCTCTCGCACCAGATCAGAGACTGCCTGCTGAGCGTGAGCTCGCCGAGGCGCTCGGGGTGAGCCGCAGCGTTGTGCGTGAGGCGTTGCGAACCCTCGCGGCGCGTGGCCTGGTCAGAGTCAGGCCAGGCTGCGGAACCTTTGTATGCCGGCCAACCGCTCGCGAGGCCGCTGCGCCATTTGAGCTGCTGTTGCGGCTGCAACGCGACGGTGATCTGGTATCACGCATCTTTGAGGTGCGGCGCACCCTCGAGATCGACATTGCTGCCAAGGCAGCAATCCGCGCTCAGCCAGAAGACCTGATGGCGCTGCAAGGGTTCTGTGAGCAGTTGGCGAGCGCTGCCCATATGGACCGCTATGCCGAGCTAGACGTGGCCTTTCATCTCGCGCTGGCTCAGGCCACGCAAAACAGCCTCTACGGCCTTCTGCTTGGCACCATCACCCACCTGCTCTCGGGCACCATCCGCACAGCGCTGCACTCACAGCGTGCCGCTGAGCAGGGCGTTGCCCGCCACGCGCAGATCCTCGAGGCGATCAACGCACGCGATCCGGCTCTGGCACGAGCCGCCATGCTGGCCCATATGGACGAAGCACAGCAGAACTATGCACTGGCGCAAAAGGCCACGGCCGAGACGCCACAGATCCAAGAGCCCTAGAGTGATGAGAGGAGTGGATCGATGCAATACCGAACCTTGGGCAAGACCGGAGAACTTGTATCTGCGCTCGGCTTTGGCTGCATGCGCTTTCCGACGCTGGGCGACGACCACGCTGTCATCGACCAAGACCAGGCCGCAGCTATGCTAGACGCAGCCATCGCCCATGGCGTCAACTACCTAGACAATGGCTACCCATACCATGGCGGCAGCAGCGAGCGTTTCGTGGGCGCTTTTCTCCAAGAGACGCGCCAGCGCGACAAGGTCTTGCTGGCCACCAAGATGCTCGTGCGCATCGTGGAAAAGCCTGATGACTATGATCGTCTCTTTGAGGAACAGCGCGAACGCTTTCGCACAGACCATTTCGACTTTTACCTGCTGCACGCCCTGCGCGGCTCAAGCTGGCAGCAATCGGTCGAGTTCGGCGTGATCGACTGGTTAGAACGTCGACGCGCCGCCGGCGACATCCGTCATATCGGGTTCTCGTTCCATGATGACGTCGATGCGTTCAGATCGATCGTCGACGGCTATGACGGCTGGGAGTTCTGCCAGGTGCAGTACAACTATATGAACGAGGACATACAGGCGGGCACGGCTGGCGTGCGCTATGCTGCTGAGCGTGGCCTCGGCATCGTAGTGATGGAGCCCCTGCTGGGTGGGCGCCTCGCAAACCCTCCGGCCGCGGTGCAGGCTGTTTGGGATGCTTCAGGGCGCACGTGGTCGCCAGCCGAGTGGGGCCTGCAGTGGTTGTGGAACAAGCCCGAGGTATCGCTCGTGCTCAGCGGCATGAGCAGCCTCGAGCAGGTGATGGAGAACGTCGGCGCTGCCGCCCGCTCTGGCGTGGGGCTGCTGACACAAAGTGACCTGGCCACCGTCACGACGGCGCGTGAGCGCTACAACGAGTTGTGTCCGGTGCCCTGCACACGCTGTGAGTACTGCATGCCTTGCCCCAACGGGGTGAATATCCCACACAACTTTGAGGTTTTTAACGAGGGTGTGATGTTCGACGTCATGCCCGAGATGCGACGGCGTTACCTGCACAGCGAAGAGGGCGCACGTGCCAGCGCCTGTATCCAATGCCGCGAGTGCGAGCCAAAGTGCCCGCAGAGTATCGAGATCAGTGCTTGGATGCCACTGGTGCACCAGGTGCTCGGTGAGGGACAGGCCTACGATCCTGCCGCTTGTCCGCAGCCCTGATTCCCCTCCATCAAGCCGCAGCGCACCACGTGAAGGTGCGGCTGCGGCTTGTCAGTGTCAGCCATCTTGCATACGATGCGAGCTATGAGAAATGATGGAGACACGCTGTGGCCCAGATTCCAGCCGAGCTACTTTCGTCCTGGCGAGACCACCCAAACAGAGCGACCCGCATCATCGTGAAGGTTCAGGGCGATCTGCTGGAACGGCAGCAAGAGTTGCTCTCGCTCGGCGCGGTGGTGGTTCACGCCATCCGGCTCACCAACTCTCTGACCCTGGTGTGCGATGGCGAGACAGCTTTGATGATCGTCCAGCTACCGTGGATTGTGCGGCTCTCTCTCGACACCAGCGTGAGCGCGCTGGAAAGGCAGGCCCATGAATAGCCCTCGTCGCAAGATCACCAGCCAGTTGCTCAGCAGCATGTCTACCGTGCGCGGTGATCAGGAACTGCCGATCATCATCCAGTATGTGCCCAAGCGCCGTCTGATGCGTCAGGCCCAACTCACGGCGGGAATGCGACAGTCCTACCAGTATCGCGTGGCGCCGTTTGCCCATGCCCATGCGACGCTCGAGGCCATCTCGGCACTTGAACAGGATGATGAGGTGGTGCGAATATACCAGGACAGCCCGGTTCACGCCCTCATGGACCAGGCTCCGGCCCATGTGGGTGTGCCCCACATCTGGGCAACGGGCTACGATGGCGCCGGGGTATCTATTGCGATCGTCGACACTGGCGTAGATCCGCAGCATCCCGATCTAGAGGGGCGCATCGTCGACATGCTGGATTTCACCAGCGACGGCGAATTCGACAACAACGGTCACGGCACGCACTGCGCAGGCATTGCAGTAGGCACGGGCAGGGCCAGCGACGGCCGCTATAGGGGCGTCGCACCAGGCGCCACAGTGGTCTCGGCACGTGTGCTCGACGCGTACGGCAACGGCATGATGAGCGATGTCATGGCGGGCATCGACTGGGCAGTGTCGGCCGGGGTGCAAATCATCAGTCTATCTCTTGGTGGCGCCGGCCCTCTGGCGGGAGAAGATCCGCTGGTCGAGTTGTGCCACGCCGCCGTCGACTTGGGGGTGATGGTCTGCGTCGCAGCAGGCAACACCGGGCCCGGCCGCATGACTATCGGCTCGCCAGGCTCTGCGGAGAAAGTGCTGACTGTTGGCGCCATCGATCGGGCCGATAACATTGCTCCATTCTCTTCACGCGGACCGACTGTCGACGGTCGCATCAAGCCCGATGTCGTGCTTCCCGGCAGTGAGATCGTGGCCGCGAGAGCAACCGGAACAGCTTTGGGCACCCCCCAGGGTCAATGGTACACTGCTATCTCGGGCACCAGCATGGCCTGTCCCATGGCCGCGGGGCTCTGTGCGCTGACCTTGCAGGCACAGCCCAGTCTGCGTCCCAGTGAGCTCAAGGAATTGATCATGCAGTCGGCGCTGGACCTCGGCACCGATGCCAACGCTCAGGGGAAAGGGTTGGCCGACGGCCGACGGCTATTCGCAGCGCTGGGCATTCCGCTTTCAGTTGAGCCCAGCTATCCGCCCAGTGGCCCTGTTAATGTGCCCGAACCCATGCCAGATGGCTCTCCGGAGGCTGCTCACAAGGGGTGTATGATCGGCTGGCTCAACCTGTTGAGGCGACGTCAGAATCCTTGAGTGCCAGCAATGTTTCGAATGGCTGCCCTGGGCCCTCGGCGCGGCGCTTTTTGCTTCAGAGCCTGCTGGCGTGCGTGGCCATCATCGGCATCATGCTGGTGCTAGATCTCATCCTGCATACCGCCATCGTTACCTCTCTGGGGGCCACCACTTTCATCGCCTTTGCTATGCCCAGCGCCCCTTCGGCGCAACCGCGCCGGCTTGTCGGAGGTTATGTGGTCGGCGGCCTGGCGGGCTTGTTGTGCTGCTATGCAGCCGGTTGGCTCCCCAGGCTATCGCCTGCTGTAGATGCGCACACAGTTCAGATCGTGCTAGCGGGCATCGCTGTAGGGCTCGCCAGTTGGCTGATGGTGACGCTTCGCGTCGAACACCCACCAGCCGCTGGGTTTGCACTGGGGTTGGTGCTCGACACCTGGACGTTGAGCACGCTGGCCTTTGTGACAGGCGCAGTGCTGCTGATATCAGCGTTGCGCCTCGGCCTGCGGAGCCTTCTGGCAGACCTGGCCTGAGATCCCAGCCGAGGCATCAGTTGAGACCTCAGACCTCGCACATATGTCTACTACGAGAACTGGGGCAGATGCGCCGCCTGAACGCGCAGCAGCTCGTGGGCAAGTTGTTCGGCCACCTCAATCGAGCGACAAGCACCATCGAGGATCAACGCCTCAACGAACTTGGTGGTCGAGCCTTCCAGAGCAGCCTCGACCACCGTGTCGACCCATGCCAGCCGCGTCGCCAATGTGCCGACAATGCCTGCCGGTAGTGCTGGCTGCGTGATCGGTCGCAGGCCGGCGCCATCGGCCACTGCCGGCGACTCGACGATCGGAAGTTGACCTGGTTCTGGCGGGAGCGAACCGGAACGCGTACGGCCGCGAGTTGTCCACCCTCGCCGCAGAGCTGATCGGGCCTCGGCAACCCGGTCGAGTGTGTTTTCCTGGATACGTCCCCGATGACCTGCTACCGGCACTGCTCTCCTCGGCAGCTCTGTATGTCTTCCCCTCGCTGAGCGAAGGCTTCGGCCTACCGGCGCTGGAGGCTCGGTCCTGTAGCGCCCCCGTGGCCGCCTCAGATACCACCCCCGTACGCGAGTTCCTCGGCAACAACGCGTGGTACTTTGACCCCCGGAAACCGGAAGACCTGGCGGAGCTCTTAGGCACCCTCCTCAGCCCGTCCGGGCAACTGGGCAACAGGCTCGGCGCGCACCATTCATTGAACTTGGCCGTCCACACGTGGAAGCACGCTGCCTCTGTCACGATGCAGTGCTACCATCGGGCGCATTGGCTTCAGGGGCAAGACAGCCGGACCCCCCTACACCGCCTGCCGCGAGCGATTGAGAGGACCATTCCTTTTCCCTCCCCCCGAATCGGCGACACTACACTCACCGTCGAGGCCCGAGATCGGCCCTGACACCGTGAACCGGTGACCGAGAAACCTCAAGCAGTAGTGATGATCAAAGAGCCTACGTTGCCCACGTTGAAGCCACCGCCTACGCTCACCTCCGAGACGCAGCCCCGACCGACCATCGGTGTCATCATCCCCACGTGGGGCAGCCCCGGGCTCCTCAAACGGTGCCTACGGTCTCTTCTCCGTGATGCCCCGCGAACACCGGCGTCGTCTATCAGCAGGTTTGCGCCGCCGCCCATGACATGCACGGGCACTTCGTTTTCCCTGCACCGCCGGGCCACCTCGGCAAGCTCCTCAATAGTGGTCGGCTGAACGAAATACGGCGCCTTGCCGCCAAGACCCATCCAGGTGTAGCGATCCAGCGGAACGTCGTTTTCAACAATCTTTTCCAAGCCAGCGAATAATTTCATCGGCTATTTCCCAAACGTTTCCGGCGCCCATCGTCACCAGCAAGTCACCGGTTTTCAGCCGGCTCTGAAGGTGCGCCTTGATGTTGTCGAACGAGCCCAGATATACAGCGTCGCCGCCTTGCATGCGAACCTGGGCTGCGAGATCCTCCGAACTGATATAGTCCTTTTCCATCTCGCTGTCGCGTACGAAATATATATCGGGCAGGATGGCCTCGTCGCATCTGGATAAAGATGTGGCAAAGTCCTTGAGCAGAAACCGCGTTCTGCTGTGCTGGTGCGGCTGAAAAACGCAGATCAACCGCTTTGGCTGATAGAATTCCCGCAGCGCCTTGAGGGACGCCTCTATTTCGGCGGGGTGATGGGCGTAATCGTCAACCACCGTAATCCCGTCCGTGGTGGCTTTGTGCATCATCCGCCTTTCGACGCCGTTGAACGTTTTGACGCCTTGGGCGATGGCGTCGGCGTCAACTCCCGCGTGATGCAACAAGGCGGCCGCCGCGAGGGCATTGTACGCGTTGTGCAGGCCGGCCAACTGAATGCTCAACCGGGCGAAAAACTTGCCGTCCCTCAGCACGTCCATCGAACGCCTGCCCCTGCTGACGGACAGGTTGGTTCCGCGCCAGTGGCAGTGAGCCGCCAGGCCGAAGGTCTCGACTCGCGCCTTGCACGAAAGCGAAGCCTTTATCGCATCCGGATCTTCGCCGTTTATCACGAGCACTCCGTCGGGCGAAACGTTCGAAGCGAAACAAGCGAACGCATTGACGATGTCGTCCAGATCGCGATAGCAGTCGAGATGATCTTCATCGATGTTGAGTATCGTCGCCAGGTGCGGTTGGTAGTTCAGGAAACTGCGGTCGAACTCGCATGCCTCCACGACGAACAGGTTGCCTTTGCCGGCTGCGCTGGGCGTGCCCAACTGAGGAATGCCCGCGCCGACTATGTAGCTCGGATCCTTGCTCGCCTGCTTGAGGGTCCAACTGACCATGCCCGTCGTGGTGCTCTTGCCGTGCGTGCCGCTTATGGCGACGCCGTAGGCGCTTTTCATCAGCCTGCCAAGCATCTGGGCGTATTTCAGGACTTCGTACTGCCCCTGCATCGCGCCGAGGAGTTCGGGATTGTTGCTCTTAATTGCTGAAGAGTGAACAACCAGCGCCCCGGCCGGCGGCAGGTTGGCTGCGGATTGCGGATAGCCAATCTTTGCGCCAAGGCTTTCCAGCCGCATGGACTGCGGCGAGGCCGCCATGTCAGAGCCGCTGATAATCGCCCCGCAGTCGAGAAGCACTCCCGCAAGGGCGCACATGCCCGAACCGCCGATGCCGATAAGATGCACGCGCTTACCGGCGAATTCGGATAGGCCCTTGAGAGGAACGTCCATGATGCCGCCAGACTCCATAACGTATTGCATGTTATATCGCTGTTTCCTTCGTGTCAAACGCCCCGACTACGCCATCCATTCGGCGACCGCTCGCGCGGCGAAAGGCTTGGCGCAGGCAATGGCGGACTTTCTCATTTGTGCAAGCCGGTCCGGGTTGTCAAGCAGGCCGGGCAGAACCTTTGCAAG
>ENA-UOUL01004536-UOUL01004536.1-bioreactor-metagenome-genome-assembly--contig:-NODE-4536-length-12758-cov-3.380727_pt1 | contig 12758 bp, 8 predicted proteins | sample MGYA00249838_ERZ747220 | MGnify/ENA primary metagenome ERZ747220 (study PRJEB28778, sample SAMN05720191) | bioreactor metagenome | isolation source: Anaerobic biogas reactor | place: USA:Washington...
GCTTGTGTAAACGACACTATTCCGTTTGGCTTCTGCCAGGAGGTACGGACCAAATATCAGATCTGCCTCTGAATTCATCATGATGATGTGCTTATGGTGATTGATGGCAGTCAATGCGAACTGAAGCCCGTTGATGATTGAACTGGTCGAGTCCACAACCACATCAACAAAATCACATTTAGAAATCAAAGTTCCATCGGAACAAATGGCTATTTTCCCTTGTTGAATGCTGCACTGCATTTCAGCTATGTTTTCGACAAATGAATAATCTTTCCCTAATTTTTGTGCACAGGAGGTCGCATTCTCTAGATTGATGTCTGCTATTGCAACACACTGAATGCCAGGTGTGATATTGGCTTGATGGACAATCCCCTTTCCTATGTTTCCTACGCCAATTATGCCTACTCTGATTTCTTGCTGCAGTGTTTTTAGTCGTGATAGTATATCTGTCATTTAGGCCTGATTTCTATTTTTAAAGAAAATTAATTTTTGCTCGTAATAACAACCAAAAGAGAAATTGCTTAAAAACAATTTTACTACACGGAAGTTGTTACTGTGTTTTTTTACTGTAAATCGATAATTTAATTGATTATTTCTACTTACCTTCTATCTCTGTGTCTTTGTGAGTATAATTACTAGTTGCGTTTTGAAAAATTAGAACAAATGGCGCAATTATTCATAGGAAATATTATGGCAAGAGAAAACCTGCGTGTGATTGGCGCACGCGAACATAATTTAAAAAATATCACTGTTGAAATCCCGCGCGACAAGTTGGTAGTAATCACGGGGTTATCCGGTTCGGGCAAGTCTTCGTTAGCGTTTGACACCATCTTTGCTGAGGGCCAGCGCCGCTATGTGGAATCCCTGTCGGCTTATGCCAGGCAATTCCTGGGACAGATGGATAAACCCGATGTAGATGCAATAGAGGGTCTCTCACCGGCAGTATCGATTGACCAGAAGGGCACCTCGCATAACCCTCGTTCAACGGTAGGAACGGTAACCGAAATTTATGATTACCTGCGTTTGTTATATGCACGGGTAGGTGTTCCGCACTGCCCTGAGTGTGGGCGGGTGGTGCAGCGCCAATCTGCACAGGAGATCGTGGATACGATTGATTCCTTTGCTCCTGGCAGCCGTTTGCTGATCCTTGCCCCAATCATCCGCGACCGAAAAGGCACCTACCAAGCAGTTTTTGAAGAAGTGCGCAAATCTGGTTTTGTGCGTGTACGCTTGGATGGCGAAGTCAAATCCCTGGAAGAGGAATTTGAACTGGACCGTTACAAGAAGCACACCATTGAAGCAGTAGTAGACCGGGTTGTGCTTACCCCGCCAGAAGACGAGCAAGCTAAAACCGCTGCCCGAAGCCGGCTGACCGATTCGATCGAGACAGCGCTTAAATTTGGGGATGGGTATGTAACCGTGCAAAACCTGAGCCTTGACCCGCCCGAAGATATCCAGTTCTCCGAGCAGTTAGCTTGCCCGGAACATGGTTCGATGCTGGTTGAAATAGAGCCGCGTACCTTCTCGTTTAATACACCGCACGGTGCCTGCCCTGTTTGCCAGGGACTAGGCACCCGCCAGGAAATTGACCCCGCTCTCTTAATTCCAGATCCCTCGCTTTCCCTGCGGGATGGGGCAATTGCAGCGATGGAGTGGGCTGGACCTAAGGAAGATGGCGGTTATTACTGGCAAATGATTGAAGCTGTTGCCAAACATTATGCCATCAACTTGGATGGACCAGTTAGCCAGATAAGTGAAGAAAAACTACACCATATTCTCTATGGTACCAAAGGCAAAGAGTTGACGGTGGAATTCATCGGCCGCAATGGACGCCGAAGCTCTTTCCAAGCCTCGTTTGAAGGTGTGATTGGCAACTTGGAACGGCGTTACAGAGAGACCCAGTCTGAATACGTGCGCAATAACATAGCAGAATTCATGGGCAATAAACCTTGCCCAGCTTGTGGGGGTCGGCGCCTCCGGCGGGAAGCAATGGCAGTAACCGTTGATGATAAAAACATCATTGACGTCACCGAGTGGCCAGTCATTCGTACCCTGGAATGGATTAAACGCCTTGAAGGCCAGGATACAACACCCTTCAACCCGCGTGAAGTAGCCATTGCTGAGCGAATCTTGCGAGAGATAAAAGCACGCCTTGGTTTCTTGGTGGATGTTGGCTTGGATTACCTGACCTTACAGCGCTCTGCCGGCTCGCTATCGGGCGGCGAGGCGCAGCGCATCCGCTTGGCAACCCAGGTAGGATCACGGTTGATGGGTGTTTTATATGTATTAGACGAACCTTCGATTGGCTTACATCCGCGTGATAATAAGCGCCTCCTGACCACCCTGGAAGGCTTGCGCGACCTGGGCAACACGGTTTTAGTCGTCGAACATGATGAGGAAACCATTCGCACTGCGGATTGGGTGGTGGACCTCGGACCTGGTGCTGGGGAACATGGCGGCGTGGTGGTGGCTGAAGGTACTGCCCAACAAATCATGGACAACCCAAACTCCCTTACAGGGGATTATCTTTCTGGGCGCAAGTACGTGCCCATGCCAGAGGCGCGGCGTGCGGGGAGCGGAAATATATTACGCGTCGTCAGCGCTGCTGAAAACAATTTAAAAAACCTTACCGTTGACATTCCATTAGGTAAGTTTGTTTGTATCACAGGGGTATCTGGGTCAGGTAAATCAAGCTTGTTAGTGGAGGTTCTGTACAATACCTTAGCCCGTCAGCTGCACGGTGCACACACGCAACCCGGTGCGCATGAACGCATAGAAGGCGTGGAGCATATTGATAAAATCATCAATATTGACCAGTCCCCAATCGGGCGCACGCCCCGCTCTAACCCGGCTACTTACACAGGGGTATTTGACGATATCCGCGACTTGTTTGCTGAGCTGCCGGATTCAAAGATGCGCGGTTATAAGAAGGGGCGCTTCTCTTTCAATGTTAAAGGTGGGCGCTGTGAGGTCTGCCAGGGGCAAGGGCAGCTGCGTATTGAAATGCAATTCCTACCAGATGTGTATGTGCCCTGTGATGTCTGCCACGGCACACGCTACAACCGCGAAACCCTGCAAGTGCGCTTCAAGGACAAGAGCATCTCTGATGTCCTGAATATGACGATTGATACTGCGATGGAATTCTTCTCTGCCTTTCCAAAAATTGTGCGGCGGCTTGAAACCCTGCAGGCGGTGGGTTTGGGGTACATTCAAATCGGCCAGTCAGGCACAACGCTCTCTGGCGGTGAGGCACAGCGCATCAAACTTTCAAAGGAATTATCCAGACGCGCCACGGGCAACACGCTGTATGTACTGGATGAGCCATCGGTGGGTTTGCATGCTGCAGATGTGCATCGGTTGATTGACGTGTTGCAATCCCTGGTCGATGCGGGCAATACGGTGTTAATTATTGAGCATAACCTTGATATCATCAAGGTCTCCGATTGGATTATTGACCTCGGCCCCGAAGGCGGGGACCGGGGCGGTGAGTTGGTCGGTGAGGGCACACCAGAACAACTCTGCCATGTGGATGGCTCTTATACAGGGCAGTATATGAAGCAGTTCTTGGACTGTTACAAGGATAAGGTAAAAAGGAATTAACTACCCTGGATGAACAATTGACTAAGTTGACAAGATTCGCAGATATGGATTAAATGGGTTAAAATAAATGTAATTACCGACATATTTGGGGGCAGCTTTAGGCTGATTTAGATATGAAAGGAACCAATTATGGCTAAAAAGAATGCACAGAGTGTGATTTCTTCTTATCGCAAGAAACAAAAAACTGGATCGAGGTTGGTTGCTATCCTAGCGATTTTGTTGATCTTGGCTGGTATCGCGCTGGTTGTTGTTTGGGCAGTTGGGCGTGCGGGCAGCGGGGGCGGGTTGAAGCTTTTTTCAACCAAGACGCCAACGCCAACTGAGACCCCGACACCAACACCGGTGACGCCGACAGCAACAGCAACCAATACGGCAACGATCACTAATACACCCACTATCACCGCAACCCCAACGGCTTCTGCACCATTTGAGTACGTGGTACAGGAAGATGATAACTGCACTAGTATCAGTGAGCAATTCGAGGTCGATATCGAGGTGCTGCTTTACTTGAATAATTTAGACAGCAGCTGCCTGATCCGTGTGGGAGATACCATTCTCATCCCTGCGCCAGACCAGGAATTGCCAACAGCTACCCCGATTCCTCCTGACTTGCGACCTGGAACGATTGTTGATCACAAGGTACGCTCCGGTGATAATCTATACAATATTGCCCTGCTTTATAATTCAACCATAGAGCGGATCATAGAAGAAACCAACCGCTACCGCCGTACCAATGAGTTGCCTGAAATTGAAGACAACAACGACTTGTTTGTTGGCGACTTGCTCAAAGTGCCAGTCAATATTGTCACGCCAGTGCCAACGGCAACAGCAACGCGTACAATGACACCTTCACCGACGCCGTAACAAACACAATTCCATTTATAAAAACTGCCCGCGAGGGCAGTTTTTAATTAAAGCAAATCATTTTCAAGAAAGACACTATTACCTAAAGTAACCAGCCCTTTTCAAAGGCATCTGCGCTCAAGGTTAATACCAGTTGCCACAATGCCTCAGACCCATCAGCAACGATCTGATTGATTTCCAGGATGCGTGCCCTGCTGACCTTGTTTTCCAGCCAGCTTTTCCCGCCGCTTTCATAATTAGCCATCATGGGCATAAAGCGATCGATTGCTTTTGCAAATTTTGCTTCAGGGGTTTCTCTTTCCTCAAACTCCAGCCAGAGCTGCAAGTACTGATCGCCTTCTTCACCAGGCAGCATGCTAAAAATATTGTGAGCTGCTGCCAGTTCACGTTCTGCCTGGCCTACCTCAGCAGCGGTGTCGTAGAGGTAGGTGTCCCCAGCTTCAATCTCGACAACATCGTGGATCAACAGCATGCGTACGACTTTGTTGATATCAATAGCTTCATTGGCAAATTCCTGTAGCAACAAGGCACTCAAAGCTGCATGCCAGGAATGTTCAGCAGTATTTTCAGAGCGGGATCCATCGAGCAAGTAATTCCTGCGGATAACCTGCTTGAGCTTATCCAATTCTTTGACCAGGTTAAGGGTTGCCTCCAGCTTACTCGCTTGGTTCATTGTCACCTTGTTCACTTAATTCAGGGATGAGGTTATATGCCCTAATCATATGAATATCGTGTTCTAAGAAGTAGTTAAGCAGGATGCGCAGCAGCACAATGGCGAATAAGATGATAATATCCCGCGAACTGGGCGAAACCGCTAACCTGAGAATATCGCTTGCGACGGCAAATTCCAAACCCAGGCTGAGCTTATGTCCAAACCGGAGCCGAATGCTTTCAGAAATTTTAATTTGGGTCGTTAGGGAGCGATCGAAAAGACGGCGGATGTAGGCGATCAGGGCGTGTATCGCTGCTGTACCGATTACAAAAACAGCTGCCATTTCACATGCAATCACCACGTAACCTACAATTGTTTCGACCACCTTCTCTTCAGGCACGAGTGGAGAAAATTCATCGACAGGGTTATCAACCAGCAAATTGAGAATCAAGACTAACCCAACGATTAGTATGGTTGGTAAGAAATATTCGCTTATTTGCTCAAGCCATTCACTCTTGCGCGGTCGATTTTCCATTTTGTAACCTCCTTAAGTTCGAATAGTATTAGAGTGGATTTATTATGACCAAACGGCCGTTATCGATGGCAGATTGGTAAAGCGCATCAATTATGATCATATCAGCAATGCTGTTACTTAATGGGTAGCGTGGTTTATCTTTACCATGCACAAGCCGGGCAAAGTGATCAAGCATGTCGCGGTATTCATCGCTTTTCTTGAACCCGATATATTTTTGTTCGTCTGATGTAGTAAGGATAGCCTGGTAGCGCTTGCCAGAGGACTTGAAAGGCATTTCAATATCTAAGGAGGCCTTGGTGCCTGCTATATGGCAGTGTTGACGAGAGAAGGCGTTGAAGCCCGCTTCAAATTGGGCGTAAAGGTTGCCACCAAAGTCCAGCGTGCCAGCCATTTGCAGGTCCACGCCAGTGGCACCTTCAACATATAAGGCTTGCACAGCACGCGGCTCCTTGCCGCTGAGGATGCGGCTGATATCGACGCAGTAACAACCCACATCCATCAATGCCCCACCGCCCAGGTCTGGCGCTAAGCGGATGTTATCCGGGTTGGTTAGGTTGAAGGTGAAAGCGCTGTGGATGAAGCGCAATTCGCCAAGTTCACCCTTTTGGATCAGGCCTAAGATTTTATCCATACGGGGGTGATAGCGGTACATATAAGCTTCCATCAACACTAACTTACTTTCCTCCGCAAGGCTTACCATCTGCCTGGCTTGCTCAGCATTTAGTGCCATGGGTTTCTCACATAAGACATGTTTGCCAGCCTGGAGGGCGGCTATCGTCCAGGGATGGTGCAAGCTATTTGGCAGGGGAATATAAACAGCATCAATCGCTTTATCGTCCAGGAGTGCTTCATAGCTATCAGCCGTTTGGGGAATTTCATTGGACAATGCAAATTCCTGCGCTTTGGTAATGGACCTGCTGGCGACAGCCATTAGATTATTCAACTTTGAAGCATGAAAGGCAGGGATGAGCGATTTTTCGGCGATTTTTGCTGTACCGAGGATGCCCCAATTTAACTGATTTTTCATAATTGTGCTCCCTTTTGCTTTATCCTCACAAGAGGACACTTGGAAAGAAAATAATTGTAAATATTAATGCCTAATTATTATATCTAAAGAAATGCTTTGTTAAATGAAAATCTTGGGTAAGTTCTCTTGCTAGAAAACTGGTATAATACCATCTATATAGATGGTATGGAGATGGTAAATATGAACGAATCAGAGAAATTAACCATAAATATTGGCACGGTAGACTTGGGCCGGATTGACCTGCTGGTGCAGGAGGGCTTTTACGGCAACCGCACTGACTTTATCCGTACCGCAATCCGTAATCAATTGGAGCGGCATGCCAGCGAGGTGGCTGATGTCATTACTCGCCGTGACATGGTAATCGGCACCATCACTTACAATCGAAAAGCGCTTGAGGCACTCAAGGCAAAGAAAGAGAAGCTGAACATCAAAGTAATTGGTTTATTTATCCTGGCTCAAGATGTTACGCCGGCACTGGCTTTGGCGACGATTGAAACTGTCGTGGTGCATGGGGTCTTTAAAGCACCAGAAGATGTCAAGGTTGCCCTGGCTGAACGATTAAGGTAAAAAATACCCTTCCAAATAATTATGTTGGTATAATCCTTTGCATGCCTTCCTACGTCGCTTTTGATATCGAAACAACAGGTTTAGATTCAAACACCGACTCCATCATTGAACTTGGAGCGGTGCGTTTTAAGTCCAACCGCATTGAAGCAGAATTCTCAACCCTGGTCAACCCGCGCAAACTAATTCCTTCCTTTATTACACGCCTGACCGGCATCAGCAACAGTATGGTGCAAAATGCGCCTCTGCTAATCGACGTGCTGCCCCAATTGGTTGATTTTGTAGGTGATGCGGTAGTGGTGGGTCATAATGTTGGTTTTGATCTCAGTTTTGTTAATAAAGTTGGGGCTTTATGTCATAACAGTTCTATTGACACTTACGAGTTGGCATCCGTGTTGATGCCCATGGCTAGCCGATATAACCTATCTGCATTAGCGCAACAGCTGGGTATTTTGCAGCCCGCCACACACCGCGCCTTGGATGATGCGAAAGCAACGCATGCTGTCTTCATCGCCCTGGTTGAAAAAATCCAGGAATTACCAGTGGAGCTAGTAGCTGAGATCGTACGCTTGTGCGACGGTTTAGACTGGCGGGCAGAAATACCCTTCCGTCAGGCGCTGCAAGTGATGATTAAGCAGCCTGTCAAGGCTAAAAAAGATCGACTTGGACCTGCTGGCCCAATTTTTGAAAAACCGGTTTTTGATGAGGCGGGTGCACTTACACCAAATGAAATGATCCTGCCGCTAGATGTTGAAGAGACAGCGGCGATTTTAGAACCAGGAGGTGCTTTTTCAAAGTGTTTGCCCGGTTTTGAATACCGCTCTCAACAAGTGGAAATGCTTAAGGCTGTTGGAAAAGCCTTTTCAAACTCACAACATTTACTGGTTGAGGCGGGCACTGGCACGGGCAAATCTTATGCTTACCTTTTACCAGCAGCTATGTGGGCACTGCAGAATAACACGCGTGTAGTAATCTCGACCAATACCATTAACCTGCAAGATCAGCTGATTAATAAAGATATCCCTGACATGTGCGAAGCGTTGGATTTGGATCTCAAGGCAGCATTGCTTAAAGGACGTAATAATTATTTATGCCCAAGGCGCCTTGCCTTGATGCGCAAACGTGCCCCTGAAAATGTGGATGAGATGCGTGTGTTGGCCAAGGTGTTGGTGTGGCTGCAAGAGAGCAGCAGTGGTGACCGCAATGAAATTAACCTGAACGGCCCGATTGAACGGATTGTTTGGTCCCGTTTGTCTGCTGAGGATGAGGGTTGTAAGCTGGAAGTCTGCTTGAAACGCACCGGCGGCCGCTGCCCGTTTTACAGGGCGCGCATGGCAGCCGAAAGTGCGCATATCTTAATTGTCAACCATGCCCTGCTGCTGGCAGATGCGGCTACCAATAACCATGTTCTACCGCGCTATGATTACCTGATTGTAGACGAGGCGCATCATATTGAATCTGCTACTACTGATGCTATGTCCTTCAAGGTCCGGGCAACCGATATCACACGCTTAATCAGGGAACTGGGCGGAACTGAATCAGGCATTTTAGGCCGTCTTTTGAACGTTGCCAGGGAGTTTATCAAGCCTGCTGAAGTGGCAGGGTTGATGGCCATGGTAAACCAGGCTACTGACTTGGCATACCGCATGGATCACCAAATAACTGAATATTTTAAGGCGCTTGACTACTTCCTGGTGGAAATGCGTGAGGGGCGCTCGGTGGGCACTTATGCCCAGCAAGTACGCATCTTGCCAGCTACGCGCACGTTATCAGCCTGGCTGGATGTGGAAATTGCCTGGGAGCAGGCAAACGAAACCCTGAAAACTTTGCAAGGTCTGATCAAGAAAGTGCGCGAACCCCTGCGAGAGCTTGCTGATGCTGAAATAGAAGATGCTGAGGATATCCTGGGCAGTTTGGGTACCATTTACCAATCCTTTGAAGATGTCAGCACCAACCTAACTGGCTTGACGCTTGAGCCGCAAACCAACCAAATATACTGGGTTGAGTTAGATCCAAATACGAATCGACTTACCCTGCAAATTGCCCCGTTGCATATTGGGCAATTGATGGAAAAACACCTCTGGTTTGAGAAAGCAAGTGTTATCCTTACCTCGGCTACGCTGACAGCGAATAACGAATTTGACTATATTCGGCGGCGTTTGAACGCCCAGGATGCAGATGAGTTGACCGTTGGCTCACCATTTGATTATGAAACAGCTGCCTTGATTTATATTGCTACAGACGTGCCGGAGCCGACAGATGCTCATGGCCATCAAAAAGCGCTGGAAAATACCTTGATAAACCTGGCGAAAACGACCGGTGGGCGCATGCTGGTGTTATTTACCTCCTATGCCCAGCTCAAGAAAACTTCACAGGCGATTGAAGCACCCCTACTTAAGCACGACATCACCGTATATGAACAGGGTGAAGGTGCGTCTGCCTCGTCCCTGTTGGATGATTTCCGTGAAACTGAGCGGGCAGTGTTGTTGGGTACGCGCGCATTTTGGGAAGGCGTAGACCTGCCGGGTGAGGCGCTTTCCGTGTTGGTGATTGCCAAGCTGCCCTTTGACGTGCCGACAGACCCCATTGTGGCTGCCCGGGCAGAAACCTTTGATGACCCCTTCAGCGAGTTCAGCCTGCCAGAGGCCATTTTACGTTTCAGGCAGGGCTTTGGACGCCTGATCCGCACCCAGACCGACCGGGGGATCGTGGTGGTGTTAGATAAACGCCTGCTCAGTAAGAGTTACGGGCGCATGTTCATCGAATCCCTGCCGACCTGCACCCTGGTTCAGGGATCCGTGCTAAACCTGCCTAGACACGCCGAGCAGTGGTTGGGGATTTAACTCCCCAAAGGTTTAGCAAAGACAGCTCACAAAATCTATAAGCAATATTTTTCTTTATGAAAAACCTGTTTAAGATTACAAAGACTGACTTCCTGGTCTACCTCGATTGCCCCATGCACTTTTGGGCAAAGCTAAATGACCACTATGAAGCTGAACCCACTGCTTTTGCAGAAAGCTTAATACGACAGGGCTACGAAGTAGAACGCCTGGCACAAGCTTACTTGTACCAATTTGTTATCCTGCCTGATCCCGCTTTGCACCTCAGCCTTCAACAATCCTTCACTGATGGCCCTTTTTTTGCCCGCGCAGATGCGCTCATTAGGAATAGCGCCACCCAGTCTTTTGACCTTTATGAGATAAAAAGTGGCACAAGCATTGACAAAAAAGACATTTACGACTGCTGCTTTCAATACCAGGTACTCAGGCAACAACAAAATATTCAGCAGGTGTATGTGCTGCATCTCAACCGGGACTATGTTCGCGGAGACGCATTAGACTTGGCCCAGCTTTTTATCACAGAAGACATCAGCGCAGAAGTGATTGCTGCACTGCCAGTGGTGCAGATGGGAATGCAAAATGCGCTCAACCTTGCCCAGCAACCAGACCCCAATGGCATCGAACACTGCTACGACCCCAAAAATTGCCCCTGCCCGCAGCTTTGTCACCCGGAACTGCCAGCGTATTCAATATATGACATTGGTTATCTTAACAGAAACAAGAAACGAGAACTGGAGATGCTGGGGATCCTTGAGGCAGCAAAAGTGCCAGAAAGTTTTCCACTGAACCCTGTGCAGCGCAGCTTTGTCCGTGCTGTTCAGCAAGACCAGCCCCAAATAGACAGGGCAGGAATCCATAAAGAAATGGAAAAGTTAGAATTCCCGCTCTACTTCTTGGATTACGAGACCTTCAATGCTGCGATACCGCTTTACCAAGGCCATCACCCCCAGCAGCAGATGGTATTTCAATACTCACTGCACTGCTTGGATCGCCCTGGAGGCAGCCTGAGCCACACCGAATACCTCTGCACAGAGAAGGTTGAGCCTGCAGTTGGCTTGCTGGAAGCGCTGAAAAGCGGAATTGGGCCGACTGGGAGTGTTTTAGTCTGGAATAAAAGCTTTGAGATGACCCGCAATAATGAGATGTCCGAGGTTCATTCCAATTACAAAAGTTTCTTGGAAGACTTAAACGCCAGGATCTACGATCTGGCTGATTTTGTGAGGCAAGGATTATACGTGCACCCCGGTTTCAAGGGCAGCTGGTCAATTAAGAACGTGCTGCCAGTGATGGTGCCTGACCTCAGTTACCAGGATATGGACATTAGCGAGGGCGGCCAGGCTTCTGAAGCGTGGTGGCAGATGGTGTACGGCGGCCTGGACGCTGACCAAAAAGAGCACACCCGCCAGGCGTTATTAAAGTACTGCCACTTGGATACGCTAGCGATGGTGCGCATTTATGATTGCTTAACATCCCTGAACGAATAGAATCAATTAGGGTTAAATCTAAAAACAATAATTGTAAGGTTTCTCCAAGGTTTTATTTTTACTATCTCTTATTTAACCACCTCTTTAAAGTAAAAAAGTGCGGTTTTTTACCGCACTTTTAGGGCTATTTTTGGATGATTAGGTTGACTTAGTCACACAGCTTATGATAACCCCATAATTTGGCCAGTTTCCAAGTCGATATCAATGTCATAATAGGCTGGGCGGGTGGGCAACCCGGGCATGGTGCTCATAGTGCCTAAAAGGGGGTAAAGGAAGCCTGCCCCTATGGAAGCACTGATATCCCGGATGGGTATATGGTAACCTTTTGGCACGCCCTTAAGGTTGGCATCATGGCTGAGGCTAAGGTGCGTCTTTGCCATGCAGATTGGCAGCTTGTCGTAGCCCAAACGGGTATATTCCTCAATGCGGGCTTCAGCTTCAGGGCTGAAATCGACGCCGTCTGCGCCGTAAACCTCACGGGCGATGGACTCAATTTTGTCTTTGATTGGTAATTTGACGTCGTACAGAAACTTAAAATTGGAGGGCATTTCAGCTGCCTTGATGACCGCTTTTCCCAGTTCCACTGCGCCAGCGCCGCCCTTTGCCCAGTTTTCGCAAACCACGGCATCCACCACCTGGCCTTCTTCTAAAGCGATCTTGCGCACCAATTCCAATTCGGCTTCCGTGTCGGTGGGGAAGCGGTTGACCGCTACCACTACCGGCACGCCAAATTTTTGGGCGATGCGAATATGTGCCAGCATGTTATCGACGCCTTTGCTCAGCAGTTCCAGGTTCTCATTGGTATATTCAGGTGCAAGCGGTGCACCTGCCACCACCTTTGGCCCACCGCCGTGCATCTTTAATGCGCGCACAGTGGCTACCAATACCACCGCGTTGGGAATGTTGCCTGAATAACGGCATTTAATGTCAAAGAATTTTTCCATGCCCATGTCTGAACCAAAGCCAGACTCAGTTACCACGTAATCTGCCAGTTTGAGCCCGATGCGGTCTGCCAGGATGGAGCTGTTGCCGTGAGCAATATTGGCAAAGGGGCCGGCGTGTACAAAAACAGGCGTTCCTTCCAGGGTCTGCATCAGGTTAGGTTTGATGGTGTCTTTCATCAGTACCGTCAAAGCCCCAGCGCAGCCGATATCATCCGCGGTGATTGGCTCACCTTTGCGGTTCAGGCCGA
>ENA-UOUL01004539-UOUL01004539.1-bioreactor-metagenome-genome-assembly--contig:-NODE-4539-length-12750-cov-3.872485_pt1 | contig 12750 bp, 6 predicted proteins | sample MGYA00249838_ERZ747220 | MGnify/ENA primary metagenome ERZ747220 (study PRJEB28778, sample SAMN05720191) | bioreactor metagenome | isolation source: Anaerobic biogas reactor | place: USA:Washington...
TTTGTTTCCATTCTACCTGGGGCATCCGGTGCCGCTGTACGTGGAACGCGATGTGGAGCAGGTGATACGGCAGGCGTTCAGTTACGCGTTTTCGGACCGTCCGCTGACGCACGCAGGTGCAGTACCGCAGCTGGAGTTCCACACGATTGACGAAGCGCCGTTTGAGGTCCTGGGGACGCAGGTCACGCCGATCCGGCTGCAGCACGGGCCGTATTTCCAGGTGCTGGGTTTCCGCATCCACGACCTGGCCTATTGCACCGACACGAACGGGATTTCCGCGTCGAATCTGCGGCTGCTGGAGGGGCTGGACACGCTGGTGATCGATGCGCTGCGGACCCGCGCGCACCCGACCCACTTCAATCTGGATCAGGCGATTGCGGTGGCCGAGCGACTTCGACCGCGGCGGACGGTATTCACGCACATGTCCCACGATCTGGACTACGAGACTGTCAATGCGCGGCTGCCGCACTCGATGGAACTGGGCTACGACGGGATGTGCATCCCGCTGCCGGTCAGTTCGCCTTAGCCAGCGTGTTCTGGGTCAGGGCATTGACGTAGTCTCGCGTGATCATCAGGACTTCATCGAGGTAGAAATCGCGTTTGATCTTGTGGTCGCCGGTGAGTTCTTCCTCAAGGCGTTCGCGTTCCTCGCGCTCGGCGTCCGATTCCTTCCCCTCCTCCAGGAACTTCTGCTCATTGAGCGTCACCGTCTTGCGTTCTTTGCGCTGCCGGTAGAGTTCAATGCGCTTGAGCAGTTTTGCGAAGTCCTCCGATTGGCTGACCCGCTGTTCTGATTCCGTGCGGAGTCGGTTGATGAGGTCCGTGGTCACGAGCTGGACGGGCGGGAAATCGGTCTTGGGGACCTTGTGGAACTCGATGGCGTAATCCAGATCGGACTCGCCGATATCCATGTAGTTCGTGATCGAGGGGAGCACGATGTCGGACAACACGCCTCGTTTCTGGGTGCTCTCGCCGCTCGGGCGGAAGAACTGCTGGACGGTGATCTTCAGCGCGCCCAGGTTGGGCGGATAGGGGCCGCCGATGATCTCGCCGAGATACCGGAGGCTCTGCACGGTCCCCTTGCCGTGCGTGGCTTCGTCCCCCACCACCAGACCGCGCTGGTAATCCTGGATGGCGCCGGCCAGGATCTCGCTGGCACTGGCGCTCAACTTGCTGGTCACGACCACCAGCGGGCCGTCCCAGGCAGTGCCGGGCGTCTCGTCACTGTGCACTTCCACCCGGTTATTGAACCCCTTGACCTGCACCACCGGCCCTTCGTCGATGAACAGGCCCGTCATATCGACCGCTTCCACCAGGCTGCCGCCGCCGTTGCGCCGGAGGTCCAGCACGACGGCATCGACTCCTTGAGTCTTGAAGTCCTCAAGAATCCGCCGGACATCGGCCGTCGCGCTGCGGAAGTTCCGGGACCCGTCCTGGGCCGCCTGCATGTCCTGATAGAAACTGGGCAGGTCCAGCACTCCCAGCTTCATCGGCGAGCCGTCGGCTTTGATGCCGACCTCGAAGACCTCGCCGTGTGCCGCTTCCTCCTCCAGATCGATCTTGGCCCGGGTGATCTCATAGGTGACCGACTCATTGGATCCCGCCGGGATGACGCCCAGCCGGACGATCGTGCCGGCAGTGCCCCGCACCAGTTTGACGACGTCGTTGAGCTTCATGCCCACTACGTCAACCATCTCGCCCGCTGCGCCTTCGCCGACACTGATGATCTGGTCGTCTTTTTTCAGCTTGCCCTGCTTGTCCGCCGCGCCGCCGGGGACCACCCTGGCGACAATCGTCTTCCCGTCCTGGTCCTGCAACTGAGCCCCGATCCCCTCGAGATTCAGCTGCAATGCGATGCGGAAGTTCTCCAGCGAGCTGGGGGACATGTAGGTCGTGTGCGGATCGTAACTGGACGTGATCGCACTCAGATACATCTCCAGCAGTTCGTCGTTGTCGAACTGCTTCATGCGGCGGGCGAAGTTGTGATAGCGTTTGGACAACTTCTCCCGCGCCGCCTGCTCCGCCTCGGCCGGACTCTGCGGCTCCTTCGTCTTGTCTTTGTCTGACTTGCTCGTCTTGAGCACCAGCAGGTCGTACTCGATACGCTGCCGCCACCGCTCCCGCGCCTCCGCTTCTGTCCGCGGATACTGCAACAGGTCGGGGTCCGTTATCATCTCTTCGTCCCGCGTCAGGTCGAACTCCTGCTGCAACAGCTCGTCGATGACCGCCACCCGCTCGTCCACCCGCTGCAGGAATCGCTGAAAGACCAGATTGGCGAAACTCGTGTTGTTCTCCAACAGCAGGTCGTCCAACTGCTTCTCGAACTGCTTGAACTCGTCAATGTCCGACTGGTAGAAGTACACCTTGAGCGGATCAAGTCCTTCCAGGAAGAGCTTGAAGCCGCGCTGGGAGATCTCGTCATTCAAGGGACGCCGCGACAGATGCTGACCCTTCATCAATGTGGTCACCATCTGGGTCACGCGCCGCTCGAGCGCTGTGGGGGGGGTGATTTCCGCCCAGCAGTACTGCCATACGCTCAGCCCCATCAGGGCGCTCATCGCGAGTATCATGGCCAGGCTGACCCGTCGGACCCGTGCGTTGAAGAGCCGCGCATCGCTCATTCGGACTTCCTTTATCAGTCAAAGGCAATTAATCAGTCAATTTTATCAGTCAAAGGCAATCAGGGTAAACGCGACTGCCTGCCGGGCCTGTGCGATCTGGGCAGACTTGCGGGACGCAGCCAGCCGGCAGTATCTCACATTGTGCCCACCGGTGTGAATGCCGGAAAGCGTTCCGTGTAACCGGTCCGAGAGCGGCGGAATTGTATGCTTCTTATGAAAATACGCAAAGGGGGATTTATTCGGCCCACCTCCTGGGCGGTGCAGTGTTCCTGTCGCGTGGGGTATCGCGCCGGCCTGCCACGGGTCGCAACCCCCGCAACCCAGACAGTCTGAGACAGTCTGAATCCCGAACCCCCGCAACCCAGACAGTCTGAATCCCGCACAGACGCGCCCCAGACAGTCTATTAGAATCCTCGACGTGTGGTTCGGCCTTGTTCAGGAAGGCCGGGGCCCTGGAGGGCCGTGAGGATTGGGGATACTGGGCGTGTGGTGCTCGAGAAATCCGCTGGCCACGACGGTGCCGGGCAGTTCTTCCGTCACGTGATTGACCGTCGACCAGGAGTCTTCCCTGGTCACTGCAAGTGCCGTGTCCGATCACGAGCAGGCCGATTGGACGGGTCGGGTATGCCAGCAAGCGGGTGGTTGTGTCCCGGGTGACGCGGCCTGAGCGGGTGGGGTGCTGTCGGCGGCGGATGGTCAGCGCGGACAGCTGGGCGGCTTCCGCCTGCAGACTCCGGGCTCCGGCTGTTATATTTGTATTAGATCCCAGTCGCCTCTGGTGATACTGAAGTCCCTGCCCGCGGGTATTGACGGCGTGTATACGTATCTCACAGTGCTGAACGGCCCCAAAGCGAATGCCAGCTTTCTGCTGCTGGAGGAGGGGGATAACCTGATCGGGCGGGGGCTGGATTGTCGGATCGTGCTGAACGACCCGCTGTGTTCGCGGGTGCACGCGGTGGTTGTGCGCCGGGAAGGCAGCTGGTTCATCCGGGACGCGGGGAGCCGCAATGGCACGTTTGTCAACGGTCAGAAGGCGGACGAGGCGCAGCTGATCGACGGCTGCCATGTCCGGACGGGGACGACGGAGTTTTCGTTCAGCCAGTCCGAAGCCCGGCCGGCGCAGATCGCCTCGATCGATCCGGAACTGACGCAGACCATCGTGCGGGACATGCCAGTGCAGCCGAGCGGCGGTTCGGACCACCTGCTGGCGGCGCTGGAGGATCCCGACACCGCGCGCGATCTGATGCTGCTGCACCAGCTGAGTCTGCGGTTGTTGGGGATCGACGACCCGGACGAAGTGGTGCGCACGTCGCTCGAGATGCTGCACAACCGCACCGGCGCGTCGGTCGTCGGGTTTCTGTGGCTCAGCGACGACGGGGAACTCAAGCCCAAGCAGTTGTATCCGCCCGACTCGGTCGGCCGGGTGACGCTCAGCAAGTCGCTTACGGAGGTTGTCTGCCGCAAGCGGCACGCGGTGTGGATTGACAACCAGTCGGTGTCCCACAACACGGCGTCGCTCAACCACTTCGCCGACGCCATGTGTGTGCCGCTGGTCCACGAGGCCACGACGGTGGGCGCTCTGCACCTGTACCTTGACCACGGCCGGTTCACGCAGGGCGATTTCGACATCTCGATCTCGCTGGCGAACATGCTGGTCGTGGCGCTGGTGCGGGCCCGGCAGCGGGCGATCCTGGCGACGAACCATCACCGGCTGATGGCCAAATCGGCCGATCTGGACGAGTTGATCGGCGACAGCCAGCCGATGGAGCGGCTCAAGAGCCGGATCAGTCGCGTGGCGCGGGCGACCGGCTGCGTGCTGATCCGCGGCGAGAGCGGTTCCGGCAAGGAGCTGGTGGCGCGGGCCATTCACAAGGTGAGCACGCGTGCGGACCGGCCGATGCTGTCGGTCAACTGTGCGGCGATCCCCCGCGACTTGATGGAGAGCCAGTTGTTCGGCCACAAGCGGGGCGCCTTCACCGGCGCGGATGCCGATCACCTGGGGTGGTTCCGGCAGGCGCACAGCGGGACGCTGTTCCTGGACGAAGTCGGTGAATTGACCCTGGAAGGGCAGGCCAAACTGCTGCGGATTCTCGAGGGGCATCCGTTCCTGCCGGTGGGGGCGACGGAAGAAGTGAGTGTGGACGTACGCGTGATTGCGGCCACCAATCGCGACCTGAGCGAATTCGTGCGGGACAAGCGTTTTCGCGAGGACCTGTATTACCGCCTGAGCGTGTTTGAGCTGTACGTTCCGCCCCTGCGCGAACGGGGGGACGACGTGGAGCGGCTGATGCAGTTCTTCCTGGAGCACTTCAAGTTGCAGCACGGGCGGCCCCGGCTGGTGCTCTCCGACGGCGCCCGCGCCCGGCTGCTGTCCTATCCGTGGCCCGGCAACGTCCGGCAGCTGCGCAACGTGATCGATAGCGCCGTGGTGATGGCGGAAGGCGAGACGATTGAGGCGGCCGATCTCGGCTTGCGCGAGACGGCGGTGGACGCCGATTTCGAGACGCTGCGGATCGATGTCTGGGAACGCAAGCTGATCCAGGAAGCGCTGATTCGCGCCGGCAACAACGTGCCCGAAGCGGCCAAGCTGCTCGGCATTGGCCGCGCGACGCTCTATCGCAAGATCGACGAATACGCCATTGAGCGCTGATCAGACCTCCAGCTTCCACGGGGCACGGTAGGGCTTCGAAACCAGCGCCTGCGCCTCGGGATCGTCCAGCACCTGCTCCGTCTCGGCGTCCCAGCGGATCTTGCGGCCGACCTTCCAGGCGATGTTCATCAGGTGGCCGGGGTTCGTGGCGTGATGGCCATGCTCGATGTCGGCCGGGGATCGCCGGTTGTCGCGGATCGCGTCCAGGAACACCTGGGCGTGCACCGCGAGACTGTCGACGTGCATCGAGTCGCCGGTGAACACGTTGCGCCCCACCACTTCCTCCTTGCCTGGCTTGCCGATGTCCGGCTTGATCGTGAAGCCGCCGCGATCCATCAGCAGGGACGCTTCGGTGCCGCAGAACAGCTTGCCATGCGAACGATGCTCACGCCGACAGCCGCCCCGGAAGGTGTACTGCAGCAGAAAGCCTTTCTTCGCCACCGGGCCCGGTCCGTATTCGCAGATGGCCGAGAACGTGTCGGGCCACTCGATGTTCGTCTCCTCGAAACACAGCATGCCGCCGGAGGCCGTCGCCGAGTAAGGCGCGGTGACCCCCAGGCACATGTGCACGATGTCGTAGTGATGCACACCCCAATCCACCTGCCAGGCCCCCGCGTAGTCGAAGAACCAATACCAGTTGAGGTAGCGGTTCGGGTTGAAGGGCCGCTTGGGGGACGGGCCGACCCAGAAATCCCAGTACTGCTCGCCAAGCTCCGGGGGCGGGTCTCCGTCGGGCGGCGCGCCGAAACCCGGATACAGATAATCGTAGTCCCACACCTTCACTTCGCTGATCTCGCCCAGTCGGCCCGACTGGATGATCTCCGCAGCCTGCAGGTAGTGCGGCCAGCTCCGCTGCTGCGTGCCCAACTGTACGACTCGGTCGTACTTCCGCGCGGCGTTGACCACGGCGCGCCCCTCGGCGATCGATGTGGCCAGCGGCTTCTCCACATACACATGCTTGCCCGCCTGGCACGCCATGACCGTGCACAGGCAGTGCCAGTGATCGTTGGTCCCGACGATCACTACGTCAATATCTTTGTTATCCAGCAGCTCGCGGAAGTCGCGGTACGCGGGAATCGAGCTGTTGCCCGTGTCGCGAACAGCCTGAGCCAGCCGGTCCTGGTTCACATCACAGACCCCCGCGACCCGCGTGTTGGGGCACTTCAAATGGGCTTGCAGGACGGCACGCCCTTCGCCGCCGCAGCCGATCAGGCCGACATTGATCGTGCTGTTGGGACTGGATTGGGGGGCCGGGGCCGCGCTGGCCCGGTTGCGAGACCACGTCATGGCCGCCGTCGCGGCAGCCGCAGTACCGAGGAATTCCCGGCGCGTTGCTCTGGTTGTCATCGTGGGTACCTTCACTGTCTGGCAATGTCGGAAATACTCAATTCCATAAATCAAGCGCGGCCGCACCTCGCGTGCAGCCGCCTGCTGTCGACCACCCACTATAACACGCGGAATTCCGACCGGCCACCAGCAGTCCGGGCGGATTGGCCTGCCGTGCGCGGGCCGGGCGCCGCCGTTACCGCGGCCGATCTGCGGCGCAGCAAACCGCGCCCCGCGTGCATTCAGAAACGGGGCACGGCAGCCTCCCGGGCACTGCTCCGCGTTCCCGATGCGAGCGTCTGGAGTAGGGGGGCTGCCCCGGCGCTGTCAGCCACGCTTCGCAAAGAACTCGCGAAACAAAGCCCGCGCCTGCTTGTAACCTTCCTCGGACAACAACACCGACTTGGCACGGCTTACCGGTACCCCAATGTAGCCCTTCTCGTGCAGGCGGTTGAGTGCCTCCCAGTCGTGCCCCTTCCAGGCTCGCACGGTGTCGTACTCGTCGCGAAACGACGTCAAATACAGAAGCGCGAGCACCGCCTCATCCACACGATCGACGTCAAACCAGTCATCGAGCTCAGTGTCCTGAGAAGACATGTCACCGTTCTCCTCGCTGTTCTCCGACCACCCTGTTGTCCGGCTCCCCGCCGCATGTCCGCGGGCCGCCAAGGTCACAACAATCCCTATGCAACACCCCAGGCGGCCGTTTGTTCCGCTCCTGAGGGAGTACACTTCCCCAACTCAGACACACAGAATTGGCCAAATCTGGTAGCTAGCTGCTAGCGCTGGCGCGCCGATGCTGGCAACACCCTGGCGGGGCCGCCTCCAGCCGGGCTGCTATTATGGGGTGACAGGTGTGTGTCACCCGCTTGTCGCGTGGGCTTTTCCGGCCCTGGCCAACGTGGTGGCCCTGACCTATAATCAACGATGGCGGGGCCGAGTGGCTCCGTGGGCGACGCACGAAACGCGGCAGGCAGGAGGTTGTCTCGCATGCCTGCCAATGCTCGTAAGGATATTGTCCGCGAAGGTGAAATCGGCATCTATCACTGCTGGTCACGCTGTGTCCAGCGCGCCTTCCTCTGCGGCTTCGATGCGGTGACCCAGCGGGATTTCGATTACCGCCGCGGCTGGATCGAAAGTCTGCTGGCCTATCTGGCCGGTGTGTTCGCCATCGATGTGGGCAATTACAGCGTGCTGTCCAATCACTTCCATGCACTGCTGCGCACACGCCCCGACCTGGCGGCCATGTGGTCGGCCGAAGAGGTGGCGTTGCGCTGGAAACTGGCCTGGCCGGAGTTCCGCGATAAGCAGTGGGTGCGGGAACCGACGGATGCGGAGATCGAGACGCTGCTGGCGCAGCCGGCCCTCATTGAGCGGCTCCGTGGCCGGCTCTGCTCGCTTTCCTGGTACATGGGACGCTTGAAAGAGCCGATCGCCCGGCAGTGCAATGCGGAGATGGACACGAGCGGGCATTTCTGGGACGCACGGTTCCGCAGTCGGGAACTGCTGGACGACGAGGCCACGTTGACATGCAGCCTGTATATCGATCTCAATCAAGTTAAGGCGGGGATGGCCGACGCTCTGGAAGATTGCCGGCACTCGGCGGTCCGACAGCGGATCCTGGCCGCCAAAGTGCGCGAGGCCCGCGCGTCTTATGACGACGTCCTGGTACGCGAGCCGGACCTGAGCGGTGGTTTCTCGTTGGAGCAAGCCCAGTTGCTGTTTGCTGACTGCCATCTGGCACCGATCGCGGCCGAGGGCCCGCTGCTGACGACGGACGCGTCGCAGCAGGCGCAGCAGCACTCTGGCCTGACACGCGATCAAGCGCCTACGGTAGCCGCCCGGTTGATTCTGCCGGCCAGTTGCGACGCCTGCCCGGAGCCGGCAGGGAGTCACGAGCAGCCGGAGGCCGCGACGGAGGCGACTTCCGCCGACGATCGGCAGGAAACGCCAGCCGCGACGGCAGACACAGCCACGATGGCAGACACACCACAACCAGGCGAAGCACAACCAGGCGAGGCACAACCGCAGCCACAGCCTGTCCGCCGCCGGGCATCCGACGTCCCGTTCCTGGGTATGGCGTGGACCGAGTACCTGCGGATCGCGCGGACGCTGGCCAGCCGCATCGTGCGGGAGCGGTCCCGGCCGGGTGCGCCGCGTCCCACAGTGCCGGACCAGCCCGACCCACAGGACCTGATGGACGAACCCGAACTGCACGCGGCACTGGCCCGCTGGGGATTCAACCCGGCTGTGTGGTTGGCGCAGTTCGAGCGGCTGGATCGCCAGTGCACACGGGCGCTGGGCAGGGCCGAGCGGGTCCTGCGTCGTGCGCAGGAAGTGGCCCAGCAACGGTTTCACGGCATTGCGTTCTGTCGCGCCGTGTTTGCCGAGGCATCCTCCGAGGGCTTCACGTGACGTCCTGGTGTAGCAGTGAATCCCCCGCCGGTTCCGTGAGCTGACATGACCTGATTCACACGTCTCTACTGATCAGGTCTGGGTCGCAGTCCGCGCGCACCCAGCTTCCGAGCGTGTAGCGCAGCGCCGGTGGCCACACCACACGCCCCGCAGGTCAACCTCCTGCGCCCTCCTGCGCCCGCTCACCCCACATCATCCCCCCGCCATCCGGTGGCAAGGTCGCCACAAAAGAACACAAAAGAAGACTGTCTGAGTTTACCACCTGTGCAAAAGGTGACTGTCTGAGTTGGCGTGACAAGATCATGGGCATGTACGGGCGGAAGATTACGCCGCATCTTCGCAAGGGCACGCCCTTGCACATGCACCTGTCGGACCCGCCGCGCGGCGTGTGGAACGTCGAAGCGTTCCGGGCCGGCGGCGAAATGATCGTCTGTCCCGGCCTCTGGGATGCCCTGACCTTCTGGAACGCGGGCTACCGCAACGTGACTTGCACCTTCGGTCCCGACGCGCTGACTGACGACCAACTTGCGGCGTTCCGCGAATACAGCATCCTCCGGGCGCTGGTGGTCTCGGCGTCGATCGCGCCGAAGCTGCTGGCCGCTGGAATCGACTGCTACCACATCAATCTGCCGCCGGGCATCGACGTGAACGCCTACGCCCTGCAATCGGACGATCCACCGAAAGCCCTGGGCGCGATCATCCGCCGCGCGGAATGGCTGGGGAAAGGCCAGTCGGCCGCGCCAGCAGCAGTGCCGGTTGTGGATGTGCCGCCGGCCGCCGAGCCAGGTGGGCAGATTGCCCAACTGCCAGCCGTGCCCGTGGAAACAGAGCCGGCCGGACCCGACGTGGGAAACGATCTCGACGGGCCGGACGACAGGCTTGACGATGATCTCGCTGACGATCTGGCCGACGATGATCTTGACGACGATCTTGACGACGAGGGATGGGAGGAATTGGAAGAGGAAGCCGAATCGCTCGACGAAGATGAAGAGGCCGACGAACTGCCCTCACCCCCAGCCCCTCTCCCGCCGACCATGCTTCGCACGGTGCCCGGCGATGGGAGACTTGATGCAATCGCCGCGCCGCCGGTTGCTGTCCCGCCGACCGACGCCGCGCCGCCGGCATTGCCGCCCGTGTCCGGCCCGATCCTCTCGGCCTCGCCGTTGCCGCCCGCCCCACCGGAGATCGAGGCCGAAGTCAGCGGCGATGAAGTCACGATGCAGTTGGGACACCGGCGCTATCGGATTCGTGGCCTGTCGAAGAACCTGGCTTTCGACCAGATGAAGGTCAACATCCTGGCAACGACCGACAAGGGCATGTTCGTCGATACGCTGGACATCTACGTCGCTCGGCACCGCCGGCAATTCGTCAGCCAAGCCGCAACCGAGTTGGGCGTTGAAGAGGAGACGGTCAAGAAGGACTTGGGCCGGGTGCTGTTGAAGCTGGAAGAGTTACAGGACCAGCAGATTACCCAGATGATGGAGCCGAACGAACCGCCGCCCCTAATGACGGCCGAACAGAAAGACGAGGCGTTGCGGATGTTGCGCGACCCGAAGCTTCCCGTCCAGTAGTTCTCCAGCGCGCTCAGCGGGTTGCCCGTCACGTTGTTCCACGAGCCCGACAGCATCTGGTACTCGCCGCGGGCCATGCCTTCGAGGAACACACCGAACTCGAGGTTCCTGATGCTCATCTCCACGCCGATGGCGCTGAGGAGCGCCTGGTACGTCTCGGCGACGGCGGTGTTGGCGCCGTACGTCCACATCTCGAACCTGAGCGGGTTGGAGGGGCCGTACCCCTCGGCTTCGAGCAGCTGCCGTGCGCGCTCCAGGTCGAAGGTCGGCAGGTCGGGCGACGCGTAGTAGGTGCTGAACATGTTCGGCGTCATGCTGTCGATGACGGTGGAGCCGCCCTGCACGATGGCGAGGCCCTCCTTGTCGGTGGCGTACGCCATGGCCAGTCTGACGTTGACGTTGTCGAACGGCGCCTTCTGGGTGTTCATGGAGATGAACGCGGTGTTGGTCGTCTGCTGCCTGATGACGTTCAGGCGCGGGTTGCTCTCGGCGCGCGCCAGGTCGTGGTAGCTGATGACCGCGAACTGCGCCTCGCCTGTCTCGGCGGCGATGTAGCGGTTCGCGTCCTCGGGGATGGTCCTGAACGTGATGCGTTCGATGGCGGGTTGCTCGAAGGGGTAGTCGGCCCAACGCGTCAGTTCCAGCCTGTCGCCTGGCACGTAGTTGCTCACGACGTACGGCCCGGTGCCGATGGGCTCGTTGGCGTAGTCGACTCCCGGCGTGGTGGCGTACGCCTCGTTCATGACCGGGACGTCGGCGACCAGTTCGCGGATCGTCGAGCTGTTCGGCTCGACCAGCGTGATGGTGACCTCGCGCTCACCCGTCACCTCGACAGCGGCGATGTTGCTCATGATCCCCGTGACGCGCGGGATGTCGCGCAGGCGTTCGATGGAGAAGACGACGTCTTGCGGGGTCAGTGCCGCGCCGTTGTGGAACACGTACCCCTCGCCGATGGTGAACTTGAACGTCGTCGCGTCGACGAACTCCCAGCTCTCCGCCAGCGCGGGCACGAACTCGAAGTTCTCGTCGAACATGATGATGCGGTCGTAGACGTGGTTCATGGCGATGGTGGTGTTGGTGAAGTTGGCGACCGTGGTGTCGAGCGTGTTGCCGATGGCGGTGACGGCCACCACCAGTTCGGTGGGCCTGTCGCCTTGCGCCGTCGCGGTCGTGACGGTCAGCAGCGCGAGAACGGCTGCGAGGGCGAGCGCGAATCGGGTTCGCGTCGTGCGGCGCGGGTGCTGCGTCTGACCAGTAGCTGGGACTGTCGTCATGCGTGTGGTGCTCCGTTTCTCGAGGATCCTGGGTTGAAGGCGGTCACGGCTGCAGCCGCCATCGAACGTACGGGGAACGTAGGCGTCGTGTCATGGAGGTCGAAGCGTGCCTCCTCCCTGTGAAGCGGCGCGCGACATCAGCCGCACACCTCGCGCAGGACGCGCAGCCAGTTGCCGCCGATGACCTTCTTGACGTCCTCGTCGGCGTAGCCGCGGGCCACCAGACCGGCCGTGAGGTTGCTGAACTCGCGGTAGTCGGTGATGCCGTGGATCCACTCGGTAGAGGGGCCGTCACCAGGCGCGAACCCCAGCGTAGGGGCGACCAGGCGCTTGAACGCGATGGCCATCCACTTCGTGAGCGGCATCGGCCAGTCGGTGCCGATCCCGACGGCGTCGACACCCACCAGGTTGACGACGTGGTCGATGTGGTCGAGCACGTGGTTGATGGTCGAGTTGTCCGGGTCCGGTGCGACGAACCACGGCATGGTGAAGACGCCGATGACGCCGCCTGTCGCGGCGATGGCCCTGATCTCCTCGTCGGACTTGCAGCGGTAGTGGTCGTAGACCGCCGAGGCTCCCGTGTGCGTCGCCACCACCGGCCGCTGTGAGTGCGTGCATGCGTCGAGAGTCGTCTGTTTGCCGCAGTGCGACGTGTCGACGACGACGCCGAGGTCGTCGCACTTCGCCACGAACTTCATGCCGAAGCGGCTGAGGCCCGCGTCGTTCGGCTCCATGCAGCCCGCGCCGATGAGGTTGTGGTTGTTGTACGTGAGCTGCTGGACGCGCAGGCCGAAGTCGTACGCCAGTTCGAGGAGCCCCAGGTCCTTGCCGTACCCCTCCGCCTCCTGGCTGGTGACGATGCCAGCGCGGAGCCCCTTCGCATGGGCTTCCTC
>ENA-UOUL01004540-UOUL01004540.1-bioreactor-metagenome-genome-assembly--contig:-NODE-4540-length-12749-cov-5.416982_pt1 | contig 12749 bp, 6 predicted proteins | sample MGYA00249838_ERZ747220 | MGnify/ENA primary metagenome ERZ747220 (study PRJEB28778, sample SAMN05720191) | bioreactor metagenome | isolation source: Anaerobic biogas reactor | place: USA:Washington...
TCGACGCCGGCAACCCGCAGGCCGAATTCGACATTTTCGAAAGCGGTCATCGAGGTGATCAGAGCCACGGACTGAAACACAAAACCCATGTTGTGCCGGCGCAGCTTATCGCGCCTGTTTTCCGACATCCGTGTAATCTCCTGGTCACCGAAATAGATTTTACCCGATGTCGGGTGGTCAAGCGCGCCGAGCAAGTTGATTAAAGTCGTTTTGCCCGAGCCGGACCGTCCCTTCAGCATGGTCAGGGACTGGCGCGGAACGACGAGGTTGATGCCGTAAGCACCTGGATCGTCTCGTGACCCGAAAGAAAACGGCGGCAAAGCTGTTCGGTCCGGAATATGGCATCGGTTTGAATGGTTGTTTCTTGACTGCTCATGGCTCAGTCCTCACCTAGTTTGACCGCTTGGTCGATCTTGATCCGCAGTATCAGGCGTGCCAGGATGGCAAAGCAGATCAGCAGCAGGACGGTCAGAACCAGGAATACCTTGTTGGTGTCGCCCGTCTCGGATATGATTCGGAACGGAATCGGCTGGTCAGCCGAGCTGTACACAATCTGGAACAGGGGAACGAACAGCAGGCTGCTCAAGCTTCCGATCAGGGTGCCCACGAACACGGCCACCCCGGATACCAGCACTTGCTCGGTGACCAGCAACCCGATCACGCCGCCTTTGCTCATACCCATGGCCCGGAAAATACCAAACTGGAGGACACGGCCCTGGACCGACATGATCCAGTAAATCAGGAACCCGACTGCGCAGATCAGCATCGACACGATGAAGCCCAGCGTCAGCGCGCCATTGGTTCCCTGCAGCTGCGGGTCGTTCTTGGCCGCCGTAATCTGCTGCGTGGCGGAAGAGATGTCGACGATGTTGATCCGTTTTTCCTCAATGTCCTCGTAGATGACCTTGTCGGTCACGCCGCTCTCGCGCTTGAGCCAGACTTCATACGGCTGTATCGCCGTTTTGCTCAGCATGAATTCCATGCTGGATACGATCAGGCTCTGCTCGCGCAGCTGGCCGCTGCGATCGAGCTGCATCGGTTCAAAGCCAGGCCAGTAATCGACAAACGCGATCACGACGCCGTCGACGCTGTCCGTGGTGTTGACGGTATAGATAATGCCGTCGCCGACCTTAAGGTCAAGCTTGTCGCGCAGGTTTTCCGATACGATCACGGCATTGGGTGTCGTGATCATGACGTTCATGTATTCGTTCAAGTGGTAGCGCATCATATCGGAGCGCGACCAGGCTGTCCGGGCAAAGTCGTAGGGATCGATGGCCATCAGGTGCACGGCATCACTGCGGGCCGAGCCTTTGCTGACGCGCGACTCACTGGAACGGAAAACACGCGCAGCCGCCTCAACACCTTCCAGCTGGCTGTACTTGCTTAAATTCGGCTCATAGTACTTGACCACCTGGTTATAGGAATACGAACTGGCATCCATGCTCATGCCGCCGCCATCTTCGACAATCGGGAGTCCGTTCTGGTCGAACTTCTGCCAGTATTCCTGCAGCATGATGTCCGCGCCCACCGTGCAGCGGATGCTGTCCTCGGTGTTGCGGTTGATCGTGCGGGCCGCGTTGGCGTTGAACAGCCCGATCGACAAGGCCAGAATCAGGAAAATCATCAAGAACTGCTCCTGGCCGTTGGAGCGGCTGATCTGGTGAAACGAGGCATACAGAACAGGATTCCAGAAGCGCCGTCCCAGGAAATAGACCAGCCGTACCAGGAAGGGATAGAGGCGCAGGAAGAAAAGGCCGGCGCCCAGAATGAAGATCGTCGACGACAAGAACAGCAGGAAGTCGAGATCAGCCTCGGTTCCCACGATGCCGGTCTCACGCTGCAGCTTAAGTTGTGCGTTGAGGCGGTACAGCGAATAGAGGCTAAGCCCCAGCAGGATGATGTCCAGGAAAATCCGCTGCCACAGCGGCGCGCGGCCCACTCGGGATTTTTTTCGTTTCTGCTGGACGATCGAGGTACGCGACTGGATGAAGACCGGCAGCAAGGTGGTGATCACGAACAGGAATACGGCGAGCAGACCATAAACCAGAGCTTGCCCGTCCAGAGCGACCTTGAGGGCCTTGCGGCTGACAAACTCCAAAAATCCGTTGGCCGCGCCGATCACCTTCACCATCCACAGCCCCAGAAACGGTCCGACCAGCAGTGTCACGACCCCGAAGACCAGGCTTTCCAGCGCGTACAAGGTCAGGATCTGGGTGCGTCCGGCGCCGCGGCTTTCCAGAACGGAAATCAGGCTGGTTTCGCTGCGGACCATCAGCTGGGACACCATGAAGATATAGAAGATCAGCATCAGGAGAATCGGGATGATCAGGATCTGCAGCGTCAGCTTAAGCTCGGCCTCGCGCACAATATAGCGGTCGATGACCGATGAAAAAGTCGAGATAAAGCGTGTTGTCCGGGTGTTGGCTTCGCTGACTGCCTCGCCATGCTTCAGGACGGCCTGGATCTGATCCAGTTCCTGGATGCGAAACGTGTAATAGTCGAAGGAAGCAACCAGGATCTGCTCTCCGATGTTGAGGATCGGGATATTGCCGCTTAGCTGCTGGATCGCGGCCGGATCGACCATCACCGACTGCGAAAACGTGTTGATGTGCTGGTACCAGTAAAGATCCTGGTTGTCGGCGGCGGAGAACATGCCGACCACCCGCATCGTGTACAGAGGCGGTTCATCCCGCTTCTGCTTGTAGCTGTAGATTTCATACTCATTGTCCAGCAACAGGTTGAGATTCTTCAAGGCGGCGTCGGTGACGATGACCTCGATCACCCCATCCTGCACATCCTTGGCATACATACGACCCTTGTCGATTTGGATGCGATCGTCAAAATCCGAAAGCGCATAGGTCGTGAAGCTTTGCCGCTGGACCCCCTTGGCGCCTTCGTAACTGTAATACAGGTTGGTGATCTGCAGCGACTCCGTTACCGTCTTGGGTTCGACCGGCATGTCGGCGACCATTTGGGCATGCTCCTGGCGCATGCTCGTGAGCGCCGCGTTCGCCGATGTGTTGTTGACATAATTGTAGTTGCTGGAAAACACCAGGTAGCCCGGATAACGCATGTTGCTTGCCTGGACGCTTTCCAGATCCTTGGTCAGAAGGCGCTGCAGGATTCCGTTTGTGTAGATCGGAATGCTGCAAACCATTCCGACGACCAGAATGGAGCCCAGCAACAGGCAAAGGACTTTCCACGTGTTGCTGATGATTTTCCTTAAGACGAGTGCCAGCACGAAACGGCCTCCTTAATTGACGATGACCAAGTCACCTTCGTCGATGCCCTTGATGATTTCCGCCTCGGTGTCCGTCATCAGGCCGATCTCCACGTCTTTTTCAACGCGCACGCCGTCTTCGAGCACATTGACATAGCGCCGCCCGCTCATCAGGTTGATCTGCCGGCGCGGCAGGATGAGGACATCCTCACGCTTGTCCTGGACATAGACGATGCGGGCGTCGCTGCCCAGGGTCGCCTTGGCGGGCAGTTCGCCCTTGACCTTGATGACAGCCGCCTTGCGCAGGTATTCGTTCGGATCGTTGAAAAGCGTCGACGGGTTGCCGATCACTTCTCCGGTCAGTTCCTCTTTCTGGAACTCGATGACAACTTCGGCACCGACCGGCAGTTCAGACGCTTTGTCGTTGGTTGTGACCAACACCAGCTGCCGGGTGTCCGCAACCTTGGCCACGATCTGGTAGGCGTTGATGTACTCGCCGATCGATGTGCTGATGATGTACGTGATCTCGCCGTCGAACGGTGCGACGATCTGGGTCGCAACCAATTGCCGCTGCAGGTTCGCCAAACGCAGCTCCTGCTGCTCGAGGTCGAGCTGAGCCCTGCGGATCGCATAATAGCCGGCCTTGTTTTCGCGCAGCTGGCTGATGTTCAGCTTGCTCTTCTCGATCTCAATCTCCTGCAGCTCGATGTTAAAGCCGACCGTGCCTGAATCAAGCTCGGCGATCAGGTCGCCGGCCTTGACTTCCTGGCCGAGGCGCACGTGTTTCTCCTTGAGCCGGCCGCCCTGGTCTTCAAACGACAGCGACAGTTGGACTTCGGGCTGAAAGCTGCCCGACAGCCGCAGCTGCTGGATCAGCGTACCGCGCTGGGCGGGTTCAGTCTTGTATTCGATTTTCGCCGGCTGCATCAGCGGCGGCGCCAGTTCTTCTTCTTCGACTGGGAGAAAATTGCATCCGCTGGCAGTAACCAAGACCAGCATCAGGCTCAGCAGGACGATCACCTGCACGCCAAAACGGAATGTGCGTTTCATGGAACAACCTCCAAGGTTCTGCTGCCTGCCCATCAGGCAATCATAATGAACTACATGGATTTTACACCACTGCAGGCAGACTAGCCACAAGAAAAAAAACGAAAACGCATTTATTGTGCAACGGGTCTAATTATGCCTTTTATCTTTGTGCAGAACGTTTAGGGCTACGCCTGATGAACGTCATTCGAGCAAAGATCTGCCGTTTTCACGGGGCTGTTCCTTAAGCAAACGTACGCGGTTTCGTATTTGGCTGCAGCGGCACCAGTGCCTGTGCCATGTCCCTCAAATTCTGGGGTGTGCAGCCTGGCGTTTCGACCAGGTCACGATCCGCTTCCAGGTAATAGTCCGGCTTCCGGTACAACTGCAAAACCCAAGCTGGCAGCATCGGGACAGCCCTGGCCATCTCAAACAAGTCGTCCCGGCCCAGCTGGGGGAAAACGGTTGTGCGTGCTTCCCAGCAGATATCGGATTTTAGCAGCACATCCAGGCTGCTGCGAACGGCTGCTGCGTCGACTGCGCTGGAGCGGCACCACCGGGGGTAGCGATCCCAGGGCGCCTTGTAGTCGATCGCAACCTGGTCAAGCAGGCCGGCTGAAAGCAAGCGCTGCAGCATCAGGGGCCGGCTGCCATTGGTGTCCAGCTTGACCTTGTAGCCCATCGACTTGAGCTGACGGATAAAATCCGGCAATTCCGGCTGCAGCAGCGGTTCGCCGCCCGTGATCACGATGCCCTCCAGCAGACCTCGCCGCCGGTTCAGAAACCCCATGAGCTCCTCGGGCGCGATCTGTTCGCCGCCCGGTTCGAGCAAACGCCGGTTGTGGCAGTAGAAGCAGGAGAAATTGCAGCCCGGCACAAAAACGACTGCGGCTAGAAACCCCGGGAAATCAACCGTTGATGTTCTGACCAGTCCGGCGACGGGAATCATGCCAGTTCGCTGGCCTTGACGACATACTTGATGCGCTGGCGGTATTCCTCCTTTTTTCCCTTATGATAGTTCTGCACTGGGCGCAGATAACCGACGACGCGGCTCCAGACCTCAGCCGGACGGCCGCATTCCGGGCAGGTGAAATGCTCGCCTGACAGGTAGCCGTGATCCGGGCAGATCGAAAACGTCGGCGTCAGGCTGATGTACGGCAGCTTGTAGTTCTCGAACACTTTCTGGATCAATCGCTTGGCGACTTCCGGATCCGCAATCCGCTCGCCCAGGTAGAGGTGCAGGACGGTCCCTCCGGTGTAGAGACTTTGCAAATCGTCCTGCAGATCGAGCGTCTCAAAAATGTCATCGGTAAAGCCGACCGGCAACTGACTGGAGTTCGTGTAGTAGGGGATATCGTCGCCGGAGCAGGTGATATCCGGGTATTTTTCCCGGTCCAGCTTAGCCAGCCGGTAGCTAGTCCCCTCGGCGGGCGTCGCCTCCAGATTGTAGAAGTGGCCGGTCTCTTCCTGGATCTGCCTGAGCTGATCCCGCATGTAGTTGAGGATGCGCTGGGCAAAAGCCTGCCCCTGTTCAGAAGTCAACCCCAGGTCCTCCCCGAGGAAATTGAGGCAGGCTTCGTGCATGCCGACGATGCCGACGGTGTTGAAGTGATTGGTCCAGTACGATCCGGTCCGCTGCTTGATCGCGCGCAGATAATGCGCCGAATAAGGATACAGGCCCCGTCCAGTCTGTTCCTCGATCGTCTTGCGCTTCAGTTCAAGACTATCCTTGGCGATGTGGATCAGGCGCCAGAGCCTGGCTTTAAATTCCGATTCGGAACGTGACAGGTAGCCGATGCGCGGCAGGTTGATCGTCACGACTCCGATCGAGCCGGTCATCGGGTTGGAACCGAAAAGCCCGCCGCCGCGCTTGCGCAGTTCGGTGGTGTCGAGGCGCAGGCGGCAGCACATCGAAACGGCGTCCTCCGGTGAAAGGTCGCTGTTGACATAGTTGGAAAAATACGGGATGCCGTACTTGCAGGTGATTTCCATGAAGCGGTTGACAACCGGGCTGTTCCAGTCGAAATCGCGCGTCACGTTGATCGTCGGGATCGGGAACGTGAAAACGCGCCCGTGGGCGTCGCCTTCCAGCATGACGTCGCAGAAGGCCTGGTTGAACAGGTCCATCTCGGCTTGGAACGCGCCGTAAGCTTCTTCCATATATTGGCCGCCGATGATGACCGGTTCGTCTTTGAGCGTCCGCGGAACGACAATGTCGAAGGTCAGATTGGAGAACGGGCACTGGAAACCGACCCGGGTAGGCACATTGATGTTGAAGATGAACTCCTGCAGCGCCTGTTTGACCTGGCTGTAGTCAAGCTTGTCATAGCGGATAAACGGCGCGCAATAGGTGTCGAACGAGGACCAGGCCTGGGCACCGGCCGTTTCACCCTGCGTGGTGAATGTGGAGTTGACGATCTGCCCCAGAAATGAGCGCAGATGCTTGGCCGGGCTGGACTCCACCTTGCCGGGAACGCCGCCGAATCCGTCCGCGAGCAGCTGGCGCAGATCCCAGCCGGCGCAATACGGGCCGAAAAAGCCGAGGTCGTGCAGGTGCAGGTCTCCGGACAGGTGCGCGTCCCGGATATCCGTCGGGTAGACCTCGTGCAGCCAGTACTGCTTGGTGAAGGTCTCGCGCACATAATTGTTCATGCCGTTGATCGAGCGCTGTGTGTTCGCGTTCTCCTGGATCTGCCAGTCGTTATCGCCCAGGTAAGCGGAAAACATGTCGATAGTGGCGCCGATCAGGGCGTTCGCCTCGCGCGCGGAACGCCGCTTTTCGCGATAAAGGATATATGCCTTGGCGGTCTTGGCATGCCCGTTTTCAATCAGGACTTTCTCGACGATATCCTGGATGCTCTCCACATCGGCACCATCGTCGGGGAAACGGGCGTTAGCCATTCCGATAACCTGGTCGGTCAGCCGTTCGGCGATCGACCAGTCATCGCCGCCGACGGCATTTGCCGCCTTAAAAATGGCCCAGGTGATCTTCTCGCGGTGAAAGGGTACGATGCGCCCGTCTCGTTTCCTGATCTGCGTTATCATGGTGCTGCTCCTCCCGGTGACTGGCTTTTCATGAGCGTTCGCAAGTGGTCATTACGTCAAGATGTAGTGGCTTATGAGGCCGTCAACACAATATCTGGTACGCTCATTATAAGCCAGATGCACCGGGGAAGCATTACATTTCTATTGCATTTTTATCATCATTTCTGGTCTGAAGGCTTTTCCGGCCAACGTGCGGCCAGGCGAAAAACGTCGTGCAGACCGTTTCCGCAGGGCTTAAGCAAGATTGACAGGCCCACCGGTTCCGGGATCAGGCGGTATTCCCGCAGCGGTTCGGGGCCGCAGCTGTTGCTGCCCAGACCGGATTGGGCGGCGTCGATCGTCAGCCAGACCGTCTCCGGGTCGCGGGCAAGCGCAACGTCGTGCTCCGCCCCGGTCAGATCCATGTGGCTGTAGTCGTGGGCCGTAAACGCAAAATGGTCGCGGGCGGCCACGCACAATCCGATGCCGCGCGCATCGGTTACGGTCAGGTGGCGGCAATCCTCATGCGATCCGTTCTCCTGCGGACGGACATAGGGCTCATGCAAATCGGCGACGGGCGACTGCCACAGGCCAATCCTGGCATAGCGCTTCTTGTCCGGATAACTTTCCCGGGGGCCGCGGCCATACCAGGAAACCTGGTCCATTTCGCCCGGCAGCTGCCATTCCAAACCGATGCGCGGCAGGTACGGCAGATCTGTCGACGGGGTAAACTGCGTGTCCAGGCGAATCGCGCCGTCGCCGGTTATGGTGTAGGTGCTGACCGTTCGGCAGACGGGGCGCAGCACCGGCGGTGCCTGGACCTTTTCACAGCGGATGACGATCCGGTCCGAGCCAAGCGTCCATGAGCAGGAAACCAGCCGCTCCTGCAGATGGTCCAGGCGCGCCTGGCGCCATTTGTCCGCTACGTGGGCAAAGCCCTGATCGTTGTCGGTCGGGGCGCGCCAGAGCGCGACGCGCGGGCCCTCCTTAAGCAGAACCTGGTCCTGCCAGGTGTAGCTGGCCAGCAAGCCCCGGCGGGTATCGAAGCTGACCCGGAACTGTTCGCCGGTAATGTGAAGGCGGTGGTCCGCCTCGACGGCATATAGGCCGGACATGGCAGGCAAATCGTCCTTCCGAACGGCCTCGGCCAGGACAAACTGGCTTTCGGCAACAACAAAACCTGCCGGCGCCCACAGCGTGTCCCGGCGCTGGGTCAGCTGCAGATCCAGCGTCCAGTCGTGTTCGCCGTCTATCGCCGGAAGCTCGAGAGCCAGCACTTTTTGTGCGCCTGCCGGGCAACCGGACAGATCAAGAGGACCGCCGGCGACTTCCTGCCCGTTGCGCTGGACAGACCAGCGTCCGGCCAGGTCGGACAAGTCCGTATAGAGCCGTCGGTTGACCAGGTGCATGTGGCCTGCAGTCAGGTCCTGCGCGACAAAATCAACAGGCTGCAGGACGCGCTTGAGCTCCATCAGGCCGGTATGCGGCGTTCGATCCGGGTAGTTGAGACCGTCGATGCAAAAGACGCCGTCGTGGGGGTAATCGCCGAAATCGCCGCCATAGGCGTAAAACGGCGTCTCGTCCTGTACGGCCAGGATGCCATGGTCCACCCATTCCCAGACGCATCCGCCCAGCAGCGACGGGTGCTCGTTGATCAAGTCCCAGTATTCCTGCAGGTTGCCGGGGCCGTTGCCCATAGCATGGGCGTATTCGCACATGAAATAGGGCCGGTCCGTCGCCCGGGCAAACTCAGCCACCGAATAGTTCCGGTCAAGCGGATGGGCGGGTTTGAGATCCGGCCGCTCGTGTCCCGGCAGGGCGTATGCCACCGGGTACATGCTGCTGACGATGTCGACCTCCTCGTGCCAGCCCGCCTCGCAGTAATGGACCAGGCGGGTCGGGTCCATGGCACGCGTCTTTTCAATCATACGCAGGTGATTGGTACCGTAACCGGACTCGTTGCCCATCGACCAGATGATAATTGAGGGATGGTTGCGGTCGCGGCTGACCATCCGCTCCAATCGCTCGACATAGGCGGCAGTCCAGTCGGGGTCTGAGCTCAGGGCATAGCCCGTGATGTGGTCGCCGTGCGTTTCCAGGTCGGCCTCGTCGATGACAAACAGGCCGTACTCGTCGCACAGGTCGAGCCAGCGCGGATCGTTCGGGTAGTGGCTGGTTCGGACGGTGTTGATGTTGTGCTGCTTCATCAGGCGGATGTCCTTGACCATCACCTGATACGGGGTGACATGGCCCAGGCGATCATGCGTGTCGTGGCGGTTAACGCCCTTCAGCTTGACTGGCCGGCCGTTGACCAGCACCTCGCATCCGCGCCGTTCGACCGTCCGGAAACCGACCCGGAACGGGGTCCAGGATGCGCGACCGTCCGCTGACGGCAACTCGACCAGCAGCAGATACAAAAAGGGCTCTTCCGGATTCCAGGCCCGGATGTTGTCGATCGTAAAGGTTTCGTCCAGGACAGCCAGGCCGTCCGCGCCGGCACGGGCCGTCAGGTCGAAAACTTGCTTCGGGCCGCTGGTGTCCCGGGGCTGCAGGTGCAGCCTCAGCGGGAAGCATCTACCCGGCAAGGCTTGCCCCAAGGTCAGATGGACCCGCAGCGATCCCTGATCCGGCTGTCCGGTCAACAGGGCTTCGGTCCAGCAGTCCTGAAGGTGAAGCGGTTCGTCGGCCAGCAGGCAGACATCACGGAAGATGCCGTGCAATCGCCAGCAGTCCTGGTCTTCCAGGTAGCTGCCGTCGCACCATTGGTAGACGAGAACCGCAAGAACATTCTCGCCCTCCGCCAGGCCGGATGTCAGGTCGAACTCGGCCGGCATGTGGGCGACCTTGCTGAACCCGACCCGTTGCCCGTTCAGGAAAAGCTCGTAACAGGAATCGACGCCGGCAAAGTGGATGCGCACCATCTTGCCGGACCAGTCCTTTGGCAATCGAAAGCGCTTGCGGTAACAGCCGACCGGGGTGTCGTCCGGTACGTGGGGCGGATCGTAGGGGAACGGATAATTGACATTGGTGTAATTCGGTTTTCCGTAGCCCATCATCTGCCAGTTCGACGGCACAGGGATCTGGTCCCAGTCCGAGTCGTCGTAGTCAGGCTCAATAAAATCCTCGGGAACCGCACCCGGATCGGTCAGGTAGAGAAAAGACCACGGACCATTGAGCGGACGGTAATAACCAGATTCGCCGCGTTGGCCGCATTCTGCCGATTCGCGATCCTGATAGACAAAAAAATCGGCGCGGGACGGCAAGCGATTGGCATCCAGCTGCCCGGGATCCTGCCAGAACGGCCGGTCCGAAGCCTTGGGGTTATTTTTCTGTGTCATGTCACCCTCCATGCCGGCATCGATTATTGGAGGAAAGGCGGCTTCCGGCAATACCGCCTGCTTTGATTATAGCGTAACATGTGCCGTCTTGATGGTGTTTCTTGCTTGTTTTCCCCGGCGCATCCGGTCGTGGACACGATCTGTAGCATCCTGCATAATGGGACCAGGAGGTGCGCCAGTTCGGTGCTTGGAAGATCGTGAGGTGAGAGACCACACCCGGTAAAGGGGTAGCGCCCGGCCGGTACATAGCCTTGGAGCCGAAGCCGTGAGGTTAGGTTTAAGCGTAGGCAATGGAGCGTAAGAGCCGTAATGCGAAAGCGTGAAGCGATTCAGCCCCGTAAGTTGTATAAAGTGGAAGCCGATGTCTTCTCCTAGACAGCAGGCAGCAATGTTCCGACCGCTAAGCGAGGTTGGAGCAGGTTCCACCGGGGTCCTAGAGCGTGGCGAGTACGCAAAGGTCAGACAAGCATACCTGGGAGGTCTGACGGGCTCCGTAAGCCGCAAGGCGAAACGGTAAGAGCGATTGAAGTCTTGAAAATGGAGAGAACTTGAAGGCCCGCCAGAAGTCGGATGACCTCATAGTAGCCGTGAAGGGCGTGAAAGCGTCTGGAGCCAAGGGGGTCACAGAACGTCGGTCCCGGCGAGGAAGCATAGGCCGTACAGGAGACGAAAAGCTTATGGCACAAGAATCAAAGGGAATAAGGTGGCAGTCGGAAAATCGGGCGAAGGTGCAGAACCTGATGCACCTTGTCAACGAGGAGACGCTGCGGGAAGAACACCGGAAACAGAGTGGAAAGAAAGCCACGGGTATAGATGGCGTGACAAAGGACAAATACGGGGAGCAGCTGGACGAAAATCTGCAAGACCTGATCGGTCGGATGAAGCAGTTCAGCTACAAACCGCAGGCCGTGCGTAGAACGTATATACCCAAAGCAAACGGGAAGATGCGGCCGCTGGGCATCCCCTCATACGAGGATAAACTCGTCCAGGGCGTTATGGCCGATATTCTGAACGACGTCTATGAACCGAGATTCATGGACAGCTCATACGGGTTCAGACCGGAACGGAACCAGCACCAGGTGGTGCGCATCATTAACCAGACCATCATGACCAGAAATGTGAACTATGTTCTGGAAGCGGATATCAAAGGCTTCTTTGACAATGTGAATCACGACTGGCTGATGAAGTTTCTGGGCAATGATATCGAGGACAAGAACTATCTGCGCTATATCAAGCGATTTCTGATCGCTGGAGTCATGGAGGATGGGCAATATCAGGCAAGCGATCGAGGTACACCGCAAGGCGGGCTGATTTCGCCAATCCTGGCCAATGTCTATCTTCACTATGTATTGGACTGGTGGTTTGAAACATGCGTAAAGCCGCATCTGGAAGGGGAAGCGTACTATGTACGCTTCGCGGATGATTTTCTGGTGCTGTTCCAGTACGAGAAAGACGCCGAGCGGGTGATGGAGAGACTATCATTGAGGCTCAAAGCCTTCTCGTTGGAGTTGGCCGAAGAAAAGACCCGGATCCTTCCGATAGGCAGGTACAAGGGCACCAAAGAGGACTTTGATTTTCTGGGGTTCACGTTTTTCAACACGAAAACCCGGGAGGGCAAGTACCGATTGGGTGTGCGCACGAGCAAGAAGAAACTGAAAGCGAAGAAGCAAGGGGCCAAGGAATGGCTGAGAACGCAGCTGACCAAGCCGGTAGCGGAGACCATGAAGCTGTTGGCATCCGTTGTCCGTGGACACTGTAACTATTACGGAGTCAGCGGTAACTTCCGGTGTATCCAGAATTACTGGAAATACTTGAAGTACGAAGCATACCGGATGCTGAACCGGCGTGACCAGAAAGGCAGGCTGCCCTACCCGAAGTTTCTGCGCATATGGAACTTCTATGTTCCCAAACCGAGACTGACCAAGGACATATGGCACTGGCAACCGAAGACGGTCTGAAGAGCCGGATGCGGGAAAACCGCACGTCCGGTTCTGTGAGGGGCAGCGACATCCCTTCACATTGTAAACTTATACAATGAAAGGAGTGTCGAGCTGTCTACTCGACGAATCCGTATGATCCGTTTCGGAACCGGCGGCTGGCGGGCCATCATTGCCGATGAATTCACCAGGAGCAACATCCAG
>ENA-UOUL01004541-UOUL01004541.1-bioreactor-metagenome-genome-assembly--contig:-NODE-4541-length-12749-cov-2.920218_pt1 | contig 12749 bp, 13 predicted proteins | sample MGYA00249838_ERZ747220 | MGnify/ENA primary metagenome ERZ747220 (study PRJEB28778, sample SAMN05720191) | bioreactor metagenome | isolation source: Anaerobic biogas reactor | place: USA:Washington...
TTCGATACGGATGAGCGATACGCGTTGGCGATGGCCGCGGCGGCGCTTGTAACCTTGACGGCGCTTCTTTTTGAAGACAATGACCTTGTCGTCCTTCATGGACTCGACCAGAACCGCTGTCACTTTGGCCCCTTGTATGACAGGATTGCCGAAGCGGGTAGTGCTTCCATCGCTGATCATGAGCACATCGGTGATCTCGATTTTGTCCCCGGGTTGTGCGTCAGGATACTGGTTGACTTTGAGGGTGTCATCCTTCTGAACGGTGAACTGCCTGCCTTGAGTTTTGATCGTCGCTTTCATGAAAAAGAAAGGATCAGAACATAAATTTTTGGCTTTGCAAGTCAATACATCAACGTTGTTGTGATTTGATGCATTCTTACCATGAATCCAGACGAAATAAAGCGTTTCTATGAGCAGTCGGGTGTGGTGCTGCACTATGCGGTGGCGGTCGATCGGGTTGGCTTGTGGCGTAGTGAACAGATGCTGTTCACGCGGATGTTCACTCCTGAGCACAATCTTCTCGAGGTGGGGTGTGGTGCGGGACGCATCGCCATTGGCCTGTATCGTGAGGGATACCGTAATCTGACGGCTATGGATTGCTCGGAGGAGATGATCAGTGTGGCACGAACTCTGGCTGAGGAGCGTGGGGTGAAGGTGCCTTTTTCGGTAGGGGATGCTTGTGCGTTGGACTACACTGACAGCCAGTTTGATGGTGTGATTTTCGGTTTTAACGGCTTAATGCAGATTCCCGGCTTGGATCGCCGTGAGTTAGCCATGCGCGAAATTGCCAGAGTGCTCAAGCCGGGCGGGTATTTTGTGTTCACGACCCACGACCGCTCAAATCCCCGGTATCGGAAGCATTGGAAGGATGAGCAACGCGCATGGGAGCTTGAACAACAGCATCCGCTCTATGAAGATTTCGGCGACCGCATAGGAGATACTCCTTGGGGCGATATGTTTATCCATGTTCCCGATCGGGCCGAAATACATGATGCCTTGACCCGGTCCGGTTTTTTTCTCCTCGCATGCCGGGAACGGGGCGAACTCGCGAATGAACCTCCAGAGGTGCGTGAGTTTTCCGATGAATGCCTTTTCTGGGTGGCCCGCAAAACGGATCATTTATCGGCTTCGTCGTGAGGCTGGACATTTGGCTTCGTCGCCCTGACTTGAGCATTGGGTGCCGCGTTTGCACTGCCAAAGGGAACTAGGGAGTTTCTGATTGGGGCCAGGAGACCCTTTTGGCGTGGTTTGCAAGCTCGCGGGCGATGCGGGCCTTGTCGGGTTTCCCCCGGTCGTTTTGGGGCAGTGAAGGGGTCGCGTGAATGTATTTCGGACGCTGCCATGCGGGCATTCTCCCGGACATCCAATCCGGTAAATCCCCGGGTAGCGAGTCGCAGGCCAGCGCGGCCATAAGCCGGTGATTTTCCTCATCGTAAATGACATAGGCTTCCCGGATGGCCGGGTGTCCGGTGAGGATGCGTTCGATTTGTTCGAGGTTGATCCTTTTGCCATTGTGCTTGGCGATGCGGTTGCTGCGTCCGGTCAGGGTCAGCAGGCCATCCCGGATCGTCCCGTGGTCGGGCATGAGGTGTATGCCACAGCCGGTATCGGGGTCGCGGCGACGGTTTTCGCACGTGAAGACGGCCCCGCTCGAGACAGACACTCTGCCCGATGGCGCGATCCATACATTGACCCCGTGCATGGGCTGCCCGATGGTGCCGGATGCCAAGTCGGCCATGCCTTCGGAGTCGTAGGCGATCCCTCCGGTCTCGGATGAGCCGTAGAAGTTATGCACCCGCAGGCCGGTTCGATTGTGGAATGCGGTGGCGATCTCCGGGGTCAGCTTGCTGGCGGCAGAAACCACGAGCCGGAGTGTCTTCGGGATGCCCGTATCGCTCGAGTCGGCCAGTCCCCGGATAATGGCGGGAATGGTTGGCATGACGGATGCGCCGGTTTCCCTGAGTTCCCGCGCCAAAATGGAGGGAAGCGGCATGGAATTGAAGGCAATCGGAATGCCGTGCAAAAAGAGCGGATACACGAGGCTTCCCAGTCCGTAGCTGTGTCCGAGTGGGATGGTTGCGTAGTGAACATCCTCCGGACTAATCCCCATGGTGCGAACGATGGTTTCAGCATCGGAGATCATCTGCCCGTGGGTGAAGGGAATGGCTTTGGGCTCAGAGCTCGAACCGGACGTCAGCTTGACGAGCCCGGTGACCTTACAGAAACGGCGCGTCTGCGTGCGTGCGTTTCCTTTGCGGAAGAGTTTTCCGTCGTAGAACAGGGTGGCATTGTAAACCGAAAGCACGCGTTCGACTTCGGCCGGAGGGTAGGTGGTATCAATCGGAAGCGCGATCGCATCCAGCATCGCGGATGCGAGGAATACAGCCATCCACTCGATTCTGTCGGCCACCTGGAACGCGATGATGTGGCGGCCGCGCGGCGGGAGCTCAGATTGCAAGCGTCGCCGGAGTGTTTGCGCTCTTGCATCGAGTGCCGCGAAGCTGAGCTTCGAATTGGAAGAACAACATGAAAGCGCCCATTCATCCTGCTTCCGATCCAGGGTCTCATTCCATCTCCGGATCAGGGCATTCATTGTACGAGAATATTCATGTCGCCGTTGATGAATACGAAGCCGGATGCATCGGAAATGGATCCTACAAACGTCCAGAGTCCGTTACTGCCCTCCAATTTGCACTGAGCGGAGACTACAAGCGAACGGTGAAAGGGGAGGTGGGTGGTGACAAAATCGAAGGATTTGCACTTGAGCAGTCTTCCCTGAGTGATTCCCGAATCCCGTTTGCGCATGGAGATGAGGATGGCGCAGGCTTGTGCAATGATCTCGATTCCCCATGGGATTGGCGCGCCCGATTCATCCCCGAAAAATGCCGGGTTGGAAAGGACGGTCTCGCAGGAGATCGAGTTGCAATCATCACCGACTGCTCGGATCGCATCGATCAAAACCATCGGTCCGGAGTGCGGCAGTAGTGAGGATGGGTCGGGGTATGGTTTGAGTGGCGGGTTCATTCGGACTCAAGCTTGTGGTATTCTGCGAGAAGCCACCCGACGGCTACAATGGTGACCACTGTCAATCCAAGGTCCGAGACGGCCGCGATCCGGCTGGTTGCAAGTACCGAGAAAGATGCCAGGGTGGTGAGTGCGGAAATCCGGATCGAGACGGGTGGATGCCTGTCCTTCGACTGGACCACGAATACGGCGTAATCGAGCGCGATGCATGCGCCGAGGAGCGCGCCGACCAAGTGAAAGAGCGAATGCACCGGATGGATTATGGCCAGAATGCCAAGGGAAAATGTGACCGCCAGAAACGGGATTCCGGTTACGCGGGTCCCTGCTTTGAATCCGAATACGACAAAGCAAGCCAATGTCACTAGAACGGCCGCGCTCAACACCGAGAAGGTCACCTGTTTGCGATACGAGGCCAACGCCTGATTGAACGTCCGGAGGGGCGCCAGTTCAAAGCTGCTTCCATCGGATTCGACCGGCGCATGATCTTCCGGAATCTGAAGAAGTGTCATGCCCCAGAAATGATCGCCGGATTGGTTTGCAAGGTGGGTTAGGGGATAGGGAAGTGCCGCCGCCAGTTTCCGGTAAATGCCCTCGCGGGTTTCATCGGATGCCGGCTGTGACTCGAGTGCCTTCCATGCTGTGAGGAATGCTTCGAAGGCCTCCGGATCATAGCCACGGTGGTCCAGCGCCGATGCGAAGTGTTGGATAAATGTCTGTCCATCGCTCTGAAGAAAGGTATCAAAGCGGTCCACTGCGTCTTGAGACGGGAGAATAGAGGCCAGGCTGAGGGCGTGGATGCCACTGTCGGGTGGAATTTTGGTTAGGTGCGCGTGTTGGCGGTCGACCAGTTCCGATATCGAGCTACCGATGGTGATCCAGTGATGGTTGCGCGTAGTGAGATCCCCGGAAAGGGAACGCATGCGTTGTTCGTTGATGGGAGCCTTGGTCAGCGGGATTTGAAGGTCCTGAATATCATCTTTTTCAATGCTTCGGTGGAAATAGAGAACCCCGCATGCGAGGCCGAGAATGCAGGCGATCGGCACATCCCACCTGAAATGCTTCAGTGGGGGGTGGAAGCTCAGGAGCCTTGAAAGCTGGATCTTTCCTGGTCGATCCATCGCCATTGCGGTGAGTGCGCTGAGCGAGAGCGCGAGGATCAGTCCGATGCCCACCAACCATCCCACCTGTTGGATCGCGGTCACAGGATTGGTGAGGAGCACAAGAAATCCAAAGACGGTGGAGAGGCAACTGGCCAACAAGGGAACCAGGATGCGGAAAAGTGTTTCCGAAAAAGAAAGGGTCTGCAGTTCCTCGCGTTTGAGGAGAATGTGGAAGGAATAGTCCACCGCTATGCCGACCAGAATGGATCCAATCACGAGCGAGATCACGTGGATTTGGCCGAGGATCAGCAGTGTGATCACAAATGCTCCACCAGCCGACATCACGAGCACGGAAAGAATGGGGAGCAGGATAAGGGGTTTCCGAAGGAACACGAAAGCGATGACCAGCGTCAACGCGGCGGTCAGGAGGTTCAACCTGGGGATTTCCGCGCGGATCAGGGATTCGCTCTCGGATGCGTACCGGTGGTATCCGTTGTCCAATAACTCCACACCGGGATAAGCTTCAATCAGCGTGGCTCTCAGTGTATCGATATCCCTGAGGATGGTTTGCACGGACTCCGAGCTTGCAGGCGCTTCCTTGAGCTGCGCGGAGATTTCGATGCGTGGAACGCCGGAAGGATTGGGTGACGTTCCGGATAGGCCGCTCAGGAGGGATGGGATGAGCAAAAGCGGATCTCCGTCCACGTGGGCCTCGTAGGCGGTGCTTTCGGGCGTCTGGAGAAACGCATCGAGGGATGCTGCAGCTTCGTCCGCGATGCCGCGTAGTTCCTCGTCTGAAATTGGGCTCGATGCTCCTTCAGAGACCCCTTGCCACCAGTCGGGAAGTAGAAGCAAGTGTTTGTGTTCGAAAAGATCGGCCATCCAGCTTCCCGGGGTTGGCATGTCTCCGATGCAGGTCACTTCTGCGACGGGTTTCAGATTCCTCACCCCTTGGAGAAAGACGGATTTGAGCGCGGGAAGCTGCGCCGGATCAGATGGGATCGCAATGAGGCTGATCTCTTTCGATAGGCTCTTCTGCAGGATGGATTGGGCTTCCCGTGCCTCTTCGGGCAGGTGGTGGTCGGTGTCGATCAGGTCAAAGAGGTTGGTCGACAAAGCGTGCTTCCAATCGATGGACAGGCATAACACCAGCATTACCCCAAGGTAGAGGATGAGAAGGATACGGCTGATGTTGCGGGAGTGGTTTTTCATGCTCAAAAGAAGGACTCGATTTCCTCTGGAGTCGCATCCCATTCAAGCGGCATGCTGCGGAATACCATCTGCTTGCGCCGGCCTTTTCCGTGTTCAATGGTGATGAATTTGAGCCAGTCATGCTCGCCCTGAATCCGGATGCTTTCGAAATGGCGAAGCAGAGCCGGATCGGAAGGCACGAGTGTGAGTGTCCAACCGGAAGGCTCCATTGTCTCCTCGAGCGTGAATTGTTCTGAGAGGATGGACGCGTTCAAGGTGAGGAGGTCCAGAAATACCTGCACAAGCTTGCCGGCCTCCTCGGGAGCGGTTTGATCCGGCTTGCCTTCCTGCCTTATCCTGAGCCCGCCTGAGGTAAGGATGAAGGTTGTTTCTTCGGGCTCGGAATAGGCTACACTGATGCCGAGCGCTGGATTTATCCGCATGATGCCCGCGAAGCGGAGAGGTTCCTTCCGGATCCTGTGGATGCGGATTTCCTCAAAGGGAATCATCATGCTTTGGGGCCGGGATTCCGTGTTGAGAAGATTCAGGATTTGGGACGATGCAAGGGTCGAATCCACCGGTTCGGCGACAGTGGAGGCGATCAATGCGGAGAGGATGAAAACGATGTTCATGGGCTAGTTTTTCGGAAATGGATTCCGGGGCAGTGCGCTGCGCATCCGGTTGAGGACCCACCGGTGCAGTCCTTCAGGAATCAGTCGGAAATGGAGCAAGGTGAGTTTGAGGTTGTCCCTCAAATAGTGAAAATGGGAGACACCGCCCTCGCTTGCTTCGAAGTAGCGGACCGGAATGCTGACTTGAACCGGACGCAGGCCATTCCAGAAGAGGCGGACCGCGATCTCTGGATCGAAGTCGTAACCCCTCGCGTGCGAGGTGGATGCGAAGGCTTTCAAAAACGGATCGATGGGGTACGCCCTGAATCCGTAGAGGGTGTCTCCCAGTCCGCCGAATCCGGTTTCGATATCGGTCATCATCAGCGTGAGTTTTCTGCCCCACAGGCGGATCTTCGGAGCACTTTTATCGAAGACAGGTTGCCCCATAACGAGTGCGTCCGGGTTTTGGCGAATGGATTCCAACAACATCGGAACATGGGATGCCGGATGTTGTCCGTCCGCATCCATGCTGACGAAGTGGGTAAAGCCTTCTGTTTTTGCGAGAAGCGCACCCTTGAGCAGTGTGGAGCCCTTGCCTTCGTTTTTTTGGAAAACGGTGATACGGAAGCCGGAATGCTGGTTCCGGAAGCGATCAAGAGTCTGATAGGATTGGTCGGTGCTGCCGTCGATCAGCAGCCATACATCGGGGTGGACAGATAGGGCGTCCTTTACAACATGCTCCAATACTGCGCCCGTATTGAATGAAGGGATCAGGATGATGGTCTTCGGGTTTGATCGAACCTGACCTGAACGCGCTGGAGTTTTCTTTTTCATTCGGATGAAGGCATGAGCACGTCTGAGGATACCAGAACCAAATCGGCCTGGCGTAGTTCAAGGTGAAAGGATTGGGGGCCCAGCGAATGAATATGAACCCAAGCCTCGAAGGGAGCCACAAACTCGTTCAGGCACTTGAAATTGCGGATGCGGGTGCCGCCGGGCATAGGCCTTCCCCTGTGCTTCTCGAGGGCCTTGAGCATCTCGTTCAGGGATACGGCGCCTGGAACAATCGGATGTCCATCGAAATGGCCGTCCACATACGCACGCTGTTGATCAAGACTGAGGTGGAATCGGATTTCGGGGCTCATTGAAGAAGTGCTTAAACATGGATTCCGCTCTCGATACGATTGCGGGAACAGCTTCATCGGGTGAAATGCTGAGGGTCCCCACGTACCTGAAATTGTAATGAAATGGAAGATCGGGTGCGTAGAGAAACGGACGGTGTTTGGTCAGAATGTAGTCCGGGTTTTCGATGGCCAATAGCACGACCGGAACCGATGCGCGTTTGGCCACAATCGCAAATCCGGGTTTGAAAGAGAAGTTCTCGCTGTGCTCACCACGGGTTCCCTCCGGAAAAAGCAGGAGGGAGCGTCCGGATTCAAGGACCTGTATCCCTTTGCGGATCATGTCGATGCCGTCGGCATTTGAGAGGTGTCCACTGTGCCGGAGAACATGGGAAAAACACGGGTTTTTGAGCAGGCTGTTCTTGAAGACGCACACCATGCCGGGAATGAATGTGTTGATGACCGGAGCGTCGATCAGGCCGGTGTGATTTGCAATGATCAAGGCCGGACGCGACGTCGCCTCACGCGCTTTGGGATCGATCCGGATCCGCGAAAGCCCGAGCGTGCGGACAAGCCAGAAGAATAGCCGCACCAGAATCGTGTTTGCCTTGCGCAATACCGCGTCTGAGGGAGCGAGTGGTCCGAATACGGAAAGGACTGCCGTCGTGACGTTGTAGGACAATGTGCCGATGCCGAAGATGGTGATGGCACTGTAGTAGGCGGTGAGCAACCGGGCTCGGCGTAATGTCTGACGAAAGCGCATGCAGTGGGCTCAACCTAGTGGTTTCGAAGGAAAAAACTCAACCCAATTCAGTCTATTCGGGCCGATGCTGATGGGGCGGATCCTGCCTGTGGATCTGTTGGCCCGGCGATGGGGTTGAGTGGCTCGAAGTTGAACCAGAGTTCAGGGCATTCGCTCAGAATGGTTTCGAGGAGTTGGATGACCTCCTGGAAATGAAGTTTTGCCGCCTGGAGCCTGGTTTTGCGATCGGCTTCCGGATCAGGGCGGAACACGGTCGAAGTACGCACTGGAGTGGACCCGCTTGCGTCAGGTCTCGCGGCAATCACAAAAATGACCGGAGTGTTGAAGAGGATGGATATCCAGTAGATGGTGAAAGGGAAAAGGCGCTTTGCTCCCAGGAAGTCAAAGGCTTCGGTGCGCGATGCATACTCAATGCGGTCGCACTGCATCCCCACTGATCCGCCGTTCTGGATCACTTGCTTGATCGAATAGATCGCGTCCTCCATGTGGTTGACCCAGATAATGTTCAGGTTGTCTCCCGCCATGCGCTGGAGACGTTCTGTGTCTTCTGAGTTGCCGACTTTCAGGCGAAGCATGTGGATGCGGGAACCCAACACCCCGGTAAAGAATCCCATGAGGTCGGAGTAACCCACGTGAAAGGTACCCATGAGAATCGGTGTCTTGTCGTGCCGGGTGAGTTGGGTGAATGCGTCTCCGTGGCCCTCCTGCCAGCGGAACAGAACCGGATGCCGGAATGCCGCCTTCACCCGGTCGCATAAATAAAACGCAAATGCGGAAAAGTGTTTCCATCGCTCGCGGAACTTGGGTTCACGGCCGAGAATTTCGCGCAGGTAGTCTCTGGAGTGCTTGGCTTGCCTTGGCATCAACCACATCGATACAAGCCCGGACGCTTCTTTTATCCAGCGGTTGAGGGGTTGGGGGAGTATCCAGTCCCAGAACCGGATGATTTTGAAACCCCACGGAGGTCCGGGGTTCCGCTTCCGGCGGGTAGCCGGCATGTCGTCTACGCGATCCATTCGATCAAGACGCGCCCAAGGGAATCGCAGTAGGATGCAACCTTGTGCCGCGCCGATGCGTGCTGGAAAAGGGTGAAGGTGGAGATCGCCAAAAGATCGTCCGGGCTGGCGTCCGACGCTTCGGGATCCCATGTGATTTTGCCGATGGCTTGCTCTGGAGAATCGGATGTCCCGATGCAGAATGCGAAGTCGGTCGGGCTTCCGCATCCTTTTTCTGTGAGCCAGGTTCCCTGTTCCTCGGAAGCGATGACCCATTGCCGGGCCTTATCGGTGGTGCAAGCGGCAATAAGCGCTGCATGCATGACATGGCGCCGGCCGGCAAAAGGGAGGAATTCGGAAACCGGTTGCTGACGGGCAATCAGGACTTGTTCCAGTCCGCTCGGGTGGATCGAGTTCTGGAACATGAGCGGGCTGGGATTTGGAAAGCTGTCCAGGTAGGCTTCGAGGCACATGGTCTCGGAAAAGGTCGTTGCGTAGATCACGCTGTCGTCCGGCAGGATGGATATCCCGTCCAGGCATTTTCCGATGAGCAGTGCGAGACGCGTCATGCGCCTGGCGGCGAGAGGTGGAAAGCCGGATTTGAACTCCTTCACCAGTGCCGGATCGATGTTTTCAAAGGGTCCGGTCGTCTGAATCGAGTGGATGTATCGGGTGATCATGGCGATAGTAGTCCGGGCTCAATCCACGAGGGAAGTGTCGGTGAGGAGGCTCGATGCGTGGGCACCTCCGAATGCGTTGCTGGAGAGCACCGCGCCATGGAACTCCCGGGTGGCAAACGGCTGTGTCCTGACGTTGGGGTCCCAGGTTGGCCCGGTCGTGCCGACGGTGCCCGGAACCTGCCCATGGATCATCGCTTCCATGGCGATGTTGATTTCGACCAATCCACAGCTTCCCAGAGTGTGCCCGATGCCGCCTTTCCATGATACCAGCGGGGCTTCGGGAAGCACGGCGGCGACCGCCTGTGCCTCAAGTTTGCCCGCGTCAAGCGTGCCGGTTCCATGGCCCTTGACCCAAATCCTGGTCGGTCCGATGTCGGAGGCGATCCGGCTGAGGGCATTCCGGAAACCGGCCCCGTCCGGCTGGTTGGATGTCATGTGAAACATCTCGTTCGCCAGATTCTGATGGCTGATCCGGAAGCGTGCGGTTTCCTTGGAGAATACGACAAATGCCGCGCCGTCTCCGAGTCCGATGGAGCCGTTTTCCTGATTGGCGTAGGGTGCCGGGTAGGCGCTGTTCAGGATTTTGAGGCTGTGAAATCCGCCGGTCACAAACGGGCTGAGGAAGTCGAATGAGAAGACGAGCACCTCACGGGCTGCGCCCTTGTGAAGGAGTCGCGACGCATGGAGCATGCCGACATCCGCGCTGACGCAGGCGTGGGAGAGGATACTGGCAGAATGCCGCCATCCGAAATGCTTGCAGATTTTTTCGACACTGGTGTGTGCCTGCGCGTATTCGAGGTGTTCGTCTACCTTTGAGTCATGGTAGGCGAGAATATGCCCAATCCCGAAATTGCTGCTGGTGATCACGAGCGGATAACCCGGCGAACCCCATGGACGTGCTGGAATATGGGCCACGAGTGATTCCAAGCGGGTCAACCACTTTGGAGGTAGTGTCGCTTCGATGGATTCAAACGTGGAGAGGGGCACGTTGTCTCCCCGGGATCCAAATACCGGTTGAAGTCGCAGTGAACGTTGCCCGCTCAGCAGCATCCGATAGGTTTGGTGAGCATCACCGGCAGGAGTGATGCAGCCCGATGCGGCGATATGGGAGGCTGGTCGGCTCACGGGTTGCGGTTGGAGGGGGATTGCAGGACGGATTAAGCCGGAACTTCAGGATTTCGCTTTTTCGATGAATGCGGCCAGAGCATTGACGCTGGATAACGCCTGCTTGGCGGATTCACTGCTTTCAATTTTGATTCCGAATTCCTTTTCAATGCGCACGACCAATTCGAGGACATCGATCGAGTCGAGCCCAAGGCCAGTGTCGAAAAGTGACTGATCATCCCCGATATCCGAAGGCGCAATATCCTCCAGGTTGAGGGTCTCCACAATGAGTTCTTTGAGCCGTTGCTGCAGATTGTCGGACATAGCATTCCTAAAACGTTTATGGATGGGGCGAGTCAATACCAGATGAAGACCCCGCCTTGAGCTTCCTCGCCAATACAAGCAGAATCACGAAGATCGTAATCCCCGCAAGGGCAAACCACAGGGACTCCGGAGCGCTGCGGAATTTGGTTCCGGAGTGCGCCAGAAATACCATGCCGGCGCAGTAGAGCGTCTGGATAAGGACGGAAAGCACGAGGTAGGCTCCGAACGGAACCCGGGCGACTCCGAGGATCATGTTTTGGATGAAATAAGGGACGCCGGGAACCCCGCGGATCAGAAGCGTGAGTTTAACAAGGCTGGATGCTTCGAGCCATCGCGGATTGATCCGTGCCCGGGCGGTGTAGTGTTGGAGTGGATACTTCAGTACGGATCGGCTCAACCAGTAACCCAATGTCATGTTGAGGGTGAGTCCAACAGCGGTGAGACCAATGGCGGTCATCGGGTCAAACAGCAGGCCGGATGCGATGTAAAATGCGCTGATGGGGAAGGCGGCGAGTGGCAATAGGGTCAATGCCGCGACGTAGATCACCGGTGTGTGTGGCCCTGCTTCATTGAAAATGGCCTTCCAATCATATCCACTGCTCATGATCCATATCCCGCCTCCGATCAGAAGAAGCAGGATCCCGATGCTGATCCGCCTGATCCATGGGTGGGTCGCCGTCTGGGTCACCTGTTCCATGGCCGGATCAGGAGGGAAACATTACTGCCTCCGAAGCCGGAAGAGTTCTTCAGAATCAAAGGGACTTCCTGCCGGATGGTTTCCTTGGGGAAGCGCAGGCTTTCGGCGGCCGGATCAGGTTCATCAAGGTGGGCGGATCCAGGCACAAAGCCCTCTTTTGCCGCGAGCAAACAGAAGGCGGTTTCCATCGCTCCGGACATCGAAAGCGGGTGTCCGGTCAATGCTTTGGTGCTGCTCACCCAGGGAAACACCTTCGCATCGGAAAACACCCGGGTGATCGCACGGGCTTCGGACTGGTCACCCTGCACCGTCGAAGTGGCGTGAGCATTGAGGTAAGTGATCTCATCCAGGCTCGTCGAGGTGGCGTCGAGCAAGCTGCGCATGCAGGATTCGATTCCGCGACCCTCGGGGTCGGATATGGCCGGGTTGTAGCCATCCGATGTTTGGAACCACCCTTCAATCACACCGTATGGGGTTGCCCCTCTCGATGCGGCCGAAAGTGAGCTTTCCAAGACCAGCGCGACGGCTCCGCCACTGGCGACAAATCCACTGCGCTTGCGGTCAAAGGGGCAGGATGCAAGCCGGGGATCGGATTGTTGACTGAGGGCCCGCATGGCGGCTAATGGCAAAACACTTTCAGCGTTGAGATCCTCTGCCCCGATCACGATGACCCGGTCGACTCTGCCCAAGCGGATCTGGTCCCATGCGTATCCGATGGCGTGGGTGGATGAGGCGCAGGCCGATACAAATCCACAATTGCCGCCCCGAATCCCGAAGTGGGCTCCCAAATTGAAATTGAGGGTGCCTGAGATTGTGCTGACCACCCCGAATGGCGATCCCCTCATGCCCCGGTTCCTCCTCATTTCCGAGAGGTGGTGCCCGAGCAGAAAGGGTGAGCCGGCGGATGCGCAAAAGAGTGCGGTGCGGGAATCCTCACGCATCGATTCAGGGGCTATGCCAGCGTCATTCAGCGCCTGACTAAGCGCGCAAAACGCGTAGACTCCATGCGGAGGCATGCTCCGGATCAACTCCTTGGGGAGTATGTAACCATCCGGCCACTTCCACTGCTGGTAGAATGGACTGTCGACCTGAAACCCTTTGATCGTGCCGGCCAGTGGAACCGGAATATCCGGGTTTTC
>ENA-UOUL01004544-UOUL01004544.1-bioreactor-metagenome-genome-assembly--contig:-NODE-4544-length-12743-cov-11.572477_pt1 | contig 12743 bp, 4 predicted proteins | sample MGYA00249838_ERZ747220 | MGnify/ENA primary metagenome ERZ747220 (study PRJEB28778, sample SAMN05720191) | bioreactor metagenome | isolation source: Anaerobic biogas reactor | place: USA:Washington...
TGGGCATGGTCGGAGGGCTCATGTTCGTGGTCACCCGTGACTACCCCTGGACCCTGGTGCTGCCGGTGTTCACGGTCATAATCGTGGCGGTCCTGGCCCTGCTCTCCCTGTTCGCCCCCGGGCTCTTCGAGTCCATTGTGACCGGGCAGGGGTACCTGGTGAAGAGCAAGCTCTACAGCACCATCTCCGAGGCGCAGGCCCCCGGGTTCTCCAGCCTGGCCATGTCCTTCGGCATGGTGACATTCTGGCTATCCCTCATCGGGATCGGGTGGGCCGCGTACAAGGTTCCCAAGAACATCAACCCCCACTTCATCTTCGTGGTGGTGTGGGTGGGAATATCCGTATACATGGCCGCCTCCGCGGCCAGGTTCGTTTTCAACGCCTCCCCGGCCTTCGCGGTCTCCGCGGGCTGGATGCTCGGTCTGATAATCGACCGCCTCAAGTTCGATGAGATGGTCAAGGGGCTTAGCACCGATCACGGCGGGTTATGGAAGACCATACGCAGCTCCGTGAAGCTGCGCCACGTCGTGGGCGTGATCTTCATCGCCCTCATGATCCTGGTGCCGATCCCGATGCTGGCGGAGCAGATGCCCTGAGGTGAAGGCCTCCCGGCACCACGCTCACCCTCTATCTCCCATGCGTGACCGTTGCCCTGACCCGCACTTCCGTCGGCGAGATCCGTCGACATCTTCTGCCTGACGCGGACGACCATGCCGGTGGCCGGCAGCCTCTCTCCTGATACCTGCCGTCGACCCTGCCCATCGGGGTATGCCGATATGATGCCGACGCCGGGGCCGTCGCAAACCTGAAAGTCATCGCGACAGAGGTCGATGAAACGGATACGCACCCGGTATCGTAAGCACAAGCCCGGGATCGTGCGTAATATCCTGCCGGATGCAGTCTATAGCCTTCTTGCGGTCCATTGCGGGCGATCTGGATAAGGCAGGCATCCCCGTCACCCTCCAACCTTCGAGGGCGTGGAGGTTCATCGTGGGTCTTCTGGTGCAGTGCCGCGCCGAGGCCCCGGGTTACAGGCGTTTTCCGGGTGTTGGAGACCGACGGCGGGGCATCGGACGATCCCGGCAACTTTGTTATCCGGTTTATCGGCGCGTTGCAGGGTGTAAGCGTGTCGGATTGCGGAGGCACCGCGTTTCCCGCGACCGGTGTGACCGTCGTGAACCGATCGCTGGTCGTCGGTAAGACGAACGACCTCCTTGCTCTTTCCCGTTCCATCATGACTGTTTCAATATACATATGCCAACCGGCACTAAAAGCGAATGATGGAAGGGCATGTGTCGCGGGAATAGGTAGCTATGTACTCTTAATCTCTGCTGAAATCAGGTTACGTTCGGGTTAGCAGATCAAAAAATTTATATTCATGATGGATTCTTTACCCTATTATCTTCTGATTTCTGGTGATTACCATGGGGTTACTGAAAGTACGAGCATACCTGATGGTTCTGCTCTTTGTGCTCCTTTTGGCGGGCATGGCAAGCGCCCTGCCGGATGACAACCGGACTATCATACACGATCCCCTGCCTGCAGGAGAACGCGTCCCGATCTTCCTGGTCTTAAGTGAACAGCCAGAGCAACTTGTGTCATTCAACCAGCTCAAAACCGATGCCCTGGGTCGACAGACCCAGGTGGTGCAATCCGTCAGGGCGGTCGATCCGACAGCTGCGAAGACCGCCCGATCCTACTGGATCGCAAACGCAGTCTGGCTTGAGGCCGACCCGGCGACCCTGGACCGGCTTGCCGCGATCCCGGGGGTCAGCCGCATCGAGCCCGACCTGATTGTCACAGTGAACGACCCGGTCGCGGAGGTCTCTTCAACGATCAGCCCCGACTACATCCGCCAGCCTGATAACGAGTACGCCACCGTCTGGAGCGCAGACTTCATCGAGGCGCCGTCCGTCTGGAAGAGCGGGAACACCGGTGAAGGCGTGACGATAGCCGTCATCGATACCGGTATCGACGGTAACCACCCCGCGTTCGGCGGCCGCGTCGCCGCATTCGCCGACTTCGTCGATGGGCTGAACGAGACTCCCTACGATGACAACGGCCACGGCACCCACTGCGCCGGTACGGCAGCAGGCGGCACGGTCAGCCAGGGAGGACTAACCGTGACCCTGGGCGTCGCGCCCGGAGCGAACCTGATCGGGGCAAAAGTCCTCGACAGTGGAGGATCTGGTCCGTTCAGCACCATCTTCGACGGCGTCCAGTGGGCGGTCGAGAACGGGGCCGACGTCGTCTCCATGAGCCTTGGAACCTATGTCTCCCGCGACGAATCCGAGAGTGACTTCTCCCTCTCCGAGGGCGAGAATCAGACTGTTTCACTTGTTATCTCATCGCAGATGCACGAGAGTTTCGGTGTCCTCTATGAGCCCCAGTTCGTGATCGGATCGGTCAGGGTCAGGGGCCCGTACTACTACGCCACTGCGGCCGACTATGGCTTCGCGGACCCCCTGGCGAACCTCACGATCACCTTGACCGATGCTCAGGGCAGGAGTGCCAGCGGGGCTGAGGTTGACTGGCTCGGCTTCGACCAGGATGATAACTGCTACTACTTCAAGGCACCTTATGCCTCGAACACCGCCGGTTGGAACGGGGTCTGGAAACTCAACGTCACGAACACTGGAGCAGCTGAGGTCTGGATCGAGGAGATCGGGCTCTCCGAGTGCTACCAGTCCAACGGGGAGACCATCCTCGATACCGCCGTCAACAACATCGTCAAGGGCGGCACCGTCGTCGCGGTCTCCGCCGGGAACGACGGCTGGTACGGCACTTCAACCATCGGCACGCCGGGGACCGCAAAAGACGCCATAACCGTCGGTGCAACCGACTACATGATGGACTACCGTGCCTCATTCAGCAGCATGGGGCCGGTAAACCGGACGAGTCCCTACATCAAGCCCGATGTCATGGCCCCCGGCGTCGGCATCATATCGGCATACCCTGGTGACCAATACGCCTCCATGCAGGGCACATCCATGTCCTGCCCGGCCGTCGCCGGGACGGCGGCGTTGATGCTCTCGGGCAACAGTACCCTCAAGCCCGCCGACGTGAAGGCCGCCCTGATGGAGACGGCGGTCCACATCGGTGAAGATGGGACCATCCTGCCGGTGATGCAGCCGAACAACGCCTACGGCGCCGGCAGGATCAACGCCTACGAGGCGGTGAACGTCACCGGTGGCCTTAGCGGGACGAAACCCTCCGACGGGGTCCTCCGCGAACTCATCGGGGGACCCCTCGGCAACAGCGTGACGGGCGACACCCTCCCGATCATGGCGGTCCTCTGGAACACGACCGCAGGGGCGCCCATGGCAGGGGAAGACCTTAATCTCAGCGTGTGGTATGTCGCGGGCGAATATCCAAACGAGTACAATCTCTACATCGACAACCGGACGCTCACGACCGTTGAGAACGGGTACGTCTGCTACCCCGCAGACATATCCGACGTTCCCGACTACAAGTCTGTGTACGCCCGGATAACCTATGGCGACCTCAAGGTGGAGGGCCAGGTGTATAAGTACCCGGTGGTCGCACCGACCCCGACCGTGACACCGGCTCCGGCTGTTCCCATCTACGCCGGGACGATCTACCGGGTGGCTCACAACGCGACCGTCGAGATCAAGTACCCGCTTCTCGCCGCCGACGGTTCGGCCTACGGCGATGACGTCGCCTTCAAGGTCAAGAACTCCACCGATACCCTCGTCGACGAGGTGCTTACCCCGGCAGACGGCGTCATCCAGTACTCGCTCGACCTCGAGGGAAGACCTCTCGATGAGACCTACCTCTCCCTCTCGCTTGACGACCGGAGCGCAGGGAGCGTCTTCATCTCTGATGGGCAGCAGTCCGCCTACCAGCACACCATGCCCTTCCCATCCTGGGCCATCTGTCCGCCGGGAGAGAAGGTCAACCTCGGTATCAGGGCCATGTCGCCCTACGGCCAGAAGACCGTGAGCAAGAAGTTCGACGTCTACGTCACGACGCTGACGGAGACCGAGGTCCTCTCGCTCTCGTCGGCAGGCGCCCGGGCGCTCTCCGCACCCGGCGAGGCCGATATGCAGGCGCTCCTCGCAGAGATCGCCGGGATGAAGCCGGAGACCCGCACGGGCACCGTCAGCCTGACGAACGGCGTCGGGCTCATCAACTTCACGATGCCGGAGAACGGCTATATCGCGATCGTCCGGTTTGTCAACGATGATTACGAGACCACGGTTCTCGTCTACGGGACGCTCGAGCCCTGGCTCATGCACCGGAGCACTCCGCCGGTGCACGAGGACTTCTATGACGGGGACCTGACGTACATCTACGGTTACTATGACTGGCCGGCGACCTGGGACCAGAGCGCGTATGCGTCGGTGCCTGCCGATGAGGCCACCATCACTGCGTACGTCTACACCTATGACCGGGCCACGGGAGCGTACAACAATGTAGCCGGGCAGACCGTCTACCTCTACACGGAGAACGGTGCCCGAACCGGTGTAACCAATGTGGACGGGTGTTGTACCTTCACCGTCGATTCGACCGGCAAAACGCGGATGGACTACCTTCTTGCCACCACGGGAGTCTCCGGGCTCGTAAATACGTGGATCGGGTTCACCCCGCTTGATCTGGATAACCCGTACTCCGTCCGCCCGGGGATGATAACGAATGAGTTCGCCGCGTCGGCGTACGTAGGAGCCCTCTATCCGAACACTGAGACACGCATCGCTGATGTCATCCCGGATGGCGATGCCTACAACGTGATCGCCAGGAGTTACGGGCCTGCCGGCGAACTCATCCACGAGAAGGGCTTCTTTACTCTCAACAGGCGATCAGCGGTATCGATGTGGGACTCCGAGGCGGCTGAAGATGCTGCCGTCGTGAATTTCGTCGGGACGGAGAGTCGGCGGGTGATCCCCGAGATGGAAGGGGACTATGAGATCAATTACGGTCTCTTCAACCCGAACAGCAAGAGTATCGACCGGTACCTCTATACCACGTTCCGCAACCCGGAGAGGTCCGTCTCCTACACGATGCCGGACACCGTCCTGGTCGGGACGTCGGTGCCGATCACCTTTACTGCATCGACCAGCGACGGAGCACCCATCGCCGGCGCACGCGTCGTGCTTGCGGCCGGCGCGGCGGGGGATACGTCTTGGTTCTCATTCAATAATGATCCAAGGGACGCGAACATCCTCCTCGCTGACTGGTTCCCCGACCCCTACACGGTGTTCGCGACCGGCTACACGGATGCGAACGGCAAGGTGACCCTGACGTTCACCGCACCAACCGCCGGCCAGCAGGCGCTCAGGGAGAGCCTTGCTCGTGTATCGGAGATTCCCTACCTGGTGGCCTGCTACCACAATGGCGAACTCGTGCAGGGAGACGGTGGCTACCTGATGGTGACCGCAAAGCTCCTTCCCGATTTCGTACCGGGCGTATCCGCACCGCACATTGTGAAACTCGAGCGGGATGATAGCATCACGCTCGCCAACGTCTCTCTCTCCATCAGGAACAGTGGGACGGCGGACTATGTCTATGCTGGAACCCGGATGGACTGCACGGCCGAGGTCGGATCCCACAGCGAGGTTACGTACTTCGAGGATAGCCTTGGCATGGGTGAGACGAAGACTATCCTCACCACGACGGTTACACGCAAAGCAGATCAGTTCGGGATCAACACGAGTGACTACCGGCTGCCCCTCGACGTCAACGTCGGGATCGAGGTCAACTCGAACCGGGTGGTTGAGGAGCTGAACTACGACAACAACCGGCTCGCATATCCTGTCCGGATCACCGCGCCGGATCTCGCCGTTGAGGTCATCGCGCCGAGGTACACCACGCCGACGAACACTACGGTGATTGGTATTCTGGTGACGAACCGTGGTGAGGTCGGAAGCAACGCGGCAAACCTCCACTATAGCATCACCGGCAAACCGGAGGAGACGAGAGCAATCCCGGCGCTTATGCCTGGAAAATCGACGTATGTCTGGTTCAACCAGACGCTTGTTACCGGTGAGTACACGGTAAACGCTGAGGTCAACCGCGGTGGATTGACCGATTACGAGACGACGTTTGCAAACAACCGTGCAAACGCCACGATCGGGTCGTACACCAACCCGGCGACCAAAATTGAGTTGCCCGGAGATCTCGTGCTGGTGCCCGGCACGACTTACGACCTCCCAATAACCGTCAACCAGGTCTCAAAACTTGCGGCCGCCAATATCGACCTCACCTTCAACGGATCCGTCCTTGAGGTTAAAGGGGTCACGGCAGGAGCGCTGCCCCTGTTTGGTCAGCCGAACATTGAGTCCGGACGCGTTCGTTTTGAGAGTGTATCGGTATCCGGTGTCAGCGGAGATGTTACCATAGCGACCATCCAGTTCAGGGTCACCGGGAAAACTGGTGACAAAACAGCCCTGAACCTGGTTGCAGGGCTTACTGATGATAACGTTCTCCCTATCCCGATCGAAACCACGAGCGGTAGCGCGTATCTCCTGCTCTATGGTGACGCGAATTCCGATGGAAGAGTCGACCAGGCCGACACCCTTCTCGTGCTCAAGCAGGTCGTGGGACTGGAGAGGAGGCCTGAAGATCCCGGGAGCGAACAGTTCCGGAGAACCGACGTCACCCGGAACAAAGCCATCGACGTCGGCGATGCAATGTTCATCGCCCAGAAGAATGTCGGCCTGAGGGACGCATACTTCAAGATCATATGAGGAATAAAGGAGGAAGAAGAAATGAGACATATGGTATGGAGCATCCTGCTCCTCACCCTCCTCTGCGGCGTCTGCTCTGCAGCCACACTCTCGGTGGATCCGGCAGAGAGCGCCTGCCCTTACGGGGAGACTGTTACCCTGACCGTCAAGGTGCAGGATGTAAGCAACCTGGGTGGGTTCGATATCGACATGAACTGGAAACCCTCGGTGGTCGCTCTTGCTACCGAGTCCGGAAGTGTCACGATCGGCTCGCTCTTCTCAGGCGACGCGAATAACAACGCTGTCTACACCCAGAGCGGGCGTATCCGCGTCGCAGCGGTGAACGCCACCCTTGCGGGCGTCTCGGGCGATGCCGACCTCTTCACAGTGCGCCTGAAGGCGGTCGACGATACGGGCGCTTCGACACCGATCAATCTCACTATCAACAACTATGGGTTCCTGAACTCCACATCCGGCGAGAACATCACAGTATCGTCGGTGATGAACGCCATTATAACGACCGAGAAGAGTAACATCGTCGATGCCCGGATCGCCGTGCCGTCGAGCCAGGTGATCGCCGGCCAGGAGAACCGCATCACCGCCTCGGTCGTGAACAGGCGGAGCGCCACAACATCCCCACTCAACATCAACGTCAGCGTCCTCAATGAGGCCGGCAACCTGGTGAAGTCCTGGGACTACCCTGATGAGGCCATCCCCGCCTGGGGCAAGTTCCAGCGGGAACTCGCATGGACTCCTGGGGAAGAAGGAACCTACACTGTCCGGATCAACGTGACGAGCGCTGAGGGTATCTCAGGAGCGACGACGCATTCAACGACCGTCACCGCAAAGGAGTATACTCTCAAGTTCAACAGCGAGATCTACGGCCCCTGGGATGGCAGGGCAAGCACCGGTTCATGGTTCTATATGTATGCCTACGTGAGGGCAAGCCAGTCAGGCAACATCTGGTTCAACATCACCACCCCTGACCATGTGAACGTCTACGGTGCGAAGAACCAGACCCGGTACCTGTATGCCTATGACTGGAACTACGTGGATGCCTGGCTATGGTCGGATACGCCCGGTCAGATCGCCCCCGGCGAAATCAGGTTTGATATAGCCGCGAACGGAAAGGCCGAATCCCAGGGCGGTCCAGGAGTGCTCATCTGGATCCCCTCGATCCGGGTTTCGTCTACCAACGCCACGTCTGTCAACAGCGGTCAGGACGGTAGATTGACCTTCAACACCCTCCACACCAACAACACCTACGATAACACCACAAAGATCATCGTCCAGTCCGGCGCCCGCGGGCGCACCCTCTCAGGCCTTGAGTATCTTGTTGGCTACCCCTACGGGTGCGTCGAGCAGACGACGAGCCGGATGCTCGCATCACTGAACGTGAAGAACTACTACCTTGAACGTGCCGACAGGCCCGCTAACTGGGATTACATCCGGGACACCGTGAACACCTCGGTTGCCGCCGGCGTTGCAAAACTCCTTGTGGGTGGCGAGGTAGGCCAGAACACCGGAAGATATTATGAGAATAGTGCGGGCGGCTGGAGTCTCTGGGGCGGCGAGCCCTCGGAGTCGTCATCGAGTTCCTACGCGGGTTACACCCTCGCCCGGATCAACATGCCCGGCGAGGACTTAAACCAGCTCCTTGCAGGCAAGATCACGAACGGCAGCACGTTTGATACCGGCAAAGTGAACTTCGAGAGCCTGGTCAAGTGGTTCCACGATAATCCAGACAACCCCGGGAGCGGCACCTGGACGTGGAGCGCTCATGTCTGCCACTCGTGGACTCCCGAGTCGAACACTGCGTTTGTCATGCTCATCCACGACATGATCAACCAGACGGTGGAACTGGACGAGGAGCACCGCGGCTACATGGAGGACAACATGAAGAACGCCACGCGGTACTTCGTCAGCACCCAGAGCCCGGGTGGTTACTGGTCATCCGGCGACGATCAGGCGATGGCGACTGCTCTTGCCCTCTGGGGACTTGAAGCGTTCGGGATGCCTTCCGATGTTGTCAGCGAAGAACAGATTGCGGATGCAAAAGCGGCTGCGGTCGAGTGGCTGATCGGTGAGCAGGATCCTGATGGCTCCTGGCCTGTGGGCAGTTACTACGGCTGGTATGACGGCGGAATGAAGACCGAGGCGACCGCATACGCGGTTCTCGCGCTGAATGCGACCGGGCTCACTGCCGACAACGAGACGATCAGCGGCGGGGTTAACTGGCTCATCAATCAGTACGAGAGCGGTGGAAGCTGGGGATACACCTGGGCCTCTCAGGTAGCCATCGATGCGCTGATCCAGTGCCAGCCCAGCGTGGTGACTACCGGCACGGTCGAGGTCTTCATCGATGAGGTATCCATCGGCACCTTCAGTGTGGGTGCGGCGAACCCCCGAGAGCCCTACCTGCTGACGAAAGACCAGATGGATACCCTTATGGCGGGAGGAACCCAGAAACGTGATATCTTTGGTAATGGGTTCTCCACAGTGAGATCGCACGTGCTCACTGCCACGCTCACCGATGGTAGTGGTCCCATCCTGGTCAGCGTCGACCACTCGCAGTCCGCCCCGGTCAACGAGATCGACAGCACAATCCAGGGGAACCCGGTGATCAAGTCGTTCGGCGATGAAGAGAATGTCGGACTCTTGCAGGTCTCGACTGATATCGGGATCCTGAATGACGCCCCGCTGGTACAGGAGAACACGAATTCCTACGACGTTGGCATCACCTCAACTCAGATGGTTGCCGGTGAGAAGTCGGATGTGACGATCAAGGTCACGCCAAAGAAGACAGGCGTCTACGCCCCGATGATCGAGATTCCGATCGCCGGGTTTACCTTCGATAATGCTACCGGGATCATTGAGAACAATGAGCCAGGCACATTTGAGTATCTGAATGGCACGACAGGCAACGACCGCCCTTCGCTCTTCATCCAGTCTGTCGCGTGGAATGTGAGTGAGCTTCAGACTTACAGGTTCACCATAACCCCCGAAGATCACGGGGCGCTGGTTCTGGATCTCCGCATCCGGCCGCTCTACGATGAGACTGATGTCTATCTGATCAACAAGACCTTTACGGTCAAGGGCAGGGGGAACGTCTCTGTCAATGTCGTTGATGAGGACGGCGCGCCTATCAAGGCCGAAAGCATTGCTCTCGGGACGAGCACAGTTCAGGATAAATCGAGTCACACCTTCACCGGCATCCTCGAGGGGAACTACACGCTTGTCGTGAACAAGGCCGGTTTCCCCTCGATCCACACTGTGGCCAGGGTCGAACCGGATGCAACGGTGCTCTGCAACATCACACTCCCGTCATCCCTGCTCTCCCCGACCCTGATCTTCTCGGAGGGAGGGGCCGGCAGCATCGCCAGTGTGGCGCAGGTGGAGCCCGAGCAGCTCAATGCGGCCCGAAGCGAGGCCACCACCTATAACGTGACGGTTCTCGGGGATGGCGGCGAGGTCGGCATTGCGCTCGAGTTCCCGATGCGCTACCTGATGAACAACCCGGTGGTGCGGGTGAACGGCGTGGAGGCGGAGTACGAGCTGATCAATGGGACGTTTGAGTATAACCCAACCACAAGAACCTACTCAACCACGAATGCTACCCTGGTCGTCTACAACACGACGGCAGGCAGCAATGTGGTAGAGATTGAGCTTGAAGGTGGCAAATTAGGTAAAGCGCGGAGGACTGGTGAGGTAACCTCTACAGATGCAATGTTCATCCTGCAGTTTGTGGTTGGCAGCAAGACTGGTTTTGATACGTACGACTATGTTGACGTTCATTCCCGGGATAAACAGACGATCACATCTTCAGATGCGATGTTCATTCTCCAGAAGGTGACAGGTTCACGCGATGAGTATTACAACCTTAAACCTTGAGGTGGATCAATTGAAACCCACTTTTTCACGCACACTTGTTCTTGTAGTGGTACTGTGCGTAGCGTTTGCATCGGTACAGGGAGCGGAAGTACGCCTTACTGATGGTCAACTCATTGTCATGGGCGTTGATGACAGTATCGGCCTTGGCGCCTTCACTGTCGTCCTCTCCTATGGTTCGGATGTTTCTGTCACTTCTGTTAAGGAACTTCCGGGCTTCATGGTAGCAGGAAACATCAAAAACAATGAGGGAATGACCATTATCGCTGGAATATCTGCTGAAGGGCGGACCGGCGATGTTCCCGTCGCGTCCGTGGAAACCGAGGGGACAGGCCCTATCACGATCAGTGTTAGGGAGTTGGGAAATAGCCGTGGAGACCCGATCCCCGCTACCAACCCCGAATTCAGCGGGACGATCCCTACTGCGCTGCCGACTACATCAGAGAATCCACCGGGGGGCGCACCCGGTGAGAGTACCTCTCCTTCACCGACAGTAACTGCCACACCGGGAAAAACATCGCAAACGGTCGAGATCGAACCGACAACAGTTGTGACGGCACCAACAACATCTCTGGCGCCGCTGGAATCAACACCCCCATCTCAGGCAACGCCCAAAACAAGTGAAGCGGCAGCGAGCACACCCCGGGCGGCGTTTCCCGCCCCGATCGCCCTCGTTGCAATTTTGGCTGTGATCATATTAAATAGAAAGGATTAATTATTTCAAAGAAAGAGGGTTGATTATGAAAATGCAGACATCTGTTAACGCCATACTTCTGGTACTGTTAACTTTGTCTTTCTGTATATCCGCAGCCGGTGCCACAGGAACCGGCACTGTATCTGTGACAGATAATACAGAAATTCAACAGGGTCAGCAGGCAAACGCAGAAGTATGGTTCAGCAACGACTTTAGCCCGAAAACGGGTTCGTTCACATTTGCCGTCTACTTTGACGAGGCTGTTACAGAAGCGGTCGACGTCAGTGCAGAGGGAACATTTCAACTTCCGCCTGTTAAATCGAGTGGAATGATATTTGCAGGGGCAACTGGAACAGGCTATTCGAATACTGTTCCGTTCTGGGTTGCAAACGTCACCTTTAGAGCCCTGAAGAACGATGGTTCAGCTACTCCTGTTGGGATAGTTCTGATCACGTTGGACGACACCAATGGTGACGATGTCATACCTTCAACGACTGTCATCAACGGCACCTTCAAAACCAAAGATGAAGTGCCCCCGGTGATCACGCTCACCACGCCGACGAGCGTCTCGTCTACGTTCAACATTGCCGGAACGATCCGCGACGTCGGCGGGATGGGAACTGCTCAGGCCACCCTGAAGAACGCGACCCATCCAGCGGTCGTGTATGATCTCCTTCCGCTCGGCGGGCAGGCCCCCTACTACACCTTCAGCAAACAGGTAACCTGGCCGGTCTTTGAGCCCATCACGCTGACCGTCGAGGCGACCGACGCCGCAGGGAAATCCAATTCGACATCCCTGTCCCTCAGGGTAGAAGATGCCGGATTCTCGTTGCCCGAGCCGGAGGGCTTCATCAAAACCACCCCGACCCATGCCCGGGCGTTCATGTCCCGGATAGATAAGGCCAAACCTGTCTCGATGTATTTTGGTAATGAGTCGTACACATCACCGGATCTGAGCCCTGACACTTCCGGCAGCTACGCGATCGGCACCCTGTCTGGTCTTGCCGACGGGAAGTACTGGGTGAACGTCAGCGGCACCGGGACCGATAGCGTCGGCGGTGGCGAGTGGTTCCTGAACTGGACCTTCACGCTCGACACCAAGGCGCCGAAGATTGACACCTTCACCATCACCGACAGCGACGGTGACGGCTACATCGAGGCCGGCGAGAAGCTCTACCTGACGTGGAACGTCACCGACACGTACTTTGATAATGTCACCCTTGTGGATGTCGCAACGGGCGAGAAACTCTGGAGCAGCATTGCCTCCTCTGGAAATAACGTCGAAGTACAACCGATCCCAATCGGAAACCGCGACCTCGCGTTCCGTGCCTACGATAAGGCCGGCAACTCCGCCAGCAGCGGATTCCACCTCTACTACGACTACACGATCTGGGTGAACTCGACGAAGATGGGTGAGGTCTCAGGCATCAACACGACCTACACCGCGATGAAAGATCTCACCCGGACAGGGATAA
>ENA-UOUL01004545-UOUL01004545.1-bioreactor-metagenome-genome-assembly--contig:-NODE-4545-length-12740-cov-3.173735_pt1 | contig 12740 bp, 8 predicted proteins | sample MGYA00249838_ERZ747220 | MGnify/ENA primary metagenome ERZ747220 (study PRJEB28778, sample SAMN05720191) | bioreactor metagenome | isolation source: Anaerobic biogas reactor | place: USA:Washington...
CCCGCCTGCGCGCGTGGGCCTGGTCGCGCGCGGCGATCTGGACCTGATGGACGTGGCCATCGTCGGCCACGTGCCCGACCCGCTGCGCGTGCAGCTGGCCCTGCGCGGCGAGCGTTGGACGCTGCGCGCGCAGTCCGACGCGCTCGATCCGGCCCTGCTCTCGGGCAGCGGGGAGGCCGGCACGCCGCTCGCGTTCTCGCTCACGGCCAACGGCCGGGGCGGCGCCGCCGAGGTGCGCGGCGAGCTGCGCCAGGGCGAGCTGCACGCGGTGCTGCAGCCTTCGAAGCTTCGGCTGCAGGAACAGGTCCTGGAACTGCAGCCGCTGGTGGTCGACGTGTTCGGCGGGCGCATCACCGCCAACGGCAGGGGCGATTTCAGTCAGCCGCGCCAGGCCGACTTCCGCTTCACCGTGGGCGCGCGCGGACTGCGCTTCGGCGGCGATCCGGCGGCCCCCGACCCGCAGCCGGCCGACCCGGCCCCGGTCATCGGCGTCGATGCCGACCTCGAGCTTGCCGGCCGCAGCCGCGACTGGACCGTGACCGGCGAGGCCACCCTCGTCCGCGACGAACTGCAGGCGAAGCTCGAACTCGACGGACGCGGCGACACGGAGCGTCTGCAGCTGCGCAGCCTGCGCGCCACCATGCCCGGCGGCACCCTCGACGCCCGCGGCGACGTGGCCTGGGCGCCCGCATTGGGATGGAACATCGACGCCACCCTGGCCGGCTTCGACCCGGGCTATTTCGCACCGGGCTGGAACGGCGCGGTCGACGGCCAGCTGACCAGCACCGGCCGCAGCCGCGACGACGGCGGCCTGGACCTGGAGGTGGACGCGCGCGAACTGGGCGGCACCCTGCGCGGCAGGCGCCTGCGCGGCCAGGCGGCCGACATAGCGATCCAGGCCGAGCAGCTGCGCTACACCAAGCAGCGGATGGCCGAGCTGATCGCCCAGCACTCAGGTCAGGCGCTCGAGCAGATCCAGCAGGAGAGCGGCAAGCCACTCCTGCTCTGTTACTATGCCAGCCGCCGGGGCGCGGAACTGGTTCAGAGCCTGACCCATCTCCCCGTCTACGGAACACCCGAGGAGATCTCCCAGGCCATGGCAGCGTTATGCCAGTACGCCGATTTCCGCCGCCGGACCGGGACGTTTCCGCGATAAAGGAGGGCTCAGCGTTGGCGGACATCAAGGGCACGCGTGGACAACCGGACGAGGGGTCCCTCAGTCCGAGCAGCCTCCAACCGCTGTTTCGCCCTCGTTCCGTCGCCGTCGTGGGGGCCTCAGACGACGCCGCGAAGTATGGCCATAAGGTGCTGCGGAACATCATAGAGGGTGGCTTCCCCGGCGGCGAGCCCGCCGGTGATGCGGGCGCCGCGGCCGACGACGTGATCGACGCCGAGGTCGTCGACGACGAGGAGACCAAGTGACCCAGCACACCGGTGCCGGTGGGCCTCAGGACCCCGAGTCCGAGGGCCGCACCGGCCCGGTGATCCGGGACAAGCGCCGGTTGGACCCCGAGACCGGTCAGGTCCGGCAGCCGGCTGCGGCCGAGCCAGCGGACCAGGCCGAGGTGCCGGCCGAGGGTGACGACGCCTTCGCCGGTGACGTCGGCGAGGCCCTGCCGGGTCAGGCGGGCGCTGCGACTGGCGCCGGGGACGGTGCCGAGGAGGGTGGCGTGGATGTCTCCGTCGAGGAGGCCCACCCCGACACCCAGCTCGCAGCCGACCGGCTCGAGGACCTGCGCCGCCTCCAGGCGGAGTACGTCAACTACAAGCGCCGCGTCGACCGGGACCGCGCGCTCGACCGTGAGGCGGGTGCCGCGACCGTGGTCGAGGCGCTGCTGCCGGTGCTCGACGACCTGCACATGGCCAAGGAGCACGGCGAGCTGACGGAGGGGCCGTTGCTGGCCATCGCCGAGAAGCTCGAGGCGACGCTCGGCCGGTTCGGTGTCGTGCGGCTCGGTGAGGTCGGGGAGACCTTCGACCCGACCGTGCACGAGGCACTGATGCACCTGCCGGAGGCCGACCTGCCCGAGGGTGCGACCGAGACGACGATCGTCCAGGTCATGCAGCCGGGCTTCAAGGTCGGTGACCGGGTGGTCCGCGCCGCGCGCGTGGCGGTGGCCGACCCGGCATGATCGGGACCGGGGCGGCGCCCCAGTGGCGCTGCCCCGGTGACCCGGCCGGTCGTCATACTGCCTGGAGCAGGTGGGACCGGCTGGGATGAACGAAACCGCTACGAGAAGGTGCGGAAGGCGTACGGAACCCCTACGAAAATGCGGGTGGGACCGACAAAACCGCTACGAAAATGCGGGTGGGACCGACAAAACCACTATGAAAATTGGGATGCTGACAGGGAGGTGAGGACACATGGCCAGCCAGGACTGGTTCGAGAAGGACTTCTACGCGATCCTCGGGGTGCCGTCGGACGCTGACGACAAGACGATCAAGAGCACCTACCGCAAGCTCGCGCGCGAGTGGCACCCGGACTCCAAGCCGGGCGACACCGCGGCGGAGAAGAAGTTCAAGGAGATCGGCGAGGCCTACGCGGTCCTGTCCGACTCCGAGCAGCGCAAGCAGTACGACGCGGTCCGCGCCATGTCCCGCGGCGGCGCCCGGTTCACCGCCGGCGGCCCCGGCGCGGGCGGCGGTGCCGGCTTCGAGGACCTCTTCGCCCAGATGTTCGGCGGGGGCGGCGGCGGTGGGGGCACGCGCTTCACCACCTCCGGCGGCCAGGGGATCAACATCGAGGACCTGCTGGGCGGGTTCGGCGGTGGCGGCGGGCAGTATGCCGGGGGCTCACCTTTCGGGGCCACCCGCGGTCCGCGCAAGGGCCGGGATGTAGAAGCGCGCACCACCATCGACTTCACGCAGGCCGCCACGGGTGACACGGTCACCCTGCAGACCCCCGAGGGCGGGCGGATCACCACCCGGATCCCGGCGGGCGTCAAGGATGGCCAGAAGATCCGGCTGCGCGGCAAGGGCATGCCCGGCGACCCCGGTGCCCCGAACGGCGACCTCATGCTGGTCGTGTCCGTCCGGCCGCACCCGGTCTTCGACCGCGACGGCAATAACCTGACCGTCGACCTGCCGGTGACCTTCGCCGAGGCGGCCCTCGGCGCCACCGTCACCGTGCCCACCCTCGACGGCGGCACCGTGCGCGTCAAGGTCGCGCCGGGCACCCCGTCCGGCCGGGTGCTGCGCGTCAAGGGTCGCGGCATCCAGACCAAGAACGGGACCGGCGACCTGCTGGCCAAGGTCAACGTCGTCGTCCCGCAACGCCTGTCCGACAAGGCGCGCGAGGCCGTCGAGGCGCTCGCGGCCGAGGAGGACGGCGCGGACCCGCGCGCCGAGCTGTTGCAGCGCGCCAGGGAGTAACCATCCGCGCGGGTGACTGACCCGCGCACCGAGCCCCACGGCATACCGCGAAGGAGGAGGACCAGTGGCACGGCAGAACAGTCCCGACGAGGACACCCCCGTCTACGTCATCTCCATCGCGGCCGAGCTCGCGGGCATGCACGCGCAGACGCTGCGGCAGTACGACCGGCTCGGGCTGGTGACGCCGCAGCGGACCCGGGGCGGCGGGCGGCGCTACTCCGCGCGCGACGTCGACCGGCTCCGCGAGGTGCAGCGGCTCTCCCAGGACGAGGGCATCAGCCTGGCCGGGATCCAGCGGATCATGGTGCTGGAGCACCAGGTCGAGGCGCTGCGCGAGCGCGCCGCCGAGCTGCTGGAGGAGAACCGCGCGCTCCGTGAGGCGCTGGCGGTCCGCAGCCGGGTGTTCGCGGCCGGGCCGTCGGGCGAGGCCGTCGTGATGCGGCCCGGCACCCGGCCGCGCCAGGAGTCGACCAGCACCGCGGTCGCGGTGTGGCGCCCGCTGCCCTTCTGAGCGCGCGCTACCCGAAAGGTGCGTGACGGCATACTCACGCAGCCGCTCCACCACCGGCTGGCCTCCTGACGCGTTCGCCCTTGGCCCCGGGCCCGTCGCGCCTCGTTCTTCGAGCGCCTTGCTCATCCTCGGGCCGACTGCAGTCGGCCTTGAGAGCGCGAGGGCGCTCGAAGAAGGCGATGACCGGCGGAGGGTCGGTGCGCGCGAGGTGAGCCTGGTATCCGCGCCCCCACACACAAGACCGCCGGCCGGAGCAGGTGCTCCGGCCGGCGGCCTTGTGAAGGTGTGCTAAGCCCGAGGGCTCACAGCATCACGGGGTGTTTCAGCCCCAGTTGGCCGGGTCCTCCAGCCACGCCGTGACGGTGTTGTCCACGGCGTCCGGGCCACCGACGATGACGACCTGCTCCGGGGAGAGGGTCTGCAGCGCCTGCTCGATGACGGCCGGGATCTTGTCGTCGGCCGGGTCGTGGGTGCCCTTGACGACGATGACCGGAGCGCCCTGCGAGCCAGCCAGCGACGAGGACGCCAGGGCGTCCGGGTAGTCGTTGGCGGAGGCCACGTAGACCAGCGGGACGTCAGCGCCGAACTCGGCCGAGATCGCAGCAGCGGTCTCGAACTTGTTGGCGCCGCCGAGACGACCGGTCGCACCAAGCTCCGCGTAGACCTCGTCGCTGATGGTGGCGGTGCCACCGATGACGATGATCTCGGACGGGGCGAGCTCCTCCAGAGCCGCCGCGGTCACCGCGGGCACCGCGTCCGGCTTGGTCAGCAGGACGGGCGCGTTGTCCGTGCCGGCCAGCGCGGAGGCGGTCAGCGCGTCGGAGAACGCGTTGTCGTTGCCCGCCGCGACGTAGACCTTGTCGGTCCCGGTGAACAGCTTGGCCAGGTTGGCCGCGGTGTCGTAGCGGTTGCTTCCCGCGATCCGGGAGACACCGGGCTCGGGCTCCGGGTCCTCCGGCGGCTCCGGTGCGGGCGGTTCGGGTGCTGGCGGGGGTTCGGGAGCCGGCGGCACGGGGTCGCTCGGGATCCCGGCCTCGATCATGTAGGCCCAGGTGGCCTTGTCCAGGACACCGGTCCAGGGCAGGTCATAGACGGCCTGGTAGTTCAGCAGCGCGGCCAGCGTCAGCGGGCCGAACGAGCCGTCGACGTCGCTGCCGGTGAACCCGAGGTAGCGCTGGGCCTGCTTGACGTTGTCGTTGTTGGCGCCGGGCAGGGTGACGGGGTAGGGCGCGTACGGCGCCGCGGGGAGCGACGTGGCGCAGGGAGTGCCGTTGAAGCCCTGGTAGCGCGGTGCGAACTGACCGGCGTACACCCGGCAGGTGCCGTAGTCGTGCTCGGTGATCGGCGTGCCGTCCCACCATGAGGTGCGGCCCATCGCGCCGTCCCAGCTGAAGCTGATGTGCAGGTGGTCGGTGTGTGGGGACGCCCCGGTGTAGGGGTACCAGGCCCCCGGCTTGTAGAGGTACCACGACTGCCGGTTCCAGATGATCGACTGGACCCCGAAGCGGCGGGCGATCTCGCCGTTGTTGGCCGAGATCCACTGTGCGACGGCGTCGCCGATCGCCTTGTCCTCGGCGTTGTAGGCGTTCATCCTCCAGTCCATCGCCCGGCCCTCGTAGTGCTGGCTGTTGTCGAACTTGCAGGCGCGCGAGCCGTACCAGGTGGGGCGGTCGTAGTGGGCCGAGACGAGGTTGGCGAAGGCGACCATCCCCGGCTTGTTGTTGGGGTCGCAGGAGTAGGAGTACTCCCACGGCGGGGCCGCGTCCAGCGTCTCGGGCAGATCCTTGGTCGGCGGTTCCGGCACCGACAGGACGGCGTGCTCCGTCAGCTCCGCGCCGCCTGCGGCCGCCGCATAGCCACCACCGATGTAGCCGTCCTCGGCCGCCATCAGCTCCTCGGCGGTCGACGGTTCGATGTCGACGGCAGGCTGCTCCGCGAGCCACTCCTGCGGCATGTCTCCCGGGTCCGGCGGGAGGCCCACCCAGTCCATCGGGAGCTCGGGCACCGTCTGGACCGGGGTGCTCTCGGCGTCGTCGTCCGGGGCGGTGTAGGGGTCGCCCGGGACGACCAGATCCTCGCCGAAGGGGTCGGCGAGCGCCAGCGGCGCGGACACGACGAGCGCCAGCGCGCAGGCGCTGGCGGTGAGGGCAGAACGCATCGGGGGCGTGCGCATAGATCTTTCCCTTCACACCGGTGCAGGGGACCGACACCTGTGATCAATGGTGACAATGTGACTCATGTGGCCGAATGGAGAATACACATATCCGGGGCCGCGGAAAACCTCGGAGTGGTCATTGTTTGGTAATCACAAGAATGTAACTCCGTGAGTTACAAACGTGTCATTCTTGACATTCTGCGAATGACATACCTGTCATTCTTTCCCTCCCCGGACGTGGACACGAGGAGGAGGACAGCACGGAGCCCGCCCTGCGCAGCGGCGCAGTACGGGCTCGGGTGCTGGTGCGGGGTTCAGGCCGCCGGGGGTCGGCGGCGTGAGCCGTGATCGTGGGCGGAGGGGCTCAGCGCTCCACGTCGCCGCGGATGAACGCCTCGACCTGGGCGCGACCCAGGTCGTCCGGCATCTGCTCCGGCGGGGACTTCATGAGGTAGGCCGAGGCGGAGGTGATCGGGCCGCCGACCCCGCGGTCCATGGCGATCTTCGCCGCGCGCAGCGCGTCGATGATGATGCCGGCCGAGTTCGGGGAGTCCCAGACCTCGAGCTTGTACTCCAGGTTCAGCGGCACGTCGCCGAAGGCGCGGCCCTCGAGCCGGACGTAGGCCCACTTGCGGTCATCGAGCCACTGCACGTAGTCGGACGGGCCGATGTGCACGTTGCGGGCGCCGAGGTCGTGGCTCACGTTGGAGGTGACGGCCTGGGTCTTGGAGACCTTCTTGGACTCGAGACGGTCCCGCTCGAGCATGTTCTTGAAGTCCATGTTGCCGCCGACGTTGAGCTGGTAGGTGCGGTCCAGGACCACACCACGCTCCTCGAAGAGCCGGGCCATGACCCGGTGCGTGATGGTGGCGCCGACCTGCGACTTGATGTCGTCGCCGACGATCGGGACGCCGGCCTGCGTGAACTTGGCCGCCCACTCCGGGTCCGAGGCGATGAAGACAGGCAGCGCGTTGACGAAGCCCACACCGGCGTCGATGGCGCACTGCGCGTAGAACTTGTCCGCCTCCTCGGAGCCGACCGGCAGGTAGGACACCAGCACGTCGACCTCGGCGTCCTTGAGGGCCTGGACCACGTCGACGGGCTCGGCGTCGGACTCCTCGATGGTCTCCCGGTAGTAGCGTCCGATGCCGTCCAGGGTCGGGCCGCGCTGGACCATGACGCCGGTGGGCGGCACGTCCGCGATCTTGATGGTGTTGTTCTCGCTCGCCGCGATGGCCTCCGCCAGGTCGAACCCGACCTTCTTGGCGTCCACGTCGAAGGCGGCGACAAAGGTGACGTCACCGACGTGGTAGGGCCCGAACTGCACGTGCATCAGGCCGGGCACGCTCGCCGTGGCGTCGGCACCGCGGTAGTACTCGACACCCTGCACCAGTGAGCTAGCGCAGTTGCCGACTCCCACGATGGCGACTCGAACTGATCCCATAGTTACTCCTCGTGTTGCGCGACACCGCGGCGGCCCGCGCTGCGCTCGGTTTCGATCAGCCCGGTCAACCACCGCACGTCGCGTTCGGCGGACTCCAGGCTGTGGCGGTGTAGCTCGGCGGCATAGCCGTCCATGGTGACGCCCTCGGCGGGCCCGTTGGCGCGGAACATTGCCAGCCGCTCTTCCAGGCGGGCCCGGCGGCCCTCCAGGATGCGCAACCGGACGGCCCGGTCGGCGCGAGCGAAGAAGGCAAAGTGCACGTCGAAGGCGTCGTCCTCCCACGCGTTCGGTCCCGCACCGGTCAGCAGGGACTGGAACCGTTCCTGACCGGCGGACGTTACGGCGTAGGTGATCCGGCCCCTGCGGGTGGTCGCCGGAGCGCCGGCCTCGACGATGAGACCGCGTTCCACCAGCAGCCGCAGCCGTGGGTAGAGCGTGCCGTAGGACATGGCGCGCACCGTGCCCAGCACCCGGTGGACCTGCTTGCGCAGCTCATAGCCGTGCATCGGCGAGTCGTGCAGCAGACCGAGGATGGCCAGCTCGAGCATCTCCGAACGCCGAGTCATGCCACTCCTCTCGCTGCTGGTCCGCCCGACGGTGCCGAGCGGTGACGGTGCGCGTCGATATATCGACCCGATATATCGTACGGCAACTTCTGCAGTGCCCTGCGCGGGACCCGCCGACGGCGGCCCCCGGTCGTGCACTATGGGATCGAACAGGAAGACGAGGAGGCCACCAGTGGCCACAGCAGACGGCTCGGCACCGCAGACGCGGGCCGAGCACCGCAGCCGGCAGCGCACGGGCGGCCGGCGGGGCCGGCGTCGCCCCCGCCTGAAGACGGTGCTGCTCACCCTGCTCGGCCTGGGGGTCGCCGGGGTCGTCCTGGGCGGCGTGGCCCTGGCCATCATCTACAGCCGCACCGAGATTCCGCAGCCGAACGAGTTCGCGACCTCGGAGAGCTCAATCCTCTACTACAGCGACGGCGAGACCGAGCTGGCCCGGTTCACCGGCGGCTACAACCGCGAGTCGGTGCCGTTGTCGCAGGTGCCCGACCACGTCCAGAAGGCGATGCTGGCGGCCGAGGACCGCACCTTCTTCGAGAACCGCGGCGTCTCCCTCACCGGCACCGCCCGGGCGCTGTGGCGCAACCTCACCTCCGACAGCACCGAGGGGGGGTCCACGATCACCCAGCAGTACGTCAAGAACTACTTCCTGTCGCACGAACAGACGCTGACGCGGAAGTTCAACGAGGTGCTCATCGCCGTCAAGATCGACCGCGAGCTGAGCAAGGAGCAGATCCTCGAGAACTACCTCAACACGATCTACTTCGGCCGCGGTGCCTACGGCATCCAGACTGCCTCCCAGGCCTACTTCGCCAAGGACGTCGCCGATCTCACCATCGCCGAGGGTGCGTTCCTCACCGGGGTGACGAACGCTCCCTCACTGTTCGACCCGGCATACCAGGAGGGCAACCAGGAGCGCGCTGAGGCGCGCGTCGACTACATCATCAACGGGATGGTCGAGGAGGGCTGGCTGTCGGCGGAGGAGGCGGCCACGGTCGAGTTCCCTGAGATCAACGACCCGCAGCCGACCACGGCGACCACCGGCACGGAGGGCTATATCGCCACCCAGGTGCGTCACGAGCTGGTCAACGAGATCGGCATCGCCGAGGAGGACATCGACCGGGGTGGCCTGCGCATCGTGACCACCATCGACCAGCAGCACCAGGAGGCCGCGGAGGCCGCGGTGGCGGACAACCTGCCCGAGGAGCCGGACGACCTGAAGGTCGGCCTGGTGGCGACCCGTCCCGGCGACGGGGCCATCACCGCGATGTACGGCGGCGCCGACTACAGCACCGAGCAGCTCAACACCACCACCGACGCCCACCTCCAAGCCGGGTCGCTCTTCAAGATCTTCACGCTCATCGGCGCGGTCGAGGACGGGATCAGCACCGAGTCGGTCTTTGCCGGTCCCTCGCCGATGGAGTTCCAGATCGAGGGGCAGGACGAGCCCTACGAGGTCCGCAACTTCCGGGACGCCCAGTACGGCCAGGTCGACCTGCGGGAGGCGACCGCGCACTCGGTCAACACCATCTATGTCCAGCTGAACGAGGAGATCGGACCCGAGCGCACCCGCGAGGTGGCCGAGCAGCTCGGCCTGCCCGAGGACACCCCGGGGCTGGACAACGAGCTGTCCAACGTGCTCGGCCCAGCGGCGCCGACGGTGCTGGAGATGTCCACGGCATACTCCGTCATCGCGGCCCAGGGCGAGCTGGCCGAACCATACCTGGTCAGCGCGGTGACCAGTGAGAACGGCGTCTACGACTACGAGCACACGGTCGACACGGACGAGGTCGTCGACCCCGACGTGACCGCCGATGTCACCGAGGCGATGACGCACGTGATCACCGACGGCTCCGGGGTGTCGGCCGGTGACCTGGGCCGGCCAGCCGCGGGCAAGTCGGGCACCAGCGAGAACAACAAGTCCGCCTGGTTCAACGGGTTCGTCCCCCAGCTCACGGGCACAGTGGGGATGTACCAGGGGGACGGGACCGTCGCGATGCAGGACATCGGCGAGTTCGACCAGATCACCGGCGGCACCTACCCGGCCCGCATCTGGGGCGACTTCATGCGCAACGCGCTGGAGGGCGAGCCGATCGAGGAGTTCCCCGAGCGCGTCGGCCTGGGCGACGAGGTGGAGCAGACCGTCGAGCCGACCACCGACGACCAGCAGGAGACCACCGCGGAGCCCACGACCGACGACCAGCAGGAGACCACCGCGGAACCCACGACCACGGAGGAGCCGACGACCGACGAGCCGACGACGACGGAGCCGCCGGAGCCGACGACCACCGAACCCGCCCCCCCGCCGACGACGGAGCCTCCCGAGCCGACGACCACCGCGCCGCCGGAGCCGACCGAGACCGGGCCGCCCACCGATCCGGGGCCACCGGAGGAGACGGGCGACCCCGGCGAGACCGGGTAGCCGGGTGAGCGGGTGGGCCGGTGAGCCCTGTCGCGTCGGCAACTCCGGCGTGACCGGTTAGCCTGCCGACATGCCGAGACCGCCGTATGTCGTGCCCTCGCGCCACGACCGGGTGGTGGCGACCGCGAGCAACGTCATCGGTGGGCCCGTCGGGCGCTTCGCGCGGATCGGTGCCCGGGGTCTGCGCGGGGTGGCCGCCGCCCTGATCGCCCTCGCCGGGACGATGCTGGCGCTCGGCGTCTTCCAGAAGGGGCACTGCGTCGTCAAGGGCTGGGCCAACCCGGACCAGTTCTGGCGGGCCTGCTACTCCGACGTCCCGGTCCTGCACGTCACCACCTCCCTCGCGGACCGCGGCCTCCCCTGGTCAGGGGGCGGCAGCGACCAGCCGCTCCTGTCCGGGCTCACGATGTGGTTGGTCTCGCTCCTCACCCCCCGGGCGGGCACGGACGTCGGCGCGCAGCAGTGGGTGTTCGCCACCTGGGCGGCGCTCGCTCTCCTGCTGCTCGTCGTGGCGGTGCTGGCCTGCGTCGCCCTGCTGCCCCGGGACCCCTGGCACGCCGCCCACCTGGCCGCCTCACCGGTCCTCGTGGTGCTCGCCCTGATCTCGACGGACCTGGTCGGCATCGCGCTGGTCCTGTGGGGCTGGTGGGCGTGGACCCGCGGCCACCCCGCCGCGGCCGGGGCGCTGATGGGCCTGGCCTTCCTGGTGCGCCCCTTTCCCCTCGTCTTCCTGGTGGCCCTGGCTCTGGTCGGGTTCCGTGAGGGGCGCGCGCGCGACGCCGTGATCGCCCTGGTCGCCGCCCCCCTCGCGGCGCTGGCACTGGTCGTCCCGGCCGTCCTCCTGCTGGGCGACGGCGTCCTCCAGGCCTTGCGCGGCTGGTGGGCTGCTGGACCCGGCTACGGCGTCCCCGCCCTGATCCCCCAGCTGATGCGCCACCCGCTCGACGGGAACGTGGTGACCGCGGTGGCGGTGGCGGGCTGGGTCCTCGCCCTCCTGGTGGGGGCCTGGGCGACCTTCCGGGCGTTCGGCCGGCCCGACGCCGTGCGGGTGGCGGCCGTGATGCTGCTGATCGTCGTCGTCACCGCGAAGTCGCTGTCCGTCCAGTCCGGTCTGTGGCTGCTGCCGCTCCTGGCGCTGTCCGGCGTCCGGTGGCGCGACCACCTGATCTGGGCCGCCGCGGAGATCGTGCACTTCGAGGCGACCTGGCTGCACATCGGCTTCGGGTCCGACCCGGGCAAGGGCCTGCCCGGCTCCACCTACTCGCTGGCGATCCTCATCCGGATGGCCGGCTGGGCGTGGGCGGTGTGGTCGATCTGGGTCAGCACGGAGCAGCACCGCGGACGGCATGCGCTGGCCGGACCAGACGTGCCGGCGACGCCGACCGTTACGCCGACGCACGTCCCCGACCAGCCGGTGCAGGCCCGTACCTTCCAGGACGGCCTGAACGGCTACGATGGGACGGAGGACACGTACATCACCCGCCGGCTGCCGGACCTGAACTTCAACCACGAGATCAGCCTGACCCTGCGCTTCGACGACAAGGACGAGTATGGCAAATTTGTCGACCGCGACTCCTACAACCCCCTGATCCGCTTCGACCTGTCATCGGTGCCGGCGAACGCCCTGGTGACCTCGGCGATCCTGTACACCTACGCCTTTACCCAGAGCAATCCTAGCTACATCGACGCCACCAGCCACATGGTACTGCGGCCATGGGACGCATCGGAGGCGACGTGGACCCAGGCGCAGGCCGGCGTGCCCTGGCACGCTGACGGGTGCGGGTGGGAGGATCGCGACTACCAGAAGCGGGAGAGCGATTGGGAGGACCAGCCCCACGCCAACGTCTGGTACAGCTTCGACGTCGGCCGGCTGGAGACCGGGTCGGCGGCGAACATCGACGGCGTCCGCTTCGACGACATGAGGCGCTGGATCCGTCAGGGCTACGAGCTTGGGTCGGTGATCACCTTGAGCTGGCACTCGGTGAACCCGGTCACCGGCGGCGGGTACGGCAACAACACCTCGACCGCCGCCGTCCGCGCCGTTCTTCCCGGCGGATCGCACCATGCCGTGCTCGTCGACTGGCTCGACCGCTTCGCCGAGTTCGACCGGACCCTCGTCGCCGCCGACGGCACCCCGATCCCGCTGGTGTTCCGGCCCTACCACGAGCACTCGGGCGACTGGTTCTGGTGGGGCGTCGGCGGCAACCTCAACACCACCGCCGAGTACGTCCAGCTCTGGCGCTTCACCGTGGACTACCTGCAGAACGAGAAGG
>ENA-UOUL01004547-UOUL01004547.1-bioreactor-metagenome-genome-assembly--contig:-NODE-4547-length-12733-cov-2.669327_pt1 | contig 12733 bp, 10 predicted proteins | sample MGYA00249838_ERZ747220 | MGnify/ENA primary metagenome ERZ747220 (study PRJEB28778, sample SAMN05720191) | bioreactor metagenome | isolation source: Anaerobic biogas reactor | place: USA:Washington...
ATGGCGGAGGTCATGGCCAGGGAGATACCAAACGCCGCCTTAATGATCTATCAGGGGGAGGACCACTGGGCTTACCAGAACCAGCCCGCCCGGTTCGTCAATGCCGTGGAAGCCTTTCTGGAGGAGGATTTCCCGCTGTGAACGCTGTGTTGGACCTGGCCCGATATCTCCTTTGGTTCGCGCCGGCGGTGGCTATTCTGCCCGCTGGCAAGTTGTTGGTGCAGTATTTTCAGCTGTCCAGCTACCAGTTTGGCGGTTTTTTCAGAACCATCACCCGCCAGCGCGCCCGTGTTTTTTGGCCGGGGCTGGCGCTCACACTGCTCAGCGTGCTGTTCACTTTCCTGGCTTCTCTTTCCTCGGGTTGGGCCTGGTGGCTGGAAGCGCTGCTGTCGCTTGCAGCGGCGGGGCTGATTATTCTCTCGGGAGCCGTTATCGGATTTTTTTCCTATCAGGAGAGGAAAGCCAAGAAAAGGCTGGTGATTACCCCCCGGATCAAGCGCCTGGGCGTTGCCTGGCTTTTGGTGGCCCTCATTGTGTCGGCTTTTTTGAGGCAGCTGTTTGTCATGGGCATCAGCGCCCTGTTGGTCCCCATGTTCCTGCCTTTGTGGCTTATCATCGCGGCCATTGTCATGTGGCCGGCAGAGAAGGGCATCCAGCTGCTCTATCAGGCGGATGCGAAGCGGATTCTGGAAAATTATAAAAAAAGCGGCCTCACGGCTATTGGCATCACCGGTTCCTACGGCAAGACCACGGTGAAAAACGTGTTGGCCAGCATTCTTGCAGAGCAGTACCCAACCCTTGCTTCACCCCTCAGTGCCAACACGCCAGTGGCCCTCTCCCGCTGCATACGGGATGAACTGGGCCCTCAGCACCGTTATTTCATCGCTGAAATGGGGGCCAGGCACCCTCAGGATATCAGGGTGCTCAGCCGGTTCATCAAACCCGCCCTGGGTATCCTGACCGCCATCGGCCCCCAACATCTGGAGACCCTGGGAAGTGAGGACAAGGTCCGGGAGACCAAATACGCCCTGATTGCGGGGCTGCCGCCGGACGGCTTTGCCGTTTTCAGCAATGATGGCCGGCATGTGAGCGCCAGCTACCGCCGGGCACAGGTGGAAAAGGCATTGGTGGGAGAGGAAGGTGACGACCTGTGGGCGGAGGACATCGTATTATCCCCTGAGGGCAGCACCTTCACCCTGCGCGGGAAAGACGGCTTGCGCCAACTTTGTGAAACACGGCTTCCCGGGGAGCACAACATCCGCAACATCCTCCTGGCTGCTGCCGCCGCGCTTCACCTTGGCGTAAGCGCCGCCCATGTGGCCCAGGGTATAGCCCAGATGAAATCCGTGGCTTTCCGGCTGCAGGCCAGCCGGCACCCGAGGGGATACATAACCATCAACAATGGCTTCAACACCAACCCCGCCGCTTCACTCAAAGCCCTGGAAGTGCTGGCTGCCTATCCCGGGCGCCATGTGGTGGTCACCCCAGGCTTTATTGAGTTGGGAAAACAGGAGGAGGCCGCCAACCGGCAGCTGGGCCGGGACATGGCAGCCGTAGCGCAGGAAGTGCTTCTTGTGGGCGTCAGGCGGACCCAGCCCATCAGGGAAGGCCTGATTGAGGCGGAATTTGATGAAAACAGCATCCATACCTTCCCATCGCTTACAGAAGCAAACCGGCATGTGAACCAGGCCTATGGGGAGGGCGATGTCGTGCTCTATGAAAACGACCTGCCGGACCAGTACAGCTGATGGAGGGCGGGATGGCTAAAAAACTGAGCCTGGGCATTTTCTTTGGCAGCCGCTGCTGCGAGCACGAGGTTTCCATCGTAAGCGCTTTACAGCTGGCGTGCTTTGTCAACCCTTTCAAGTATGATGTCACCCTTGTCTACATCGACCGGCAGGGGGCCTGGTATGTGGGCTCTGCGCTTTGGAAGCTGGAAACCTATTTGAATTTTGATCCCCGCAAAAGCGGACTGACCCAGGTATTCCCGGACCTGACAGCACGTTCCCGGGCCCTGGTCTCGGCTAAAAGGGATAGGCTGTTGGCTGGCGAGACGCGGCGGGTGGAAGTACGGCTTGACTGCGTAATTCCCGTGATGCACGGCCTGCACGGTGAGGATGGCAGCCTTCAGGGAATGCTTGAGATGATGGATGTGCCCTATACATCAACGGGTGTCGCGGGAAGCGCTGTGGGGCTGGACAAGATTATGATGAAGCAGGCTTTCAGAGGCTCCGGATTTCCCGTGATGCCTGATACCGCTGCCTCCCGCCGGGAATGGCAGCACGACCCTGAGGGCTTGATACGTCACATCGAGGCCAGCCTCCCCTACCCGGTGTTTGTGAAACCGGCCAATCTGGGTTCCTCCATTGGAGTCAGCCGCGCTGAAAACCGGGAGGAGCTCTCAGAAGCCCTGGCGCTGGGCTTTTCCCTGGACCGGCGCTGCCTGGTGGAAAAGGGGCTGGATATGCCGGAGGAAGTCAACTGCGCCGTGATGGGCTACGATGGGGACATCACCGCCTCGGTAGTGGAAATGCCTCTGAGGCAGGGCGAGTTGTTGGATTTTAAAACCAAGTATCTAAGCGCTGCCCAGGGAGGAGGCATGGCTTCGCTGTCCCGCCTGATCCCGGCCCCCATCAGCCAGGAGGAAACGGCGCTGGTGCAGCGGCTCTCCCGGGATATTTTCTGGGCGCTGGACTGCAAGGGCGTAGTGCGGGTAGACTTTATGATCGACCGGGCCACCCGCCAAATTTATGTCACCGAAATCAACACCATCCCGGGCTCCCTGGCTTTCTACCTGTGGGAGAAGACCGGCGGAGGGCTTAAGTACCGCCACCTGATAGACCGTATGGTGGGTTATGCCATGAAAGCCTGGGAGGACAAGGACGCAAACATCACGGGCTATGATTCAGAGATTATTTCCGGTGCTATCTCGGCACAGCTGAGCGGCGCAAAAGGGGCAAAAGCATGAACAGTTATATCGCCTCGGTGCTTGATGATTTAAGGGACAGGTATCCCCACCAACCGGAGTTCCTGCAGGCGGCTGAGGAGATCCTGCCCTCCCTGGCGGCTGTGTTTGAGCGCCATCCGGCGTATAGGGATGCCGCGTTGCTTGAGCGCTTTGTGGAGCCGGAACGCGCGGTCCTGTTTCGGGTGCCCTGGGTGGACGATACGGGGCATGTGCGGGTCAACCGGGGCTATCGGGTGCAGTTCTCCTCTGCCATCGGGCCCTATAAAGGCGGCCTGCGTTTTCATCCCAGCGTGACGCTGGGCATGCTCAAATTCCTGGCGCTGGAGCAGACACTTAAAAACAGCCTGACAGGATTGCCCATTGGCGGAGCCAAGGGAGGCGCTGACTTTAATCCCAGGGGGAAGTCCGATGGCGAGGTGATGCGCTTCTGCCAGAGCTTTATGACGGAGCTTGTCCGCCACATCGGGCCCAGATTGGATATTCCCGCAGGGGACATCGGAGTGGGCGCCCGGGAAATTGGATTTCTGTTTGGCCAGTACAAGCGCCTGGTTGCCCGCTATGAAGGGGCGATGACCGGAAAAGGGATGGGCTATGGCGGCTCGCAGGCTCGCACGGAGGCAACCGGCTATGGGTTGATGTATCTGGTAAAGACGATGCTGGATAACCATAGCCTTAATCCGGAAGGAATGCGGGCGGTGATAAGCGGCTCGGGAAATGTGGCCATCTTTGCTGCGGAGAAGGCCGCGCAGATGGGCGTTCATGTGATTGCTATGAGTGATTCCGAAGGTTTTGTTCTGGACGAGGAAGGTATTGACCTGTCCTGCATCAAGAACCTGAAGCTTACAGAACGTGCCAGGATCAGTGAGTATCCCATTCGTGCGGGACGGGGGAAATTCCACCCGGGAGCCTGTGGCATTTGGCACATAGCCTGTGACCTGGCACTGCCCTGCGCCACCCAGAACGAGCTGGGCGAGGGGGCGGCAACCGCCCTCATCCGAAGCGGTGTGAAGGCCGTAGCCGAGGGAGCCAACATGCCCGCCACCCTTGGGGCATCCCGCGCCTTTCAGGATGCGGGGGTTCTGTTTATGCCCGGAAAAGCTGCCAACGCGGGAGGTGTGGCGGTCAGCGCCCTGGAGATGGCCCAAAACGCAGGTTTCACGAGCTGGACCTTTGACAAGGTGGATCGGGAGCTTCAGGCTGTCATGGACCGTATTTACCACCGGGTTGCCCATACCGCTGCGCGGTATGGGAAAGCCGGCGACTTTATCCTTGGCGCCAATGTGGCAGGTTTCCTGCAGGTAGCTGATGCCATGATGGCCCAGGGGGTTGTTTAGGGGAGCCTGATAATCTTGCGCCCTTAAGGCAAAGGGGTTATACTGAAGGCAAAAGAAAGCGAGGAAATACGCATGCAGTTTATCGTTGAGACTTCGGCCCGTCACTGCCACCTGTCTGATGAAGACCTTCAGACGCTGTTTGGCAGGGGCGCCAGGCTGTCCGTTAAGAAAGACCTGTCACAGCCGGGGCAGTTTGCCAGCAACGAGCGGGTGACCCTTGTGGGCCCTAAAGGGGAGATGAAGGTCACTGTCCTGGGCCCCACCCGCAAGGAGACCCAGGTGGAAATATCCCTGACCGACGCCCGTTCCTTGGGGCTCACCCCTCCAGTGCGCGAGTCAGGGGACATCACAGGCTCAGCATCTGCCAAGCTGATTGGCCCGGCTGGGGAACTGGAGCTCCCCCGGGGTGTGATCATTGCCAAACGGCACATCCACGCCACCCCTGAGGATGCTGAGAAGCTGGGCGTTCAGGACAAGGACGTGGTCTCCGTCAAGGTGAACACCGATGGGCGCGATCTAATTTTTGGCGATACCATTGTGCGGGTCAACCCCACCTATGCGCTGGCTATGCATATCGATACAGACGAAGCCAACGCCGCCGGCGCCTCCGGCACGGTGTATGGGGAGATTGTCAAGGGCTGATTATCGGAGGAATTTCCGAAGGATGCGGTTGTTTGTGCCTGCATCCTTTTTTATTCAAGTGTTTATCCATAGGTTACTTTTACCAGGAACGGGTGGCCCCAGATATAATAGGTAACGCGCAGCTCCCGAACCGGGTGCAGATTCCGCCTGGTGAGAAGGTAGCAGTGCAGGTCAGCCTCCTGGCGGGGCCCCAGGATCAATGGCTGGTTTATATCCTGGCCCTGGGCGTCCTGCTGGGAATAGCACAGCACATCGCCTGCGACCGGAACCACCATCGCCTCCAGCATTTTGGCCGGGAGCAGGCCGTTGTTCCGGACCCTTAAGGTATAGCGCAGGATGCTGTAATCTGCCGGATCGCCGGTCACCACTGGATCAAACACCGTTCCCCGCACGGCGTTATGGTCAAGGAGCGCCATCAGGCGCTCAAACTCAGCCAACTGTGTGTCCGCATTCATGCTGAGCGCGTCCAGGGGCTTCACCTGTAGGGTTGCCTGGCTGACGCCCCAAAGGGTGGCACCAGCCAGCAGCAAGGCGATTACCGCCAGGGTGATGGCGACTTTCTTCATCAGAGCCCCTTGAGGATTTCGTTCATCTTCTGGATCATCTCGCTGTCCTTCAGCCGGAACTGGATTTCCACGCGGCGTGAGGCGTCCATGTTCTCGGTGCCGTCGGCGTTAAGGATGCGGTCGGAGTAGCTGCGGCCTTTGGCGGTAATGATGTCCTGGAGCAAATCGCGCTGTTGACCGGTAAGGCCGGGCAGCTGCAGGCAATAAGTGGCCACATTCAGCGCCCGGTTTTGGGAGAGTTCCAGGTTAAACAGGTAGCTCCCCTTGGAGTCCGTATGGCCCACCACGATGACTTCCGCCACATAGGGCTCATATTCGGGCCTTAACAGGACGCTGAGATACACCGGAATCAGGCGGCCCAACTCTGCCTGGCCGGAGGCGGAGAGCATATCGCTGCCCGTTTCAAACATCAGTTGGCTGTCCAGGATGATGTCGCCGGTCACTTCGTTCACCTTTACGGCGATGTTGTTGGCAGAAAAGCTCTGGCTCAACTCCCTGATGATGTCCGTGCGCACGCCCAGGAGTTCGTCAATCCGGCGCTGCTGGCTGGTGAGCGCCTCCTGCATGGCGCCCAGGCGGATTTCCTGGCTGGCAAGGGATTCCTGCTGGCTGATCAGCTGAAGCTGCAGAACTGCCTGCTCATCTTCCTTGGTCTTCAGTGCCGCCTGGGCGGCGAAGAGATCCTCCTCCTGCTGCTGGAGCTGGATTTGGATGGAGGCGACTTCTTCCTCTTTGCCCATGAGCGTCACCTGGGCCGTTTCCAGGTCCTTCTCCCGCTGCGCCAGCACGATTTGGGTGCGATCCAGTTCTGCCTGCTGCTCATTGAGCTCCCGGGTCTTGATGTCAAGCAGGCTAAAATACTGATAGATACTGAAGAAGACGGCCAAAATGAATACAAGCAGAAGGGAGGATAGCATATCCGAAAACGATATCCAATAGCTCCCTACATCCGGCCGGGTGATCAGCCGCCGTTTTCTGTTGCGGGTACGCTGCACTTAGGCGCCCTCAGCCATGCGTTCGGCCGCCTGGGTGGCGCGGTTGAGTGCCTGGGTCATGTCGCCCAGGGCTTGCTGTACCCGATTGAACTGCTTGAGGTCAATGGGGCTTGGCTCGCCTTGCGCATGGGGGGCTGATTCCACGGCCTTTTTCAAATTATCCACCATCTCCTGGGTCATGTCGCGCATATTTTCTTCAAACAGGCCCATGGTACGGGCAAGGCCAGTGGAGATGTTCTCCACGAAACTGGTGTAGCTCTCCTGGAGGAGTTTCCCGGCCTTATCCATTTCGCCAGCCACCTCATGGCTGCGCTCGGCAGCCTTGCCGCTTTGCTTCTCCACCGCTTCGAGCACCCGCCCGGACCAGCTGGCGTATTGCTGCATTTGCTCAGCCAGGTCGCCCTGGGCTTCCTGGAGTGCCTTGTACCGTTCGTTCTGCTGCTTTAAGTCCTCGTACATGCCGGAGAGGAGGTTGGCCGTCTGGCGGGATATGTCAGCGCTGCCGGACTGTGCCTGGCTTAGCTCGCTGATATAATTGTCAAAGCGATCAATGACCGTCTGGGTTACCAGGCTGGTACGCTGGATACTGTCCATGATAGTGTCAGCAGCGTTCATGGCGTGGTTAACGGATTCCAGGCTCACGGTCTGGGCCTGGTTCAGTTGTGAGAGGGTTTTGGTCAGCTGAACGAACTGGCCGCCCAGGGCATGATTTAGCTGGGAGACAAACGCTGATACGATTTGATTAAGGCCTTCCACCTGGGTTTGGGCCTCCGCCATGATAAAGGCGCTCATGTTCTGCCCGATGGGGGCGAAGGCCCGGTCGATGGCGACGCCGATGCCGGTTTCCAGCTTGTGGTTGATGTCGCCGAAGGCGCCGTTCAGGAACAGGGCCTGATCCTCCAGGTAGCAGGTGGCCCGCACGTTGTCGTCCAAGGGCCGCTGCATCACGGCCTGGGTGAAGGCTTCGTTGAAATCGTCCAGCGCGCTGGTGGCAGCCCCCTGGGCCGCCCTGAAAAACACGTTGAAAACCAGCGAGGCCGTCAGGCCCGCGATGGAGGTGCCATAGGCAAAGCGCATGCCGCCAATCATGGTGGTGATGGAGGACATGGTGCGCTCGGCACTGGTCAGGTCCAGTTCCCCAAGGCCGCGCATAAGCCCGATGAAGGTGCCAAGAATACCCAGGGAGGTGAGCAGCCCGGGGATCACCTCTGAAAGCTGCAGGTGGGCATATTCCGGGAAGACTTCCTGATCGTTGATGTAGTCTTCAACATTGCAGCTAAGCCCCCTTTGATCCAGTTGCTCCGCGTTCAAAAGGAAACGCCCCCATTGCCTGCGCATGGGCTTACCAAGGAACAGGGCGTCCTGCCAGTCTGGCCGGGAAGCGTCCTGCGGCTTAAACAGCGCCAGGCTGTGGATGGCTTTTCTAAACAGGTGCGACAGCTTTCTCAAGGGAAAGACGCACTTTGATAAGCCCAGGAGAAAACTGATGGCGATGGCGCCATAGATGAGCATATTGATCAGGCTGCCGCCGATATTTTCAAACAGTTCAGGCACTAGGTTCACCGCCTTCATCCTCAGGCTGGCATTCCAGCCGGATAGTATCAGGCAGTATTGTAACCTTTTATTATCACAATTGCAACAAATCTGTGATGTTTAGGAATCCTGTGGCGGGATTGCAGAGAGAAAACCCACAAACAACGGATGCGGCCTGTCCGGCCGGCTGCGGAACTCCGGGTGAAATTGCACTGCCATAAAGAAGGGGTGCCCGGGCAACTCAATGATCTCCGCCAGACCGCGCTGAGGATTCCAGCCGGAAAACCGCATCCCGGCGGCCTCAAAGCGGAGGCGGTAGGCATTGTTGAACTCATAGCGGTGGCGGTGGCGCTCCCGCACAAGTTCGCTTTGGTAAAGCCTGGCTGCCAAACTGCCGGGCGTGATTGCGCAGTCATAGGCGCCCAGGCGCATGGTACCGCCCAGCTGGCCCAGGTTCTGATCCTCCATCAGGGCGATGACCGGATTGCCTGTCCCCGGGTCCACTTCGGTGGTGTTGGCATCCATCAGCCCCAGAACATGGCGCGCATACTCAATCACGGCCATTTGCATCCCCAGGCACAGGCCGAGCAAGGGGATACCGTGTTCCCGGGCATAGCGGAGGGCTGCCATTTTGCCCACGAGACCGCGGCTGCCAAAGCCCCCTGGCACGATGATGCCCTGGGCGTCTGACAGGCGGGTATCCGCGCCACCCTTCTCCAGCGCCTCGGCATCCACCCAGTCGATTTCTATCTGCCGGCCCAGGGAAAGGCCTGCGTGGTTCAGGGCTTCGGCCACACTCAGATAAGCGTCCGGCAAGGCCACATACTTGCCCACCAGGGCGACTCTCAGGCGCCCGGTGCAAGCTCGCTCGCGTTTTGTCATCATTTCCCAGGTACTCAGGTCGCAGGGCAGTTCCGGCAGGTTCATCAGCTGGCAGGTTACCCGGTCCAGCCCCTCATCGTGCAGCCGCAGGGGTACTTCATAAATCGAGTCCAAATCCGGGTTCAAAAACACACGTTCCGGAAGCACATTGCAAAACATTCCGATTTTTTCCCGAAGGGTATCAGGCACCGGTGCTTCGCTGCGGCAGACCAGGATGTCGGGCTGAAGGCCAAGGGAGCCCAACTCGCGGACCGAATGCTGGGTGGGTTTGGTTTTGATTTCCCCGGCCTTGCTAAGATAAGGCAGGAGGGTCACATGGATGAGCAGGCTGTCCTCCCGGGCAACCTCATGGCGAAACTGGCGGATAGCCTCCAGAAAGGGCTGGCTTTCGATGTCTCCCACCGTTCCGCCCACCTCCACAATGGCCACATCCGCCTGGGCTGCCAGCGTAGCGCTGGAGATGCGTGATTTGATTTCATCGGTCACATGGGGGATGATCTGTACCGTAGCACCCAGGTAGCCGCCCTGGCGTTCACGGGAGATAACAGTCTGCAGTATCTGGCCGCTGGTGGCGTTGGCGTGGCGGCTCAGGTTTTCATCGATGAAGCGTTCATAGTGGCCCAGGTCCAGATCGGTCTCGGCGCCATCCTCAGTGACAAAGACCTCCCCATGCTGATAAGGGCTCATGGTGCCGGGGTCAACATTGATGTATGGGTCCAGTTTAAGCATGGTGACCCTAAGCCCGCGGCATTTAAGCAGACGGCCTAAAGAGGCGGCGGTAATGCCCTTCCCCAGGGAGGACACGACGCCGCCCGTCACGAAGATGAATTTTTGTCTCACTGCTTTCCCCCGATCAGTATCCGTAACATCTCCTCACCGCTCATCACCGCCCCGCCCGCGTTCTCATCGTAATCCCCACCCTCGTCCGGGGAGGGGTTGCTGTTGTCGTAAACGGCGAAGGGCACCGGGGTGGCATAGTGGGTCCTCATCGCGATCGGTGTGGCATGATCGGTGACGATGAGAAACCGCGTGTCCCTGTCCGTTTCCTTGAGAAGGACGCCGAGCACGTCCCTGTCGATGCGCTCGATGGCCTTTATCTTTTCAGGGATGCTGCCGCTGTGGGACGCCTCGTCGGGCGCCTCCACGTGGACATAGACGATGTCGTGGTCTTCAAGGAGCTTGAGCGCCGCCCGGGCCTTCGCCCCGTAATCCGTGTCGAGGTATCCCGTGGCCCCCTCGACGACGGGGGTCATGAACCCCACGAGGCTCGATATCCCCCGCACGAGGTCGACGGCACAGACCGTCGCACCCGTCAGGCCGAACTTTTCCCTGAATGACGGCAGGGCCGCCTTCTTGCCCTGGCCCCAGAGCCAAATGCTGTTCGCCGGGAGCTTGCCGGCGTCGACACGTTTCCTGTTGACCTCATGGGACGCGAGCACCTCGCGGGAGTGGTCCATGAGGGAGCGGACCCGGGCCGCGCCGTCACCGTCGGGGAGGTACCCGGCGATCTGCTTTCCCGTGATATCATGGGGAGGGGTCGTCGAGAGCCTTGAGGCACCGCCTTTCCATATCATGATATGGCGGTACCCGACCCCGGGGTAGAAGGCTATTTCTTCGGAGCCGAGCTCCTCGTTGAGGCAGGCGACAAGGGCCCGTGCCTCCTCGGTCGAGATGTGCCCGCCGGAGTAGTCGCCCATGGTATCGCCGCCGTCCCCCGTCCCGATGTGGACAAGATTGCACCGGTAGGCCACATCGTCCGGCCCCATGGGGATACCCATGCCGAACGCCTCTATGGGGGCCCGACCCGTGTAGTAGAGCGCCGGGTCGTAGCCGAAGATGGACATTCCCGCCACGTCACTGCCGGGAGGAAAGCCGTCGGGTACCGTCTTTACCTTTCCCGTGAGACCCTTTCGGGCCGCCATGTTCATGTTCGGCTTATCTGCCGCCATGAGCGGCGTCTTCCCCCCGAGCTCCTCGAGGGGGAAATCCGCCATGCCGTCGCCGATGAGAACGATATATTTCATGTGCTGCCGCACCTCGCGCGGCCGGAAGGCCCCGGCCCTTTCACAGGCTGCCTTCCTCGATCCTTATGTGAACGCTCTCCCCTTTCGTGAAGGAAAGGGCGTCTATCTCCTTCTTCGCCTTCATGAGGCCTTCTTCGGCGGCGTCATGGGTCACCATGACGACGGGGACGTAACCGCTGAGCTTCCGCCCCTGCTGCGTCACCGCCGATATGCTTATCCGGTACTTCGAGAGGATGCCCGATATCTTCGAAAGCACGCCGGGCATGTCCTTCGCCATGACCCTCAGGTAGTAAGGTACGGAAGAGGCCCTGCCTTCCTTGAACCTCCCCGCCACGGCGAGCGGCCGGGTGCCGGGGCCTCCCGCCCCGGAGATCCTCTTCGCGATGTCGACGATGTCGCTGACGACGGCGCTTCCCGTCGGCTCGCTCCCGGCGCCCTTTCCGTAGAAGAGGTTGGGGCCTGTCATGTCCCCGACTATGTAGACGGCGTTGTAGACGCCGTTCACGCTGCTCATGGGATGGTTGACGGGCAGCATCGCGGGTTCGACGCGGACCTCGACGCCTGGTCCCCGTCTCTTCGCTATGGCGAGAAGCTTTATCTTGTATCCGAAGTCCCGCGCGAAGCCGATGTCGACGGGGTCTATCTTGGCGATGCCCCGCGTCGTGATCCTGTCCATGGTCACGGGCGACGCGAAGGCGAGCCTCACGAGGAGGGAAAGCTTGTGCGCCGCGTCTATCCCCTCGACGTCGAAGGTCGGGTCCTTTTCGGCGTAACCCTTCCGCTGGGCGTCCTTGAGGGCCTCGGCGAAGGATATCCCTTCGTCGGTCATCCGCGAGAGGATGTAGTTGCTCGTCCCGTTGAGGATCCCCAGGATGTAGCTGAACTCGTTGCCGACGAGTCCGTCGCGGACCGCCCGGATGACCGGGATGCCTCCGCACACGGACGCCTCGAACCCGATCTCGCTTCCTCTCTTCGCCGCGAGACGGAAAAGCTCATCCCCCCGCTCGGCCAGGAGGGCCTTGTTTGCCGTCACGACCTGCTTGCCGAGGGTGAGCGCCGCGCTGATGAGATCGCTGGCGGGACGCATGCCGCCGATGAGCTCCACAACGATGTCGACCCTGTCGTCCCTGATGAGCTCCATGGCGTCGGAGGTCACGATATTCCGGGGCAGGCCCTTCCCTTTCAGTTTGCGGACATCCACCTCGGCAACCCTGACGACGCGAAGGTCAAGGCCTGTCCTCCTGCGAATGAGCGCGGCGTGTTCCGTCAGGATCCGGTATGTGCCGGTTCCCACTGTTCCCAGTCCTATTATCCCTATTCCGATCATGATCTTCCCGTGGGGTGAAGGAAACCGCCGATCACCTTCACCACTTGTCTTATTCTGTGCTCGTTCTCCACGAGGGCGAACCGCACGTGTCCTTCACCGAACCTGCCAGAACCGATCCCCGGCGAGATGGCCGCCTTCGCCTCTCCACGATGTCCTGTAGAATCCTCCATTTATGGTGAAAATTACCACATCCCCGGGGACACAATCAATATAAAAGCCAAGCAAGAATCGTTCCAAAACCCCGGGGCGGGGTTTGGAACGTGAACGGGCACACGGGTCGGCGCTAAAGCGCCTACGGGCACACGCGAAAAAAACAAAGAGACTTTCAGGTAACGTGATCCTGATATTTCCCCTCTTTGCCTCGTCTGCCCGTTTGCGCGCGAAGCGCGCAGACCCGTGTGCCCGTTCACTTTTCTATTTCCTGTCCAGGAGTTCCCTCACCTTTTTGAGGAGCAGCGTCGG
>ENA-UOUL01004548-UOUL01004548.1-bioreactor-metagenome-genome-assembly--contig:-NODE-4548-length-12730-cov-5.547617_pt1 | contig 12730 bp, 5 predicted proteins | sample MGYA00249838_ERZ747220 | MGnify/ENA primary metagenome ERZ747220 (study PRJEB28778, sample SAMN05720191) | bioreactor metagenome | isolation source: Anaerobic biogas reactor | place: USA:Washington...
TCGTTTCCAGCCACACTACCCGCCCGGCCCGGGAGAGTCTAGACTTCACCTGCGGGTTTTTCCCGACACGCTCCTAGGCGCCGCCGCATCGGTGGCCGCTTTCTTGGGCGGCCGTCCTCTTGCCCGGGTACCTGTTAGTCCGGCATCACCGAGAAGCTCCCCGGGCTGGTGACCCAGCTCATGAACGCCCCGGCGCCGGGTAGCGGACGGTACGCCACGACCACGTCGTACCCCACAGCGGCAGGGAGGGCGGCGAGGGACAGGCTGGCGCTGAAGCTGCTGTCACCGTTAGCGGGCACGAGCGTAGGGGCATACCAGCCGGTCCCGTCGGCAGAGCGTATCCACACCCCGAACTCTCCCACGGTCGGCGCCTGGTCGCAGGTCCAGTTTGCGATCACGGAGTCGGCTGAGGTGTAGCTTTCCGTGCCCTGGGGAGCAGAGATCTCTATCTGGGGAGGAACGGCGTCCACCGAGAACGCCCCCGGGCTGGTGGCCCAGCTCGTCCACAGGCTGGTGTTGGCGATGGGCTCATAGGCCACGATGAGCTGGTAGCCCAAACCGGGTTCCACCCCGGCAGGCAGAGTGGCGCCGAGGCTGACGGTGGTGGAGTAGCTTGCGGCCCCGTTCGCCGGGACAAGGGGAGGATTCCAGTACCAGTCACCCTGGGGAGAGCGCACCCATACGGCGAACTGGCCGGTAGCGGGAGCGGCGCCGGCAGTCCAACCGACGGTGAAGCTGTCGCCGGAGGCGTAGCTCCCCTGGTCCACAGGGGTGATAAGGGTAAGAGCGGGGGTCACGGGATCATCCACCGCAAGGATGAGGCCGTAGCTGGTGGCCCAGCTCACCCAGTCGCCCGAGCCCATCTGAGGCCGATAGCCGATGACAGCTTGGTAGAAGCCGGAAGGGATGCCGGTGAGGTTGATGGTGGCCGAGTAGCTATTCGTCCCGTCGAGAGCGAGCAGCTGCCTCAGATACCAGTTGCCGGAAGCCGAGCGCAGCCACACCCCGAACTGGCCGTAGGAGAGAGTCTGATCGCTGGTCCAGGCAAGAGCGAGGCTGGAACCGGCCGGGTAGCCCAACAGGCCGGAGGGAGAAGTGAAGGTGAGGACGGGGTTGGGAGCGAAATTCGCGGTCACCGTCAGATCGAGCGCCACTTCGGTGTCGGTGCGGGGGTTGGCCGCAGATCCATCACTCCAGTTCACGAAGTGATAGCCGAAGTCAGGCAGAGCCATCACCGGCGTACCGTCGCTGCCGGCAATCACCTCTTGTACGGTCTCTCCAGTCAGGAGCCCGCCGCTTCCCGCCGTATAGGTCAGAAGGCAGGTGAAGGGCAAAACGGTAATGGTGACCGGGTCGGACTCCACCGTTTCACCGGTATCCTGAACACCGTTGTTGTTGGCATCCCAGAATACGTAGCACTGGGTGTCGCCGTACTCACCCAGACCCTCTGTCCAGGTGAAGGTGGCCTGACCGTTTGCGTCGGTGACCAGATCGGTGCCCCGGACCGGTGGTGTGTCTATGATGCCGACGCTGCCGGGCTGTGCGGCAAAGATACAGCCCAGGTCGATGTCGGCCACCGGGTCATCCAGCTCGTCCAAGACAGTAGCTGTAAGCGCCATGGTGTCCACGCCCCCCACCGGGTCGACGGGACCGGTGTAGGTGAGGGTGATGTCGGAAATCGAGGGAACGGGGGCCGTCACGTATGCCTTCAGGCACACGTTCGTGTTACTGCGCCAAGTCGTAACGTCGGTCCAGGAGAACCCGTAGGCGCTCATGAAGCTCTGGCCGGCCGTCGCGGTTGCTCCGCTCGAGTAACCTCCGATGGGGTTCTCCAAGGCAATTGGGTACGTGGTCCCCGGCGAGGTCACCTGCACTGCCACGACGAAGGGCAGGCCGCTCGTCAGCTCCACGGGGGAGGAGAGCGGCACCGTATGGTAACCCATGTGGGAGAGGGTCCCGCTCGTGTTCAGGGTCTTGTCCACCAGACTAGACCCGGCGTAGACGTTGAAGCTCGTGCCTGGAGTCTCGGCGTAGAACCCGACCGCGGTCAGCATAGAGTCGGACCGTGCCGTGAAGACGTTGGCAAACCACCCGGTCGGACTCGTGTAGCCGCAGGCGCCACAGTTTCCCAGAGGATCGTACTGGTAGATGCCGGTGTAGTTGTCGACCGGTTCAGCGTTGTGAAATGCGGCCATCGGACTCGTGCGGCCGAACCTGGTGTCGTAGTACGAGACGTAGAAGTACCCTTGGTCACCCCAAGAAGTCCCCCAGCTGTTTCTGACGATGAAGGCTCCATCGCCCGGAGGAAAACTGACGAAGTTGGCGGCGGAATAGTCATCGTCCCAGCCAACGACCGTGACCTCGTGATTGATGGTTAGGCCACCGTCGAAGTAGTAGGCGGATGTATCGGCGCTGTAGTACGAAGATCCCGACGAGGAACCGTACCACCCCATCGCGACAACGACACCGCCGGATTCCATCACCGTACGCTTGACGGTATCGTTGTCGAGCGCCGAGCCTCGCGCCGGGATCCACTTGACCGACTGGACATGTCTGCGTGCATTCAGACCGGCGGGGGTGTAGCCGTCGCCGTATGCGTCCTCTTCCTCGTTGACGGGTCCACCCCAGCGGACCAGATAGGCTGCGGACATCCAGACATTGCCACCCCATTCATAGGCGTCGCCTCCGTTGTCGAAGCCGCTGGTGAGGACCAGGTTGTCCTCAGAGAAGTCGTGGGTTTCGCCCGGCAGCAAACCGGATTCCAGAGAGCCGCAGGCGGCGAAGGCCCAGCACGTCCCATAGGACCCTTGGTCCTTCACCTGTGTGACCCGGTCGAGCGCCCGCAGGTCGTACGCGCCGGGTAGCGTATCGAGGGGACCCTCCGCCAAAGGCCGCGCAGCCGAGGCATAGGAAACATCCTTTGGACCGGGTCTCCCTCCCAGAGGGTGACCAACTGCAGTGCCAAAGGAATCATCCGCAGACCTGTCGACCGACGACTCCAGAAAAATAGAATCAAGCGGAGCGAGTATAGGCGCACCATCTCCGGCGTATACCGAAGCCGCCGGAATTACTCCCAACATGAGTGAGACCGCGAACAGGAAGACCGCAACCACACACCACGGCGTGAGACTCCGAAGTGCCCGTCGGCCCAAAGATGAACCCGGTGCAGTGTTCGCCAGAGCTCTTCCTCTGCCTATCATTGCGTCACCACTCGTTCCCTCTTTGACTCAGTAGCTCCGGGCGGTCGTCAGCAGGCTCCGGGGGACCTCCTCGTATTGTTTCGCGTCCAGATGCCGTTCCCTCCATCCTACGGCACCACGAGCGCACAGTCCCGGGCAGATTCCTCACCGACCCATGTAAGACAAACGGGGCCGCACCTGTGTGCGGCCCCGTGTCTATGGCGTCGGCTCACGGCCTCTCGCTACACGACCCTCATGATCCCGTGACCGTGAACGTGGCCCAGCTGGTGGTGTAGCTCCCCCAGCCTGCGGAGCTACTGGTGCGGTAGGCTACGATCACCTGGTATCCACCGGCGGCCGGGAGTCCCAGGGTGATGGTCTTAGAGAAGCCGGTGCCTCCGGTGGCGCTCACCAGCTGTCCGATATACCACTGGTCGCCTGCGGAGCGTACCCATACGCCGAACTCACCGGTGGTGAGGTTCTGGTCGCTGGTCCAGCTCACGGTCATGGTGTCTCCGGAGGCGTAGGTGCCGGGGCCGGAGGGAGTGGTTACGGTGAGGAAGGGATCCCCGGAGGTCACTTCGAAGCTCCACCAGCTGGTCGCCCAGCACCCCCAGCCGGCCGAGCTGCTGGGACGGTAGGCTACGATCACCTGGTATCCACCGGCGGCCGGGAGTCCCAGGGTGATGCTCTTGGAGAAGCCGGTGCCTCCGGTGGCCGGGACGATCTGACCGATGTACCACTGGTCGGCTGCGGAGCGTACCCATACGCCGAACTCACCGGTGGTGAGAGCCTGGTCGCTGGTCCAGCCGACGGTCATGGTGTCTCCGGAGGCGTAGGTGCCGGGGCCGGAGGGGGAGGTGATGGTGAGGATCGGGTCGCCGGGGATATCGACGGTCACAGTGCGCACAGTCGTCCAGTTGGAGGCGTTGCGAGCGCCGTCGATACCGCGCACGCGAACCTCCGAGGTACCGGTGGGCAGGACAACCTCGGTCGACCAAGACCCGCTGCCCGGGTAGATGTAGTCCTGAATGTCTAAGTCCTCAGACATCACAGTGGAATGCAAACTGCGGTAGGCGCCCTGCACCACCTCGATATCCACTTGGGCCGCACCGGAAGTCGCATCGTTGAGCGTGCCGGAGAAAGTGACCGTGCGGGTGGTCGCGGTTACCCCGTCGGCGGGAGCGTCCCAGGTGACTACAGGCGCGGTAGTGTCTACGGTGAACTCGAGGGAGGCGGGGCTTGGGTCGACGTTGCCCACGTAGTCGCTGGCCGCAACCTGAGCGGTGTGGGCACCCTCAGCCAGATCGGCACCAGGATAGATATATCCGTAGACCGTACCCGGTTTTATTGGGTAGATGTAACCGTACGCGCCGTGTGCATCCTCGCCGTCTATGAGTCCCTGTACCGTCGATACGCGGTAGTCATCCGAAGCGGCCCATGCGAGCCAGGGACGGAGGGATGAGAAGAACGGGTTGAGGAACGCGAAGTCCGTCTCGGGTGGCGTGATATCCAAGGCGGTCAACTGCAGATCGATGGCCGCCTGATCCCCCAAGCTGACATTCACAGGAGTGGCGAGAGACCCTGTAGGATCGGCTTCACAGGCGATGTTCGCGTACCACTCATCCCGCCACCCGCATGCGTTCACAGTCTCTCCGCCACTTTCGCCCGTCCGCACCAGGTAGTCACCAGGAGGAAGACCCCCCAATTGGTATTGCCCCGCAGAGTCGGTCCGTGTCCACGAGAGCACTACGCCGGGCTCGCTCGCGGCCTTCACCTCCACGCGCATCTGCTGGACCGGGGCGCCCGAGTCGCTCGTGACGGTCCCCGAGATACTGCGAGGGGTGCTTAGCTGGAAGTCGATATCGGTAGCATCCACGACGCTAAGATCCAGCAGAGTGGCACCTTGGCCGACGAGGTCACCCAGGCGGAAGACATTTTCGTACCATTCGTCGACGTAACCCAGGTTATTCCACGTACGAATCTTGTAGGAGCCGGGCGCGAGGCCGGAAATGATATAGGTGCCGTCAGATTGGGTCGACGAACCTGTGATCCTCTCCCCCTGTTCGTCGTAGACACCAAGCCGGACTGAGTCACTCAACGGTTGGCCACTGTCGTTGGTCACGGTGCCGGAGACGCTTCGACCCAGCGCCAACTGAAAGTCGATGTCGGTGGCGTCCGCCCTAGTAATACTGACTAAGTCGGCGCCTTCACCGGAGTAGTTGTCGGCATAAGGAACGTTGTCGTACCACTCGTCAAGGTATCCAAGGGTGTTTCCAGTATGGACCCTGTACGAACCGGGGAGAAGGCCGGCCAGGCTATAGGTGCCATCAGAGTCCGTATACGAGCCCGTCACGTTATTACCCAGCGCGTCTCGGACCCAGACCCAGACAGAGTCGCTCAACGGTTGACCACTCTCGTTGGTCACGGTCCCCGAGATCATGCGGCCCAGCTCCAGTGCGAAGTCGATGCCGGTGGCATTAGCATTCGTCAGGCTGATCGGCTGAGAATCCTCCAGGTTGTATTGGAGGCAGTAGAGGTTCGGATACCATTCATCCAAGTAGCCGCTGTAATTGAAGGTTCTCAGATAGTACAAGCCGGCGGGCAAGGCGGTTGATTCGTAAGATGTTTGATCGGAGTCAACCCAAGCGCCGCCGTATGACTCGCCCGAAGCACCAAGAATCTGGACCCACAGGCCTATTCCGGGTATGAACCCACCGGTCTGCCCATCAACCGCTTCCCCCGAGATGGTGAATCCAGGCTGCAGGTCGAAGTCGACCCCCACTGCATTCGAGGTCGAGACGTTCACCAGGCCGGCGCCGACACCGTCGTCGTTGCCCGCCCTGATGACGTAGTCCAGCGCATACCACTCGTCGACGTACCCCTGGTCGTTGGAGGTCATTATCTTGTAGGAATCGGGAACCAGACCCTGCAACAAGTAGTTGCCGCTGGAGTCCGTCCATGTGTAGTTCAGCCAGTTGCCCGCTTCATCGCGCAGCCGGACAAAGACGTCCTCAAGAGGTTCCCCTCCGGGTCCGGTCACCGTACCTGAGATGCTGCGGCCCTCATCCAGTTTGAAGTTAATGCCGGTGGCATTCGAGGTGCTGAGATCAACGAGGCCGGCCTCAGTGCTGCCGTTACCCTGGTCGGGGATGTTGTCGTACCACTCGTTTATGTAGCCCAAGCTGTTTGCCACATGCACCTTATACGAGCCGGGCAAAAGTCCGGCGATGGCGTAGGTACCATCGGAATCGATGGACGTAGACTCCAAATGGTTACCGAGCGTATCGTACACGTCGACCCAGACTGATTCACTTAACGGTTGGCCACTGTCGTTGGTCACGATGCCCGAGATGCTGCGGCCCAGCTCCAGTTGAAAACTGATACCGGTGGCGTCCGCCGTGGTGACATTGACTGGATCAGCGCCTTCACCGGAGTAGTTGCCCTGGTGGACGTGGTTGTCGTACCACTCATCGACGTACCCCTGGTAGTTCGACGTGAAGATCTTGTAGGATCCCGGGACAAGGCCTTCAAGGACATAGATGCCGCTAGAGTCCGTCCACGCGTAGCCCGGATAGTCGCCCGCTTCATCGCGCAGCTGGACGACGACGTCCTCAAGAGGTTCCCCTCCGGGTCCGGTCACCGTACCTGAGATGCTGAACGTAACTTCTTCCGCCGCGGCGGATGAGACAGGTAGAGCTAGAAGGACGAGAGGTAGCAGAAGAACCGCGAAGGCCAGGGGCACAAACCTCCCCAGGCTGCCCCTGCCTTGAAACCTGCGATGCGCCCTGCTGCCCATCGAACCGCTCATCTTTCCCTCCCCAACGAATACGTTCGTTAACGTGCTCTGCCTCTCCGGCGCTTCGCGCGCGCGACCGTGCCGCGCGCGTTCGCACGCAGTTTGCTTCCAGCTCCAAGCCAGGAAAGAGAAGAGCGCAGTCCCGGCGTCGAGATCGGCACCCGGAACGTTGCAGCTGGGTTCGGCTCTTGCCGCCGTATCCCGAAAGCCAGAAAACGCTATAGCACACCGGGAGACCGCGCGCAAGATATTCTGGAGGAGCGCCGCCAAACCCAGCCATCCAAGGCGACCCTTGAGCAACCAACGCACCTTTGGTATCGATGACGCTGGCGCAGAACCCCCCTAAGCCGTAATCTGGCCATTCAAATGACTCGTAGCTCCACAAGCAAGACCGTCGTCGGCCCGCCGACCGCCACCCGCCGTGGACACCGAGCGCCTCGACTCGGGGCGTGGTGGACCTACGCGTCCTCCGTGCTCACCGGAGCTTGCGTGCTACTAATCGTCGCCGCCGCACTGCGGGACGGAGCCATGCTGCCGGCCGTGAAGCATCCGGCCTCTGCCGTGGCGACCGGACTCGCAGTGACCTGGGGGGTGCTGTATCTCGTCCGACGATTGAAGGTCGGGCACCAAGTCATACCGCGAGCCTGGCTTGTCTCCATCGGACTGCTCGTTGCCGGCGCCGCCTGGGCGCTCATGTCGGCGCTGTGGAGCCTCGACCCAGTCACAAGCATATGGGAAGGCTTGACCTGGGTCGGGGCTGTCGGCTTCCTCGTTGCGGGAAGGACTCTGCCGGAATCAACCAGGTTCGGACGGACGATCATTCCCGTGGTGCTCGTCCTGCTGGGCACGGTGTTCGGGATAGTCTCGCTGGTGAGCTACGCCCAAGGCAGCGACATGTGGGTCCTCTCCGTCGGGGGTGTCCGTCATCTGGTGGGCCCGCTGGGATATGCGAACGCCTTTGCCGGGCTCTTGATAGTCACTCTGTGCGCGAGCGCCGTTCTGGTGCTCGACCTCTTCAACCGGACACGCGCTCAGGGGCGCCGACTCGCCGGGACGGCCGCACTCGCCATCGCGGTGGCCGTCCAAGTGGCGGCCGTGGCCTTGACCCGATCCCGTGGAGCCCTGGCAGCCCTGGCCGCAGCGGCCGTCCTCGGTCTGTTCTTCATGGCCGCCCGTCAGATCAGATGGTCGGCCCGCGATCGGAACACAAGGGGCCGGGCGGCAGCCTCGATCGTCGCGCTGCTACTACTTGCCGCCGTGGTGACGGTGGCCACAATGGAGATCCGCTCCCTCGACCTCTCGATACAGAGCACGGAGCAACACCGGGTGCAACTCTGGCAATCGGCCGTCGATACGGCCCAGGAGCGTCCGACGCTGGGATGGGGAGCAGGCACCTTCTACGAGGCATACTCGGAGCATCGGATCGGTCCCCCGAGCCGTTTTGCCCACAACCTCTTCCTCCAGCACTGGGTCGAGACCGGGATCATCGGGTGCGTCCTTCTGGCGGCCATCCTCATCGCCCTCCTCTGGCCCCGCTGGAAGATGCCCTGGCGCCGAAGCTTTGCCGACCGCCGCTGGTGGCTGTGGATCGGCGCGACCTCGCTGGTCTTCCAGAACATGATCGACCTGTCGCTCTACTTCCCGGCTCTATTCTGGCTCTTCTTCCTCGTGGCAGGGTCTCTCTTCCGGGAACCCGCGACGGATGCTCAGCGCTCCCCGACTCCGCCCGAGACGCAGGCGCGGCCGAAAGGAGCTTCACGAAGAAGCTCCGGCTCGAAGAAGAATCGTAATCAGTCGCGGCGTGCCGTCTAGCCGAATGGGGCGACCAGCAGCCCACCCGTTCCGCCGGTGCTGCGCAAGACCCTGAAATTCAGCGTTTCTCTCTCACCCGGAGGTTACCGTGAACGTAGCCCAACCGGTGGTCCAACTCACCCAGCTCCCAGAGCCCGGCGTCGCCCGGTAGGCCACGATCACCTGGTATCCGCTGCCGGGCGGAAGGCTGCTCAGGGGGACGTTGGTCGAGAAGTTGGTGCCACCGGTGGCGGCGACCCTCTGTCCGATGTACCAGGAGCCCGAGGCAGAGCGCACCCACACCCCGAACTCACCGCCGGAGAGACTCTGGTCGCTCGTCCAGCTGACGCCAAGGGATTGGCTGGTGGCGTAGGTACCCGGAGAAGAAGGAGCGTCGATGGTGAGATAAGGCAAACCTGGAGTCACCGTGAACGACCACCAACTGGTGCACCAACTCCCCCAAGTGCTGCCGTTGGTGGGCCGGTAGGCCACGATCACCTGGTATCCGCTGCCGGTGGGGAGCCCCAGGGTGATGGCCTTGCTGAAGCTCGTTCCTCCGGTGGCCGGCACCAGTTGCCCGATATACCAGCCCTGGGTCGCCGAGCGCACCCATACGCCGAACTCACCACTTGTGAGGACCTGATCGCTTGTCCAGCTCACCGTCATGGGGTCCCCGGAGGCGTAGGTGGCCGGGCCGGAGGGAGAGGTAATGCTCAGATAGGGTAAACCGGGAGTCACGCTGAAGGACCCGGGGCCCGTAGCCCAGCTTCCCCAACTCTCAGAACTCGACGAACGATAGGCCACGATCACCTGGTATCCGCTTCCCGCCGGGAGTCCCAGAGTGATGGTCTTGGAGCAACTCGTGCCTCCGGTGGCGGCGACCAGTTGTCCGATATACCACTGTTGGCTTGCGGAACGCACCCACACCCCGAACTCGCCGGAGCTCAAAGCTCGGTCGCTCGTCCAGCTGACGGTCAGGGAGCTGCCGGAGGCGTACGAGCCGGTTCCGGAAGGCGAGGTGATGGTGAGGGTCGGGGTGGAACTTGTAAGACTGTGGGCGGTCGGGTCAACATACCCCCCGAAGTCTGTGGTCCAGTAGCAGCCGTAGTGCGACCCACTGACGTATACACGTGAAACGCCGAGGACTTTGAAGGTGGACCGCAGCATGTTCTCGTTGTGGCCGGGCGATTTCCTCCAGGCGTCGAACACCTCTGTTGCCGTGCTGTAGCCCGCCGCTATGTTCTCGGCCTTGACTGTATTGTAGTCGTATCCGGAGACCTCCATGCGATACCAGGGCGTGGACCCAACGGGGAACCAGTCGGACGCCAGGGTCGTGTGGTCGAAGAACCCGTACTTGCCCATGTCCGAGTTGTGCCGGTCGCACGCCTCGCTGATCATGTCGGAAACCAGCAGGGGTTGCAGCCCTTGGCTCACGCGGTAGTCGTTCAGCAGGGCGACGAACGCCACCTCCTCCGCGTCGTAGCTCACCGCCTGCGCAGGGAGTGAGAAGGCCAGCAGAAGCGCAAGCACCGCCAGCAGGAGGAGAAGTCCCCTGGCCACGTTTCTCAGCTTGGTCATGGTTCCTCCCGAACAGTCCCAGATGCCGCCGTGCGGCGAGATAGCTCCGCGTCTATCGCGCGTCTCCGACGCACCATAGCAGGGACGCGAAATCCACCGCAATCACGATTCTAATCGACGAACGACCGGCAGTCCATTAGCCTGGATGCACTCGTATTTCTGCTCGTCGACCAGATCCGACCACACCATCTCGTGGACCAGTTGCGAGAACGGCACGGACGGGCCCCAACCCAGGTGTTCCCGAGCCTTGGAGGCATCTCCCACCAGGCTTACCACCTCCGTCGGACGGAAGTAACGAGGGTCGACCTCCACGAGCACCCGACCCGGTCGGAGAGGGTCCTCCGCCACCCCTCGCGCCGCGGGCCCGTATCCACTTCGCGCCTTATTCACCAGCTCCGTGTCGACCGTGCTCACCACTCCCACCTCATCCAAGCCACTGCCCTGGAAGACCAGCCCGACTCCCACCTCGGCGAACGCCGCCATGACGAATTCCCTCACCGAGTGCTGCTCGCCGGTGGCCACCACATAGTCGCCCGGTTGCTCCTGCTGAAGCATCAAGTGCATGGCTCTCACGTAGTCGCGGGCGTGGCCCCAGTCCCTGCGCGAATCGAGGCTGCCTATGTAGAGCCTGTCCTGCATGCCCATGACGATCCGAGCCGCCGCCTGCGTCACCTTACGGGTCACGAAGGTCTCGCCCCGGATGGGGCTCTCGTGGTTGAAAAGAATGCCGTTGGAAGCGTGAAGTCCGTATGCCTCCCGATAGTTCACGGTGATCCAGTAGCCGTAGAGCTTCGCGGCCGCGTAGGGACTGCGAGGCGCGAACGGCGTGGTCTCCCGCTGGGGCGATTCCGAAGCGTTACCGAAGAGCTCGGACGTCGAGGCCTGGTAGAAGCGTGTCCGCCGCTCCATACCCAAGATCCGGATGGCCTCCAACAACCTCAAGGTGCCGAGCGCGTCGGCGTTGGCAGTGTACTCGGGCGTCTCGAACGACACCTGCACGTGGGATTGGGCCGCCAGGTTGTAGATCTCGTCCGGCTGGGTCTCCTGGATGATACGGATAAGATTGGTAGCGTCGGTCATGTCGCCGTAGTGCAGGCGGAAACGCACGTCGGGCTGGTGGGGATCCTGATAGAGGTGATCCACCCTGTCGGTGTTGAAGAGGCTCGCCCTCCGTTTGATTCCGTGGACGACGTACCCCTTGGATAGAAGCAACTCGGCGAGATAGGCTCCGTCCTGCCCGGTCACCCCGCTTATGAGCGCGGTCTTGGTCATCTTTCGTCCTCCCGGTCGCTCAGGCCCGAGTCTGCAGATACCACTCGCCGGACGTACCACTCGTAGGTCGTCCTGATCCCCTCCGTAAGATCGGTCGCCGGCCGCCAGCCCAAAGCTCTCATCCGACTAGAGTCCATGAGCTTGCGAGGTGTCCCGTCCGGCCTGCTTCTATCCCATTCAACGGCGCCCTCATAGCCCACAACGCCCGCCACCTTGGTGGCGAGTTCAGCTATGGTGGCATCCTCATCTGCTCCAACGTTCAGCAGCCCGTCGGGGATACCTCTCCAATCGGGCAGATCCAGGAGCAGGCACACGGCGTCGGCCAGGTCGCCCACATACAGCATCTCGCGGCGCGGTGTCCCGGTGCCCCAGAGAACCACCGGAGCCGGAGACTCGGCTGCCGGCCACTGAGCATCGCGTCCCCGCCCCGGGACTCCACCCGGTTCTCCCGACCCTCCGGCCGCCGTCTCGGCCCCCGTCTTGGCCTCATGGAACCGGCGGATGAGTGCCGGCAGTAGGTGTGAGGTCTCCAAGTCGAAGTTGTCACCGGGGCCGTAGAGATTGGTGGGCATCAGCGAGAGATATTCAGTCCCGTATTGCCGGTTGAGGCTCCGGCAAAGCTCAATGCCGGCGATCTTGGCCACGGCATAGGGACGGTTCGTCTCCTCCAGCGAACCGGTGAGCAGGTACTCCTCCTTGAGCGGCTGGGGAGCGTGCTTCGGGTAGATGCAGGAGCTGCCCAGGAAGATCAACCGCTTGACGCCGCTGCGGAAGGCCTCGTGGATGGTGTTGAGCTCGATAGCGAGGTTCTGCTGCACGAACTCGTAGGGATGCTCCCAGTTCGCCATGATCCCGCCGACCCGGGCGGCCGCAACGATGACGAGCTCCGGCCGCTCAGCCGAGAAGAAGGCCCGGGTCTGCGCCTGGTCGGTAAGATCAAGGTCGGCGTGGCCGCGGGTCAGCAGTTGATCGTACCCTCGGTCCAACAGCGCGCGGAGAATCGCCCCTCCCACCAGACCCCTGTGCCCGGCCAGATAGATGCGTGTCCGGCGCCCTTCTACCACAACCCGCAGGTGATGAAGCCCTGCTCGATCATTCGCGAGGCGATGCC
>ENA-UOUL01004554-UOUL01004554.1-bioreactor-metagenome-genome-assembly--contig:-NODE-4554-length-12700-cov-3.627585_pt1 | contig 12700 bp, 10 predicted proteins | sample MGYA00249838_ERZ747220 | MGnify/ENA primary metagenome ERZ747220 (study PRJEB28778, sample SAMN05720191) | bioreactor metagenome | isolation source: Anaerobic biogas reactor | place: USA:Washington...
GTTAACCGGATAAGAGGCACAAACCGGATTATTATCCATAAAATCGTACATACGCTGGCTACCGATGGCAAACGTATAGGCTACCCTGCCCCGGTCAAAATTTTTGGCCATACCGTTCATACGACCAGCTTCAATCATGTCCACATAAGCATCAACAAACATTTCAGTGTGCCCACCCAGGTTTTTTAAGTCCGATTCCGCAATAGCCGTACCTACCGCACCAGGCATACCCCCAATACCAAGCTGTACGCAGCACCCATCATGGATATATTCCATCAGATGGTTGGCAATGGCCTTGTCAATTTCGGTAGGTTTAATACCGGGTATATCAGGCAGTTTTTGGTCATCCGGGGCTTCTACGATAAAATCCACCATACTGATATGAACCGACTCCTCTGCTCCACCCAGGCAATAGGGCTGGTTCTTATTTACTTCAACTATTACTGTATCAGCCATTTGTATGTTGGCCAGAGTTTCTGAATTCTGAGGCCCCAGATTAAAGTATCCAAATTTGTCCATAGGAGTAACCTGGGCCATCATCACATTACGATGAGGAGCGATATTGTCACGATAAAGACGGCAGGCATCATGGTACAAAATGGGGCTATAGTAGCATAATCCATAAGACTGTAAGATACGAGATACTTTACTGAACTGCCAGTCATTGTAGATAAAGCTGTCTTTTACTTTGGCGACTTCTGGTACTGGTGGAACGGTAACCGCGCAATAAACCTGAACATTTTTTAACTCTGTCCTTTTCGCCAGCGCCTGATCGCAGACTACCGGTTTACCACAAAAGAAACTGTAATCCACAATGTCCCCCGATTTAACTACCTTTACTGCTTCTTCTGCACTGACCAGTTTACGTTTGTACTCTTCTGTATACATTTTCTAAACCCCCCTTAAAATTCTACCCCTGCCTTTTATTTACAAGCGGGGTATATACTTCCACTTAATAAGTATTATAACTTAAATAATTATATTTGTATTTAACAATATTATTTGGTCAACAATCCGCAAATGTCCAATAATAAGGGATTAACGCCTACCATTAAAGTCAATTAATTCCATGTGACCAACAGGTGATATTACTATGTAGAGCATCATTATATAACTCCATTATTTTTATAAGCCGTTATTTCTTCGTTACTATATCCTAACATGGATAAAATCTCATTATTGTTCTCGCCCAGTTTTGGGAAACTGGGCGAGATTTCTTCCGGTCCGTTGGAAAGTTTTATAGGTATTCCAGTTAAGGGGAAATCTATGCCTGAACCCTTAAAGTCTCTCATCCAGTGAATCATTTTCCTTTCTTGCATCTGAGGGTGGTTTGCAACTTCGTGCACTTCCAATACAGGAGTAAGCTGCACATTATGGCCAGCAAAAAATTCCACCCACTCATCCCGAGTCCGGGTCAGCAAAACTTCTTGAATACCCCGGTATATTTCTTCTTGCCTTTCCATATCCCCCTGCAGACTTACGTATTCACTTTTACTCATCATGTTGCAGAATTCTTCCCAGGACCTCGTTTCTAGTGCTCCCAAACTTAGATACTTATCATCTTTAGTTCGGTAAATGTTATAACAAGCATAATTTCCGGGCATGGTTTTATCCCCTCGCTGTGCAAGCTCACCAGTACCCGCCCACTGAGCTAGAGCTTCAACCATAAAAGTTAACGCTCCATCTACCATGGCTACTTCACAAAGCTGTCCCTGACCCGTTTTCTCTCGTTGGTACAAGGCCAAGATTATACCCAGGGCGGCATACAAGCCCCCTCCGGCCAGAGCTGCTATAGAGATAGGAGAGAGATGAGGCATATTATTTTTATCCCGAATAAGGCTTAACATTCCTGACATACTCCGGAAATTTAGGTCATGCCCGCTCAGGTCCCGCATAGTGCCGGTCATTCCATAAGCACTTAAGCTGCAGTAGATAATACCCGGGTTAATTTTTTTTAGCACCTCATAACCTAATCCTAAACGCTCCATTACACCAGGCCGAAATTGGTCAATTACTACGTCACTAACCTTAACCAATTTCATAAATATGTCCTTGCCTTCCTGCGGACGCAGATTAAGGGTGATACTCTTCTTATTACGGTTCACCATATAAAACTGGGTACCTGCTCCTTCCAGAAGAGGCGGCTGGTAACGTAATATATCGCCACCTGCAGGATTTTCTACCTTTATTACCTCGGCCCCAAAATCAGCCAATTGTTGCGAGCAAAAGCCTCCGGTTATTCCCCGGGATAAGTCCAAAATTCTGATTCTTTGTAATGGTAGTGGCACAAATATCTCTCCCTCTTTTTAGTAGTTTTACATTACTTCGCCGATTCCGCCTTAAAACCTGCCTTAGCAGTTAAGTGCATTAAATAGCGCAATCTGGAAATAATCTATATATCCCATTCGAAAAAACAAACACGGGATGAGGGGGAGGGATGAGGAGTAACGGGGGAGGGGTACTTGTAGGGGCAGACCCTCGCCGGCACTCAGCGGCTATAAATAAGCAACGCTATCAAATCAAGATTGAGCTGAGTATCGAGCTGCCCAGCCGAGCCTAAAATTTTAGGTGCCTACTTATAGGGGGTTTATTAACAGAAGGGATCGTAATATGTTAGGGCAGATATATAGATTTGTTATTGTGGGACTGTTAAATACCGGCATTGATTTTGCTGTATTTAACTTGCTTATTTCTGCAAGCGGCATTAGAACCGGCCCGGGTTTACTATTAATAAATATCACCGCCGTTTTAGTCGCTATAGTTAACAGCTACATTTTAAATCGCATCTGGACCTTTAAATCCAGTGACCCTAATTACACGGCTCAGCTACCCAAGTTTCTTACGGCTTCCCTAACTGGAATGATTATCAATACTGTAACCGTCGGGCTCGTACCCTTACTATTATGGCCTGGAACTGCTCCCACCAGTTCGGCGCTCAATGTCGCAAAGTTACTGGCTGCCATCCTATCAGCCAGCTGGAACTTTATAAGTTACCGCCACTGGGTATTTAAAAAATACGATAGCGCAGCTAAGTTCCCCCCTTACCAGCCCGGTCTTATTAGTATTGTTATTCCGGCTTATAACGAGGCTCTCCGCCTTCCGGAACGCTTACAGAACCTGGCATCAACCCTCCCGTCTTCGTTTCCGGTGGAAATAATAGTGGTCGATGATGGCAGCACCGATACAACGGCAGCGATAACCCGGCATATAGCTGAAACCTTTCCCCAGATTTCCTGTATTTCCTATAAGCGTAATCGGGGTAAAGGGAAAGCGGTACGCACCGGGATGCTAGCTGCCCGGGGGGAGTTTTTAATTTTCGCAGATGCTGATAATACTTTTACTCCCAGGCATATTGAATCTCTAGTAGCCAAATTGAAAGCAGGAAACAGTATCGCCATCGCCTGCCGTCATGGAACAAATGGCCAACGTATAGAAGGCGAATCCTGGCTAAGACATCTAATGGGCAAATGCTTTAATCAGCTGGTACAGGCTATCTTACTTCCTGGTATAAAGGATAGCCAGTGCGGTCTAAAAGGGTTTCATTATCAAGCCGCCCAGGAAATCTTTTGCCGCCAGCACCTTAATGGCTTTGCTTTCGATGTAGAAATATTGACATTGGCTCGGGCTCTAGGATATGAAATTGCTGAACTGGAGGTTAAGGCGATTGATTGTAATGGCAGTCGGGTTAACCCATTGCTGGCTCCTGTCCAAATGCTGGTAGACCTGTTTCGGGTAAGAAACGCCTTATTTTTTAATACTTATGCGCTTCCTGGCGGTAATCGGGACATACTTAGAAGTGGCCTCCTGCTTGGGGTCTTTATTGTCGCGCTGGGGCTGCGCCTACCCTGGTTGTGGGAAATACCCCGGTTTATAGATGAGCTAAAAGAGGTAAGCCTGGCTTACCTGATATACACAGGGCAGCTTCTACCCCTGCATAATGCTGCCCATGACATAGGTGCTATGCATAATTATATCCTGGCAGGTCTTTTTAAGATTCTGGGGCCCAACATTTACCTGCCCCGTTTTTATGTGGCGGTAACTGCAGCCCTTACGGTTCCCCTGCTTTATCACCTGGGCACCCGGCTCTATGGCCGGAGAGCAGGTTTGCTAGCTGCGGCTGTGCTACTATTTAATGGTATGCATATTTTGGTAACTCATATGGCCTGGTCTAATTGTACTACTCCCTTCTTTTTTACCCTGGCTCTAATTGCTACCTTAAAGGCTGAAGAGAAAAAAAGTGGGCCCTGGTTAGTTTTAGCTGCCTTACTCTGGGCGGCTACTCTCCAGACCCACTCTTCAGCAATCATTTATGTATTGGCTGCCGCTATTTATCTTTTACGGCCATCGTTTCGCCGGCAAACCGGTATCCAACTGCAATGGTATTTTACTGCTTTTCTAGCGCTGCTAGGCGGTTATGCCAATATGATATATTTTAATATTATTTCCCGTGGTGGCAGCCTGCACTGGCTTAGCCGTAAATCTTATGCATTAGAGCAGGAACCTGGGTTAATCTCTTACCTGAAGAACCTGCACAACATGCTGGTGGAACTTTTACGCACATTAAGTTCTACCTATAGCAGCCATGACCACCTGTTGCAATACCTGGCTCATCCCCTCTTTAGTCTGAGCCTATTGCTCTTACTAGTGGGAAGTGTTCTGGCATGGAGGCAAAAAAGGACCTTACCTTTATGGATGGTATCCGCCGGGTTTTTAATCATACCTATTTTAAATGAACGCTATAGTTTTTTCCTGGCTACCCGCTATATCATGCCGATATTTATCTGCAGCCTTCTACTTATAACTTCCGGAGCGATATATGTCTACGACCGGATTAATAGTAGCCTAAATACTGGGAGGGCTTTTAAAGCCATAGCCATAACTACCGCTGCATTGTTGGTATGTCTTCAATTTGTTCCTTATTATAATTACTGCCGCAGTAAAGAAGTTACTAATGAGTCTAACCGCCTGGCCCTTGATGTAGTAACCCTTGCCCAACAGCTTACTGCCCAGGCTGATACCATGGTTTTGCTGGACCAGGGATTACCTCTGGAAAACCAACCCCTGCCCTATCTATTAACTATTGGTCAGCAACCCTACCAGGAAAGCAATTTTGAGTCGTGGCCTGAATCTGTGGATGGAAACGGAAGGTTTATCGCAGTGCTCAGCGATGAAAGCTATAAAAAGTTATCCTCCTTCATAAAAGGGGATCGGGTAAGTTCATTTACCTGCTCGGTTACCATACCCCAACCTAGCAAAGAAACGAGAAAAGTTCACGTGGTGGAATGGCAGCAAGAGGATAATTGATTTTACTCGCTAAGGATTTCCACACCATCTTCGGTTACCCGCACAGTATGCTCCCACTGAGCGGAAAGGGAACCGTCTGCAGTCACTGCCGTCCAATTATCCTCCAATACCCTGCATTTATAAGTCCCCACATTAATCATAGGCTCTATGGTAAAAACCATATTGGGAATTAGAACCATACCAGATTCCTTTTCCCCATAATGCTGAACAAAAGGCTCTTCATGAAACTCCACCCCTACCCCGTGTCCACCAAAATCCTGCACGACTGAATAACCGTACTTGTGCGCATGTTGCTCTATGGTATAGCCGATATCACCCACCCGATTGAAAGGTCGTACCTGTTCAATCCCCACATACATACATTCACGGGCTACCCGCACCAACTCCCTAGCCTGGGCGGAAGGGTCACCGATAAGGTACATACGGCTGGTATCGCCATAGTAACCATCAAGAATACAGGTAACATCCACATTTAAAATGTCCCCGTCCGCTAGTACCCGCTCTTCAGGTATACCATGACATATAACTTCATTAATAGAAGTGCAAACACTCTTGGGGTAACCGTTATAGTGCAAAGGCGCTGGATAAGCCCCATGTGCTATGGTATATTCATGTACCCAGGTGTTTATAGCTTCGGTAGTTATGCCCGGGGTAATTATATCCTCCAGCCCATCAAGAATTTCCCGGCTTAACTGGCAGGCCCGACGTATTCCCGCGATTTGCTCTTCACTTTTAATAATACTGCGGGGGGGAATTATATAGCCTTTTTTTTCTAATTCCTCCAGACGTAAATCCATTTCCAAATGACATTTCTTATATTTCCTGCCGCTGCCACACCAGCAGGCATCGTTACGAGATAGTTTCAAGTCAATACATCTCCTAAAAATTATTACACTTTCCAGCCACCATCTAAACCGAGAACCTGACCATTAATATAGGAAGCAGCCGGAGATAGTAGAAACAGGCAGGCAGATGCAATATCATCAGGACTGGCCAGGCGTCCCAGAGGTATCTCTTCGCTCAGCAGCGCCCGCTCATCATTATCTAATTCTTGTAATAGCATATCAGTCTCCACCGGCCCAGGTGCTATTACGTTCACAGTAATTCCTGAGGGTCCCATTTCCATAGCTAAAGACCGGCTAAGAGCAGTAAGCCCCCCTTTGGAAGCAGCATAGACCGATTCACAGGAAGCCCCCCGCAAGCCCCATATGGAAGCGATATTAACAATACGACCAAATCGTTTTTTGACCATAGCCGGTAACGCCCGGCGACAGCATAAAAAGGCTCCTTTAAGGTTAATATCCATTACCTGCTGCCACTCTTCTTCAGTAGTTTCCGTAAGTAAACCCTTTAGAGAAATGCCGGCATTGTTTACCAGCAGGTCAACACTTCCCCATTTATCCTCAATCTGGGCAAACATCGCCTCGACCTCCCGTCCCTGGCTGATATCAGCCTGCACTGCCATTACCTGGTACCCCTGCTCATTTAATTCCCCCCGCAATTGCATAGCTTGCTGCTGCGAAGAATGATAATTAATCACCATACGGGCACCGGCAGCAGCTACGGTCCGGGCAATTTGAGCACCGATTCCTCGACTGGACCCGGTTACCAGGCAAATATGCCCCTGAAGATAATTGTATTCTGGTGACAAATACTATTCCTCCCTGCAGTAAGTGGTATTAAATATGATTTTTAGGTCCTGGAAACTAGTTTATACTATAACATAATCAACTTCCATTTCCACTTTAGGCATAATAAAAAGACCTTTTACAAGCTAGAGCTTATAAAAGGCCTTTTATAACCAAGTTAAGGTGGCGGAGAATAACCCAAGGTAACTGGCATAAACCCCATCCATTTAAGAGTTTTCTTAAAGAACCACCCGATTGACCACAGAATTCAAAAGGAACATTAATCGTAAAAAATAATCGTTAAACCTGAAATCTAAAACCCAATGACCTCTGACCCTAAGACTAACTATGCTTAAGATTCTCCGCCACCGTTAATATTATTATATGCTGTTTCTTCAGAAAATACAATGATCCGGTGCATAAAAATTTTAGGTATTTTCAACCATAATTTGCTTTCAGGTTCTAAAGCTGACCTTAAAAAGTATTTATCCGCGAATTAGGCCATTGACCTATCTCCGTTCATCAAGACAACACCTTAATCCTAGTGATGTGTTCCTTGTACAACTTTTACACCTTTTTGCTCCAGGTTTTTCTTTATTTCTTCAATATGAGGGCAGGCTGGATAAGTGCCTTCCAGCAACATACAGGAAGAAAGGTGAACTACATCCAGGCCATATTTTTTCAAGTTATCAACCAGGCGAGATATTCTTCTGCCCGGGCAACCCCCACAGGTGAAAAAGCCAACGATTTCAGCATCCGGGCCATAGTCTTTAAAATGTATTTTACGCTGGTTAAAGGCCTTAAAACAGGCTACCCCAGGGCAGACTTCGGAAACCGTTTCACACCGGACCACTGCTATCCGAGGCCCACCTTTACCCGACTTTTTACCTACAATACCCAGGTATTTATCCCGGCTATTTTGTACATCTGCAGCTTCAACCTCAGTCTTGCCGTTAATGCTAACCTCATGCTCTACTGCCTTTTTGGCCATATCTCTAACAAATTTCGGAACCCGGGCAAGCTCCTGCAGTGCCTCCTCGGTCCAATGCATATCTTTTTCCTCCCCTTTGCTACTTCTGCGATAGAGCCCCGGAGTTCAGTGGTCAGCAGGGCATCACGGCACTCAGGCAATCTCCAATAAAAATGCTTATTTATATCCGCCGAGTGCCATGGGTTCTACCCCTCCAATCCTCACACCTCACCCCATACTCCTCACTCTAAACAAATACGCCATTCACAAATTCTGTGTTATTTACAAAAAACCAGTGCTCATTTTTATTAAGACTTAATCATTGTAAGCAGCATCTTAAACTGCCTCAAGGCATTCAAGGCATGGGGTTCACCTGCGGGCATAATTATCATTTCCCCCGCCTGCAGAATATATGACTGTCCGGAAATAATGATTTCTGCCTCTCCATTAATAACTGATACTAAAGCATCAAAAGGTGCCGTATGTTCACTTAAACCCTGACCCTGATCAAAGGCAAACAGGGTTACGGTTCCGCTGGGGCGGGCTATCAAAGTTTTGCTGACTACAGCATCCCCCTGATAATCAATCATTTCTGCTACTTTCATCTTGGTCGCAGTAACAGAGTTTAAAACCTTAACATCCTTACTCATAATACTCCTCCTTTCAATCTTATATCCGTATTAGCACTTCCTTTAAATATGGTAATATTGCAAACTACTCATTACTCCCTTAGCATGTCTTCCAAACTTTCTTTACGCAGTTCATTCAGCATGGCTTGCTGAGCTCGGGCCAGATTTCGAGACACCGGGCATCCCGGTTGATTGGGACAATTGCATCCTGGTGCCAGGCAAACGTTTAAAGCGATATTACCTTCCACTGCTTCAATAATATCGGCCAGAGTTATTTCCCCGGCTGGACGAGCCAATATTATCCCCCCCTTAACACCACGCTGGGTACTAATAAGCCCGGCTAACACCAGCAGTTTCAGAGTTTTTTTTAAAAAATCCTCCGGGATATCCTGCTGCTCAGAAATATAGCGCGTAGATACAAACTCATCCTGCGGTGCGCGTACCAGTTCCAACATAGTACGTATAGCGTATTCCGTCTGTCTGGTAATCTGCATATTCACTCCCCATTGTGGACTAATATTGTCCTTTTTGTTTACTATATATTTTGCATTTTGCATTGTCAAGTGAATTTAGAATAAGTCCGGGACTGTCCCCGGACTCATCCTACTTTCTAGTTAATTTTACATTATGTTACACTAATATATTTTTATTGACATCTATCGCTTAATTCTGCTATCATTTAAAACAAGTATCCTGAATATTCTGATGATTATTCCTTCGATAATGTTTTCCGATTCTCTAGTTTTCCCTCCCTATAGATAAACTTGGATTTTAACCAGATACAGTAATTAATATTTTCCCCTTGGTAATGTATTAATCTTATAGTGGCTTTGGCAAGGTAAAATATTTTTACCTTTAAGGGCAAATTTATCCCCGGGGGGTGATGAAAAGTATCATTAACTTTAAGTCAGGGTTTAATTGTAAAGAGAGGGAGGAGTTGGATTAAATGTCGTCTAATGAGCATAATGCTTGGGCAAGTCCCGCACCGGCAGGTTTGGTAGCGCTGGCCATTGCATGTTTTTGCTTTTATGCGCTCCTGGCGGGTAAGGTAGACCATTCTTGTATCCCCTTGTTGGGTTTTTGGTTATTGGGAGGGTTCTTTGTACAAATTATCGTTGGTATAGTTGATCTAAAAGGCGGTCATACTACCGGCGGTAATGTTTTTCTCTTCTTCTCCGCATTCTTTATGCTGGTAGGGGGTCTGGAGTTTATCTTTAAGTATTTTGCTGCTGCCAATGGTTGGGCTTTAGATGCCCGGATAGACGGATGGGCCTGGCTGGTTCTTTGGATAATCTTAGTTATGTGGACTCCGGCCTACTTAAAACAATCCCCCCTGGTGATGAGCCTGGTAGTTCTGGCCCTGGATGTTGCTGTATTTTTTGTAGCTTTTATGGATTTGCAGTTAATCTCCCGAAGTTTCGCTCCTATAGCAGGTACTTTCCTGTTAATTGGAGGCATTCTGGGTATATATGTAGCTTCAGCAATTATTCTTAACACCGCTTTTTCCAAAAATGTTCTACCTATGCCAGGGCCAATCTTAAAATAGATAGCATAATAATTAATATTTCCTCTAAACAGTGGGTCCCTATGATCCACTGTTTTTTTATTGCCAGGCGTTGGCAATCTATATCCTCTATGCTGCTACTCCTCCCCCTTCTGCCATCAAAAATATGACGGAATTAAAACGTCGAACCAGTCATATAAACTAGCAATAAGATATTAGTCCTAAAACAGTTGATGTTATGTATTGACAATTTTGTTGTTTACAGGTTAAATTTATTTAACCTGCTATTCTTGCTCCCGGTATTCCATCCTGGTAATTTCTCAAAATATTAAGAGTTCTATTCTTTCTACAGTAGATTTTTTAAAATCTTTAAAGTTACAGTAATTTATCAGAGGGGGAATGTCTAATAAGTGCTATAAATCAAAGGGGGGATGGGATGGATTTCCTTTTCACCGAATACCAACGAGAAAATGTTGCTTTTTCGAAACTCACAAAGTATTCCAAAGAATCAATTGAGATTTAATCTTGTTTTAGGGTCCTTGGAACATTAGATATTAAAAAGGGGGAGTTATATTGAGTAATATGAGTAATAAATGGGAGGAATTATATAAACAAAAGTTAATGAGCGCCGACGAAGCGGCTAAACTGTTAGAATCCGGCGATGCTATAGTGGCACCTCTTTCCAATGGGCAGCCTTTAGGCCTGGTTAATGCGGTAGCCAAAAGAATTCGCGAAGATAATTTAACTGATATCCTTTATGTAAGTGGTGTCGACGTGAGATGGTTTGACTTATATCACCCGGATCTGGTGGGGAAAGTCACTGTTGAGTCGGGTTTCGTGGCGCCGGCTACCCGCCATGGTATAGGCCAGGGTATGTTTACTTATACTCCCTGCCGTCTGGGTGAGACTGTAGATATGATTTCGCGCTGCCGTCAGGTTCATGCTTGTACCATGGTAGTATCACCCATGGATAAACATGGTTTTTTCAGCACCGGTTGTAATGTGGACTGGGGCTGGGAAGCAGCCAAGGTTAGTAATCCCCGCGTGATTATTGTAGAGGTCAATGAAAACATGCCCCGTACCCATGGAAACAACCAGCTACATATCAGCGAAGTAACTGCAGTAATTGAGAATCACATTCCCCTGGTTGAACTGCCTCATATACCGGTAACTGATAAAGATGAGAAAATCGGCCGTTTTATTGCAGATATGATTGAGGATGGCTCGTGTATTCAAATTGGTATTGGTAGTATGCCCAACTCACTGGCCAATTTTCTAATGGATAAAAAAGACCTGGGAATTCATTCAGAGATGCTGACCGATAGTATGGTTGACCTTTATGAGGCCGGTGTAATAACCTGCAGCAAGAAGAATTTTATGCCTTATAAATGGATTGGCTCATTCGCCCTGGGTACCAGAAAGCTATATGACTTTATCCATGAAAACTCCCTGGTTGAAATGTACTCTACTAAATTTGTTAACGACCCTTATATCATTGGCAAAAACGATAATATGATATCGGTAAACGGGACCATGGAAGTAGACCTTAGTGGGCAATGTGCATCTGAATCGATTGGATTTACCCAGTATACGGGTACGGGTGGACAGCTTGATTTTGTTCAAGGAACCTGGCGTTCTAAAGGGGGCAAGTCCTTCCTTACCCTTTATTCAACCTATACCGATAAGAATGGAGAAGTGCAATCAAAGATAGTACCCAGCCTGAGTAATGGTATGTTTATAACGGTTTCCCGTACCGAAGTCCAATATGTGGTAACCGAATTTGGGGTAGCAAATTTGAAGGGTCAAAACTTAAGAACCCGGGTTAAGGAACTAATATCTATCGCCCATCCTGATTTCCGTCCCTGGTTGGAATGGCAAGCCCGGAAGATGAATTTTATACCTTAGTAAGAAACTAGACACTCAATACACTGATAAATATGAATTACACTGAATGTTTTACAATATAACTTAACCCCAGCTACTATTTTCATCGGTGGTTACGTGTGCTTAGCAGAAATGAATGGTTAATTAATAAAACTGAAACACTATTTTCACATGTGCTTGTAAGTAGACCTAAAATTTTTAAAACCGGGGGTTGTTAGCCCCCGGTTTGTTTGCTTATATGATGTACGGCTTTGATAACCATCTCTATTTCTTCTTTGGTGGTGAAGTACCCGGGGCTAAGGCGGCAGGACCCGCTTTCCAGGGTACCGATGGTCTGGTGGCCCAGTGGGGTACAGTGTAATCCGGAACGGGTAACTATACCATACTGGTAATCCAGTTGCATGCTTAGTTCTCCGCAATCTACATCATCTATATTAAATGCAATTACTGCCGTCTGTCTTTTACTATCATGTGGACCGTATATTTTTATCCCTTTAATTTCCCTAAGGCCATCCAGCAGCATTTCTGTAAGCTCCTGTTCATGACGGCGGATATTCTCTCGCCCGGTTTGCAGGATAAATTCAACTCCGGCCAGAAGGCCTACTATTCCTGGTGTATTAGGGGTGCCGCTCTCCAATCGATCCGGCATGAATTCCGGGTGCTGCAGGTGTTCGGAAAAAGACCCGGTTCCACCTTCCTTAAGTGGCATTATTTCAATTCCGGTGGATACATAAAGTCCACCGGTGCCCTGTAAACCCAGCAATCCCTTATGCCCGGTAAA
>ENA-UOUL01004555-UOUL01004555.1-bioreactor-metagenome-genome-assembly--contig:-NODE-4555-length-12700-cov-3.173176_pt1 | contig 12700 bp, 10 predicted proteins | sample MGYA00249838_ERZ747220 | MGnify/ENA primary metagenome ERZ747220 (study PRJEB28778, sample SAMN05720191) | bioreactor metagenome | isolation source: Anaerobic biogas reactor | place: USA:Washington...
AGGATATGATCATCCAGCGGACGCAGCAGATGATGGGGCGGTAAGAAAGCAGGAAAAAAAACACCCCCGGAGCACCGGGGGTGTTTGCATGCCGAAGGTGGGATTTGAACCCACATGACCATAAGGTCACTACGCCCTGAACGTAGCGCGTCTGCCGGTTTCGCCACTTCGGCATTGTTCGTGTGGAGCACGCTGTATGCCCGTCCGAACGCCCTGCATTCTACTAGCGATCGTCCGTTTTGTCAAGGCGGCTTCGCACCGTATAATGCATTCAGGGCACGGCGCCTACCAGGACAAAGCCGGCCCCAAGGAGAATGCCGTGTATCCACCTGTGACTCTGCAGCTTCCCGACTGGATTGTGGAAGAGGTCGACAGCGCCGGCGCTGTCTTCGATTCGCTCGAGGCACGCATGGCCTTCGTCATCCGCCTGGCGCGGCGCAATGTCGCGGAGGGTGGCGGTCCTTTTGGCGCCGCCGTCTTCGAGATTGAGAGCGGCCGGCTGGTCGCTCCGGGCGTCAACCTCGTCGTCCCCCTGAGCTGCTCTCTTGCCCACGCAGAGGCCGTCGCGATCGCGGTCGCCCAGCGGGTGTGTGCCAGCTATGATCTTGGCGCCTCACACCTCCCGCCGATGGAGCTTGTGACCAGTGCCCAGCCCTGCATCCAGTGTTACGGCAACCTCTGGTGGAGCGGTCTGCGTCGCGTGGTCATCGGCGCCACCAAGGACGATGTCGAGGAGCTCACCGGCTTCGCCGAAGGACCTCTTCCCGACAATTGGGCCGCGCGGCTGACTCATCGTCCTCCCCTGCGGCCGATCGTCGTAGTACGCGATGTGCTGCGTGCGCAGGCCCGCGAGGTTCTGCACAACTACCGCGAGGCGGGTAACCTCATCTACAACCCGACAGGTGATCCCGAAAGGGGGTAGACGATGCTCATCGAGTCCATCGAAGTCGTTCCGACTACGCTTCGGCTCCGCATCCCCTATCGCTCAGCCTACCATACCGGCGGCCCCGTGGAGCAGATCGGCGTCGTCTTCATCCGCATCGAAACGCGCCAGGGCCAGACCGCGTGGGGCTGCGCCGCCTTCGACCCCGCAATCACGGGCGAGACGCTGGAGTCGGTCACCGCGGCGTGCAATCGCTGCGCCGATCGGGCGCGCGACCTCAACGCGCTCAACCTGGAGTACGCGTTATCGGAGCTGGAACCGCTGGCCCAGGGTACACCCTCGGCACTGTGCGCCTTCGACATCGCTTTCCACGATCTGCTCGGCCTTGCCACAGGCCAGCCGCTCCACCGGCTGCTCGGCGGCTATCGCGACCGCATCCAGACCTCCATCACCGTGAGTATCGCGCCGGTCTATGAGACGGTCGAGATGGCCCGCGACCGCGTACGGCAGGGCTTCCGCCTGCTCAAGCTGAAAGGCGGCCTCGATGCCGACGAGGACGTCCAGCGCGTGCGGGCCGTCGGCGATGCGCTTCCCAATATCACCCTCCGCCTCGACGCGGACGGCGGCTACACCGTCGCGCAGGCCATCGAGGTCGCCCGCGCCCTCGATGGTCGCCTGGAGATGCTCGAACAGCCTGTGTCGGCCGAGGCAGGCGTGGAGGCGCTCCGTATGGTGCGCGAGCAAAGCCCCCTGCCCATCCTTGCCGACCAAAGCGCGATCGGGCCGGCCTCTGCACTGCGTCTCGCCAGCCACCGCGCGGTCGACGGCATCAGCATCAAGCTGGCAACCTCCGGCGGCATCCGCCAGGCCCAGCAGATGGACGCCATCGCGCGCGCCGCTCACATGGCCACGATGGTCGGCTGCGTCCACGAACCTGCACTGCTCATCGCGGCCGAGCTCGCATTCGCTCTCAGCAGCCCCGCTGTGCGCTATGGCGACCTCGATGGCTACGTCGACCTGGTCGGCGACCCAACCCATCCGCGCTTCGAGATGCGTGAAGGCTGGCTCGTGGCTACCGATGTCCCCGGCCTGGGCTGTACTGTGGAGCTGTAGCGCTCTAGCGGCGCCTGAGTCTGATCCCAAACGTCTACACATCCCTGAACTCCGTCGGCTAGAGCGGGCGCGAAGCGCGAGACCAGGCGCGGCTTCAGGTAGTTCTGGGCGTGGGCCGACGAGCGCGAGGAGGCGTGGCTCACCACTGTGGCACGGCAGGGCTGGCATCTGACAGAGCCGTGGCTGCTTGGCTTCTCCACCTGTCCACCTATCTGGTGCTGCTTCCAAGCGCCGCCGATGAGCCATCAGCCTTCTAGCAGATCGCCAGTTTGCTCTCGGCACTGCTGATCATGCTTTTCGTCTATGCGATGGTGCGGCTCTTCATGCGCATCCAAGAGCTTCGGAAACGACTGTGAGCGACGCGCGGCCCATTGCACCGCGATCGCCAGGCGAAGGCTGTAGGACAAGGACGCGGCCTTCGCCTGGCTTGGTGGCGCAACACCTGGGGCGCCTCACGTGCGTGGGGCTGGCGGGTGCCGCCAGTGCAGAGAGTGTCGCGGCCATCAGCTTGCGCGCGCGACCCGGACCTGCGCCTGGTGCTGGTGCGACCGCGCCGCGAACACGCCTGCGACCTTGGCCAACAGCCCACGCATCGCCTCGCCCAGCCCGTGCCGCCCGAGCCTGAGCCGCACTGGCTCCCGTCCCGCCATCGCGAACTGCTGCTCCCACATCCGCTGTGTCTCCCGTAGGTCAATCTGCATCGTGATCATGTCTGTCTCCTCTCTCACTCCATTCCTCTGACTTGCCTACAGGATACACGACGGCCGTCTACCGCACGTCGCCGTCTCCGTCTACGCCGGCGTCGTTCTTGGCGTCTTGCGAGTCTCCACCTTGACATGCCCCCCGATCGGCAGTAGACTCACTCCTGTGAGCTCTCACCTGAGTGAGCTCCTGCTCTGGCGGGCACCCACGCAAGCGGGCACCCACGCCAGTGGGCCTGTCCCATCGGGCTCGACGCCGAGCCCCCGACCGCAATACAAAGCAATCGATAGGAATGAACGACCAAGAAGGAAGCTCTCAGAGCGACAGTCATAGACCTATCTCTGACACGCCATCCTAGGTTCTGCAGCACATACTGAAGCCGCTCCTCCACAGGACAGGGCTGCGGGCGTGAGCTGTAGCCCTGTTTTGGTGTGTCAGTTCCGGGTACCTACCCACTGTACGCAGTGCGCACACCATCGAGGCACACCTGGATCAAGGAGGAGGCAATGGACATTCAGGACATGACCCGTGAAGCTTGGGTGGATGAAATCCAGAAGCGCATCGCCGCGCTCCTGGAGAACAACGAAGTCCGCAAAGCGCAGATCATCCTCGAAGCGCTTCTGCCCGCCGACCAGGCGGACATCTTCAGCGACCTTGACCCGGACGGGCAACGCCAGCTGTTTCAGGGCCTCCCACTAGAGGACACGGCCGACATCCTCGAAAAACTCGAAGATGAAGCCGTTTCGGAGGTCGCCAGATGGATCGCTCCGGAACAGCTCGCCGACATCCTCGACGAAATGGAGCCCGACGAGGCGGCTGACCTTCTGGGCGACCTCGAAGCGCAGGAAGCCATCAACGTCCTGCACCTGATGGATTCATTCGAGGAGATCAGCCCCCTCCTGCTACACCCTGACGAGACCGCCGGCGGACTAATGACCTCCGAGTACTTGGCGCTGGGAGATCAGATGTGGGCCGAGCGCGCCCTCGAGGCCATCCGCCAATGGGAGACTGACCGTGACTACCTCTTCTACTTCGTCGTGAGCAAAGACGGCAAGCTGGTCGGTGTCGTCAGTGCGCTGCGCATACTGCGCGCGGCCCCGCGCGCCAAGATCGAGGAGATCATGGATCGCACCTTGATCACAGCGCCGGTCTCGGCCGACCAGGAGGCCTGCGCGCAGCTCATGAGCCGCTACGACCTCACCGCGCTGCCCGTCGTCGATGAAGAAGGCAAGCTCGCAGGCGTGATCACGGTCGACGACATCATCGACGTCCTCCAGGACGAGGCGACCGAGGATATCCAGCGCCTGGGTGGTTCGGCGCCCCTGGAAAAGCCCTACCTCCTGACGTCAGCCTGGGAGGTCGCCCGGCGCCGCGTGGGCTGGCTGCTCTTGCTCTTCGTCACCGGGATGATCACCACGAACGTCCTCGAGTTATTCGAGACCACGCTCAGCCAGCGCGTGGTGCTCTCCTTCTTCATCCCCCTCCTCATCGGCACCGGCGGCAACGCCGGCTCGCAAACCACATCCACCATCATCCGTGCGCTCAGTGTCGGTGAATTCGGAAAGCGCGACGCCCTCAAGGTCCTCTTCCACGAGCTCCAGGTCGGGCTGCTCCTTGGCGTGCTCGTGGGCATTGCAGGCTTCGGTCGGGCCTACCTCTTCGACCAGAACGTGCTCCTGGGACTCACCATTGGTTCAGCGCTGGGGATCATCGTCTTCTGGTCAAGTTCGGTCGGTTCACTGCTGCCGCTCTTCGCCACGCTCATCGGCGTCGACCCGGTTCTGATTTCCGGTCCGCTGATGAGTACCCTGGTCGACGCCACGGGCTTGTTTATCTACCTCTCTGTGGCAGAATGGATCTTGAGGCTCTGACAGATCTCTTGGAGCTCGCCCATGGCCCTTCGTGCCAGCGAGAACCTCTGGATGAACGATAAGGAGACCCCTCGTGCCCATAGCCTTCGACAGACTATTGGAGACCGTGAACACACTGACCCCGGCCGCACTTCGGCATGCCGTGATATACCCGCTCCGCAAGGGTCTGGCCGAGGCCCGCTGGACCTTGAGCGGCGCCCGTCGCAACCTCCTGGGCCAGGCAGTGACACTGGTGCGGGCCCTGACCAACCCCTTTCCCCGGTGGCCCCGCCGGTGGACGACGCCTGGACGGGCCCGCTACATCGAGCCTATCCAGAGCGGCGCCGTCGTGGTCGCGGAGCGCGGGACTGTGGAGCTGCTCTTCCTGGCCGCAGACCTGGTCAGGGTGCGCTATCGCCCGCTCGCTGGCCCTGCCCCGGCAGAGCCCGTTCCCTATGCCATTGACCGCCCCCCCGAGTCATGGCCCACGCCCGAACTCGTGCCGTTGGCGCAGAAGGATGCCTATCTACTTCAGAGCACCGCGCTCACCGTGGGTGTCCGTCTGGACAATGCCACGCTCTTCTTCGCCGACGCCAGCGGCACGCTCCTGCGGAGCGACATTGGCGCATCGATCGGATCCACCGGCCGCGGCGCAGGCGCGAATCCTGCTGCCGTCCGCCACAGAGCGGCGCTTGCCCCAGGCGAACAGCTCTTCGGTCTGGGCGAGCGCACCACCCCCTTGGACCGTCGCGGGCGCACTCATATTCTGTGGAATGCCGATCCCGCGGGCTATCAGGACGGGGATGATCCCATCGACCTCAATATCCCTGTCTACGTCGGCACCGTTCCCGGCCCCGATGGCACAGTACGCAGTTACCTCATCTTCTACGAAAACACTCATTACGGCGAGTTCGATCTCGGCGGCTCCGAGCCCGATATCGCCGACCATCGCTTTGCCGGCGGCGAGCTCCGCTACTACTTCGCCGCCGGTCCGGTGCCCAGCCTGATCGAGCGCTATACCGAGCTGACCGGACGCCATCCGCTCCCCCCGCTGTGGATGCTGGGCTACCAGCAGAGCCGCTGGTCGTACGATAGCGAGACGCGCGTGCGCAAGCTGGCCCAGGACTTCCAGGAGCACCAGGTGCCGTGCGACGCGATCCATATCGACATCGACTACATGGATGGCTTCCGCTGCTTCACCTGGAAAAAGCGCACCTTCCCCACGCCGGCCAAGCTGGCGGCCGACCTACGTACGCAGGGCATCCGGCTGATCACGATCATCGATCCGGGGATCAAGCGCGATGGCCGCTATCATGTCTACCGTCAGGGGCGCGACGCGGACTACTTCTGCACGACGCCCGATGGAAACATCTTCCACGCCCCCGTCTGGCCCGGCAGCAGCGCCTTTCCCGATTTCACCGACCCACCGGTGCGTGCCTGGTGGGGCGAGCTCTACCGCCCTATGTTGGAGACCGGTATCGCCGGCTTCTGGAACGACATGAACGAGCCCGCAGCCTTCGCCTCGACGACTGAACTCCGGACCGTTCCCATGACGCTCCGCCATGCGCTCGAGGGACGCGGCGGTAACCATGTGGAGGCCCACAACGTCTACGGTATGCAGATGGTCCGTGCTTCACGCGAGGGCCTGGAGCGCCTCGCGCCCGACCGGCGCCCCGTCGTCATCACGCGGGCGGGCTGGGCTGGCGTGCAGCGCTACGCCACATCGTGGACTGGCGACAACTACAGCACCTGGGAGTCGCTGCGGCTGACGGTGCCCATGGTCATATCGCTGGGGCTGTCGGGATTGGGGTTTACAGGACCAGATGTCGGCGGCTTCATCGGTGAGCCCACGGGCGAGCTCTTCGCGCGCTGGGTACAGGCCGCCGCCTTTATGCCCTTCTTCCGCGCGCACGTGGCCAAGGGCTGGCCCGATCAGGAGCCCTGGTCGTACGGCGAGCCCTATCTGAGCATCGTCCGCCGCTTCATCGAACTGCGCTACGAGCTGCTGCCCTACCTCTACACGGCCACATGGCAGATGTGTACCCGCGGCTGGCCCGTTGTCCGACCGGTTGCCTGGTCGGCGCCCGAGGATGCCGATCTCTGGAAGGTCGATGACAGCTTCCTCTGCGGCGACGGCCTGCTCATCGCCCCCGTGATGGCCCCCGGCGCCGACCGGAGGGATGTAACGTTGCCACCAGGCGCCTGGTATGACTTCTGGACCAACCGCGTTCACGCGGGCGCACAGACACGCGAGAGCTTCGCGCCGCTCGAATCGATGCCGATCCTAATCCGAGAGGGGACTGTGTTGCCTCTCGGCGAGCCGGGTCCCAACACCGACCAGCGGAAGCAGAAGTTCCTGCGCCTGTTCATCTATCCGCTCCGCGCACCGGGTGACGCCGTGAGCGAGCTCTACGAGGACGCCGGCGAGGGCCTCGCCTATCAGACGGGCGCCTACCGGCATACCCGCCTCCGCCTCCATCAAGAAACGGGGCTCCTCACCCTGAACTGGGAGCAGACCGGCGACTACGTCCCGCCGTACGAACATATCGAACTGACCCTCAACGGGCTCGACCGTGTCCCGCAGAGCATCGAAGCCGACGGCGACGCCTACGCAATCCTGCAGGCGGACCCGGTGCGGCGCACCGTCTTGCTCGCCGTGCCGACCTTCCGGCAGCTCCGCGTGACTTTGTAGTTAGCATACGAGGATCAACCAAGGAGGAGCCCAACGCCCCATGCAGAACCCGACTGTTACGACCGACAGCCCCCAGGTCTGGTGCTACGAAGGCTACAGCCTCGACCCCAGCCACTTTGTGACCGCGATGGTCCACTACTACCGAGCCGAGGTGACACGGGCCAACGTCTGGCGTACTCGCCTCGATACGACAACCAACTGGGCTGTCGTGACCACCGGGGCAGCTCTGACCTTCGCCTTCGGCGATGCCAACAATCCGCACTTCGTGCTACTTCTGGTGCAGTTGCTCGTCCTCACCTTCTTGCTCATCGAGGCTCGGCGCTATAGCTACTATGGACTCTGGTATCATCGCGTGCGCCTGATCGAGACCGACTTCTTTGCCGCAATGATCTCGCCGCCCTACCAGCCTGCTGAGGGCTGGGGCGATGCCCTGAGCCACACGATGCGCGAGCCTGCCTTCGTCACACCCCGCTGGCGGGCTGCTGCCGTTCGCTACCGGCGCAACTATGTCTGGTTGTTCACGCTGGTGGTCATCGCCTGGTTGCTGAAGCTGAGCATCCATCCCGTGCAGGTGGTGGGCTTTCGCGAGCTGGTGGCGCGTGCCGCCATCGGACCCTGGATCCCAGGTCCTTGGGTCGTCGGTACGGTGGCCGTCATCTATGTGGCTCTCTTGGGCCTGATCGCTGCGCTGTACCTGATCCCTGCCCCAACCGACGGGCGCCCCAAGGCATTCGGCGCAACGCCCACGATCAAGGCCGTGGCACCCGAACAGGAGCAGCTGGCGCTGATCGTCACCGGTCGCAAGAGCGAGATTGCGCAGCGCCTGATCCGTGACCTCCACCGCGGCGTCACCGCCCTCAACGGCACCGGCATGTACACCGGTGAGGCACGCGACCTGCTGCTGTGCGCGCTGACACTGGCTCAGGAGGCGGGCCTGCGTGCCATCGTCGAGGAGATCGATCCCGACGCGTTCGTCATCCTGGTCGGCGCACGAGACATCCGGGGCCGCGGCTTCGCGCCCTTTGAGCCCCCCAGCTAGGCAGCTATCGGGCTAGAGAGCCCGCCCGCCGCGTCGTGCGGATAAGCTGCCCACCGCGTCCGCAGCGCCGGGCTCGCCCGGTTGCCGTCAGCCGCGATTGGCAGTATGATGACACCAGCATAGCGCGCAACACACATCACTCCGGCGCCACCTGCGTTATTGGGATTGGGTAACTGGCAGTCTCAACAAGGAGGTTGGCATGCCTACACCCCAGATCAAGGCATATCTGGAAGAGCACGGGGTCTCCTACGAGACCATCTCCTACGAACACGCCTTTGACGCACAACACGTCGCGGCAGCAGCCCACGTCTCGGGAAAGCAGATGGCCAAGACGGTCATGGTCAAGCTCGATGACCGGCTTGTGATGGCCGTGGTGCCCGCCAATGCCCGAGTCGACTTCCTGCACCTGCAGGAGGCAACGGGCACAAGCCTCGCCGCCCTGGCCAAAGAGGAGGACTTCAAGGGGATGTTTGGCGACGCTGAGGTGGGCGCGATGCCGCCATTCGGCCCGCTCTACGACGTCGAGGTCTTCGTGGACGAAGGCCTTGCGGCCGGGGAGGTCGTCGCATTCCGTGCCGGAGTCCACGGCGAACTGATCCAGATGGCCTACAGCGACTTCGAACGACTGGCCCGCCCGCACGTCCTGGCGCTCGCCTATCACCGCTAGGACGCTGGCGCCACTTGGCCCGGCCGTCGCTCCGGCCACGTCCTTGACCAGCCGCCCGCATCCAGCGTCGACAGCGCCACGGCCGGCGGCCAGCGTCTGACCACGGATGGCCGGACGCCGTGCCTTACCTCATGCCACGTATGGCACCGTCTGCGGCCCCTCGGGCAGCACCGCCAACGTAGCCCCGGGCCTGTCGGCGAGCAGCGCCGTCAGCCGCTCCTCGATGGATCGGCACGGAATCACCTGCGCCTCCCGCAGTTGCGCATCCGTCAGCCCGCCCGCGTAGACGTGGACCCGTGCTTTCTGCTGGATCTGCGCCTGGATCTGCGCCTCCCACTGATCGTGACAGCGGAAACCCGGCGCGGTGATCGTCGTCAGCAGATCGTCTACCGAACGCGCCTCGCGCAATAGCCTTCCGTACTCCCCATGGGCGGGGATGCCGTCCCAACACTCCGCTGCGATGACGATGTCGCCACCGGGTTTCACAATCTGCGCGGCTGCCGACATCCCCTTGACTGCCTGGTAGAGATTCAGGTCCAGAGGATAGCCGCTGTTCGAGGTCAGAACAACATCAAACGGCGCCGCCACCGGCTGGAGCGCGTGTGCCCGCACAAACTCCCGTGCGGCGCGGTGTGCAACAAGCATGTCCCCCGCGAAAACCCCGGTCACAGCGCGATCGCGATTCAGCGTAACGTTGAGGATGAACGTGGGTTGCGTCGCCAGCGCAACCTCGCAGATCTCCTCCCACAGCGGGTTCCCCCGTGCCGTTGCCCAGGTCGTCTGCGGGTGAGCCAGCATCCTCGCCCCGTGGTTGTCCAGAATCGACTCGATGTCGGCAATCCCGGGCAGCACAGCCTTGGGCCCGCCGCTATACCCGGCGAAGAAGTGCGGCTCGACAAACCCGGTCAGTATACGCACCGACGCCTCGACGTAGGCCCGATGCACGCGCACCATCCGCCCCGCTCGGTTGCGCGCCACGGCGACAAGATTGGCGTCATCCCACGCGTCGTGCTGGACAATGCGGTAGCGGCGCGCCACCTGGGCGCCCAGCATCCGGTCCAGCTCCTCCTGCGTCTGGATGCGGTGGGTTCCCAGCGCATTGATCAGCGTGATCCGCTCATCGGGCACCCCCGCCGCCCCCAACGCGGCCAGGAGCACCGGCAGGACCCGGTCATTCGGCATTGGGCGCGTGATGTCACTGAACACGACGGCCACGGTATCGTCGCGCCCTACCAGGTCGCGGAGCGGCGGCGCACCCATGGGGTGCGCCAGCGCCTCCGCAAGCGCACTCTGCTCGTCGCCCAACCCCGCGACATACACGGGTTCGATGATCGTCACCGCCGCCGTCTCCGGCAGCGCCACTTCCAAACCCTCTCGCCCGTATGCCAGCTTCACCCGCATCCTTGCCTCCATGCCACGCTGCCCGCGCATCTCACGGTGCACGGATCAGCCTTGCCAACGTCTCCCGCAGCTCCTGTGGGCGGACCGGCTTCTCCAACATCGCGCAGTCATCCGCGCTCCCAAGCTCCGGATCATTGTCCATCGCGGGATCGCGGTAACCGGTCAGGAGGACGACCGGCGTGGCCCGCACCGCGCGAATCCGACGGGCGGCCTCGAAGCCATCGATCTCTCCTTCGAGGCGAACATCCATCAAGACCAGGTCCGGCTCTAATTGCCGTGCTTGATCCACCGCGGCCTCTCCGCTGGTCGCCACACCCACGACCTCATATCCCCAGAGAGTCAGAATCTGACGGTGCATCCGCACCAGCACCAGGTCGTCATCCACCAGCAGCACCCTGGCTGCTGTGCTACCGCTATCGCGCGACACCGCCGCAGCGTCCAATCTGCTCACTGGCGTCCTCGTAATGTGTCGTTGCTCTCGTGTTGCGCGGCCCTGTATAGCGCACGTACGTACCGGCCTATGTCAACCGCCTGGCGCCCTGGGCTCCGCCGTGCCAAAACGCCAACCGGGCCTGCCGGCATCACGCGTTCAGCCGCGCTTTCATCCACGGATTGCTGTTGTGGAAATCCGCAACGGCATTCCCCGGGTGCACTAACCCGTCGAAGACTTCCCGATCCTCCTCCGTTAGGTGCTGATCGAGCACCGCCAACGCGTCAGTGAGGTGCTGCATCGTCCGCGGGCCGATGATCGGCGCTGTGACTGCGGGCTGCTCCTTCACCCATAGTGTGGCCAATTGCGCCGCGTTGATCCCCCGCGCCTCGGCCATCGCCTGCACCTTGCCGGCCACGATGACGCCCTCCCGCGTGACTCGCGAGCGGAACCACGTCCCGGAGCGCTCTGCGCGCGAGCCCTCAGGGTACGCGTCGTTGTCGATCATGTCCAGCGTGTACTTCCCCGTCAGGATGCCACCCGCCAGCGGTGACCACGGTAGAATCGCCAGCCCGTATCGCTGCGCCAATGGCACCAGCTCGTTCTCGATCCGCCGGTCCAGCAGGTTGTAGGGCGGCTGTTCGCTGATGAAGCGCGCGAGGTTGTGGCGTTCGCTTGTCGCCAGCGCCTCCATCACCATCCAGGCCGGGAAGGTCGAGCAGCCGATGTAGCGCACCTTGCCAGCACGCACCAGATCGTCGAGCGCCCGCAGCGTCTCATCTTGCGGGATCGTCAGCGATGGGCGATGTAGCTGGTATAGATCGATATGGTCGGTCTGCAGCCTTCGCAGTGAGTCCTCGCAAGCCTTGAGGATATGGTAGCGCGTGTTGCCCTGGTCGTTCGGTCCGTCGCCAACCTGTCCGTGCACCTTCGTGGCCAGGACCACGCTGTCGCGCGCCCCACTCTCTTTCAACGCCTTGCCTACGATGCGCTCGCTCTCCCCGCTGTTATAGACGTTGGCCGTATCGATGAAGTTGATCCCCGTATCGAGCGCCCGGTTAATGATCGCGATCGAAGTCTCCTCATCTGTAGGTCCGCCAAAGTTCATCGCCCCCAGGCATAGCGGCGAGACCATCACACCCGTGCGTCCCAATGATCGGTATTCCATGGTTACCTCCTCTAGGTAAATACTATTAACAACACCAGTATACATCAAAAAGCCGCTACAGCACATCTCCGCGCCACCCCAGCCTGCCGGCCTGCCCTGACGAAACGCACTCGTTAGACGTCGATGCCGAAGAGCACACGGATCAGATAACCGATCCCAAAGCTCAGCGCCGCGATGCTCAAGGACAGGCCCGCCATCTCCAGAAACCGCCTCCGGAATGGCTCGTCCTTGGCCACCGCCACGTAGTAGTTGAAACCGGCAATAATGAGAACACCGATGGTCAGTGACACCGCCAGGCAGACGTAGTAGTTCTGCAGTAGCAGGTAGGGCAAGACCAACACCAGCACTGTAAAGATGTACGCAACGCCGGTATAGAGCGCCGCCTTTCCCGGGTGCTTCGCCGACTCCTCCGACTTCGTTGAAAGATACTCCGATGCTGCCATGGATAGGGACGCCGCGATCCCCGTGATGGACGCCGTGAGCGCGATCAGCCGCGTGTTCTGCAATGCCAGCGTCAGGCCGGCCAGCGCGCCGGTCAGCTCCACGAGTGCATCGTTCAGGCCCAGGACGACCGAGCCGGTGTACCGCAGGTGCTCCTCGTCCAGCATTGCCAGCAGCACCTCCTCGTGCACATCCTCATCGGCAAGGATCGCTGCAGCTTGGGGGACCGCCGCAACCAGGCGCCCGTAGGCCGCCTGCGCGCCCTCCTCGCCCTGTTCCATCAACTTGAGCGCGAACGTGATACCCAACGTACG
>ENA-UOUL01004561-UOUL01004561.1-bioreactor-metagenome-genome-assembly--contig:-NODE-4561-length-12685-cov-74.100412_pt1 | contig 12685 bp, 23 predicted proteins | sample MGYA00249838_ERZ747220 | MGnify/ENA primary metagenome ERZ747220 (study PRJEB28778, sample SAMN05720191) | bioreactor metagenome | isolation source: Anaerobic biogas reactor | place: USA:Washington...
ATGCCGGCGGCGGAGCGGCGGCAGGTCGTCGTACCCGCCGGAAGAAGAAAAAGTAGCCGGGCCGCGGTCGTCAACCCCGCTGCCGTCGCGGGTCTGGCCCGGCTCCGGGAGACCAAAGGAGAGAGCCCTCAGGCCATCCTGGCCGCGCACCACGAGATCCTGAAAGACGACCCGCAGCGGCTGAGCGCGGAGTTCATCACCGCCCTCGCCCGGCAACCGAAGGGGGGCGTCTGATGGCGAACATCCTCTTCGTCCGGCTTGCCAGCGAGCTGCCGTCGCCCTTCATCGACACCGATCTCGCCCTGATCCGGCAACGCCATACCGTCAAGACGCTGGACGTGCAGGTCACCAACCTCGGCAACGGCGGCACCGCGCCGAACAAGGTTGCTCTGGTGCGGGAACTCGCGGCCGGGCTGAAGTGGGCAGACCTCGCCTACATCTGGGCGGCCGACCTCCACGCGCTCGGCACCCTGGCGCTGGCGAAGATCTACGGGGTCAAGACCGTCGTCGCCATCGCGGGATACGAAGCCGACCCGGTCCCGCGGTTCGGCTACGGCTACCCGCTCCACCCCGGGAAACGCCGGATGGTGCAGGCGATCCTGAATCACGCCGACCAGATCCTCGTCCCCTCCCCCTACCTGGCCCAGGAGGTCAGGAGATCATTCGGCCCCACGAACGCCCCGATCGCCGTCGTGCCGCTCGGGTTTGACCCCGCACAATTCACCCCCCGGGGCGAGAAGGCCGACCAGGTCCTCTCGGTAGCCCTGGTGCAGACGACCGACCGCGCCGCCCTGAAAGGGATTGAAACGCTGGTAGCCGCAGCCCCCCAGATCGACTGCGACATCATCCTCGCCGGGCTCGGGCCCCGGGTGATTGAGGCCCTCCAGTCCCGCCCGACCGAGAACCTCTCCCTCTTCGGCCCGCTGCCGCAGGAGACCCTGATCGGGTTGTATCAGGCATCCACCGTCTACGCGCAATGCTCCTACACCGAGACCTTCGGCGCCTGCGTCGCGGAAGCCATGCTCTGCGGCTGTGCCCCGGTCGTGCGGGAGGTGGGTAACCTCCCCCTGCTGGTCGGGGATGCGGGCATCTCCTTTGCGGAGGACCCGGTCGCCGCGATCCAGGCGGCTCGGGACCACCCCGAACTCGGAGAGCGAGCCCGTGCCCGGATCGCCAGCGTCTACCCTCTGAGTGCCCGGGCAGACCGGATCGCCGCGATCCTGGAGGACCTGATATGACCCCCCTGGTCTCGGTGGTGATCCCCGCCTACAACGCCGAGCGGTACCTTGCGGAGGCCGTGGCATCGGTCTTCGCTCAGACCTGCGAGCCGGTCGAGATCCTGATCGTCAACGACGGGTCCACCGACCGCACCGAAGAGATCGCCCACCAGGTCCGGGCCGGGGCCCCTCCCGGCAAGAGCGTGTCCGTCCTCTCCTCGCCGGAGAACCGGGGGGCGGCGGACGCCCTCTGGCTGGGGTTCGCGGTAGCGACCGGCCACTACCTGACATTCCTCGCGGCGGACGACGCCTACGTCGATCCCGACCACCTCGCCCGCCAGGTCGAAGCGATTCAGGCCGCCGGTGCCGACTGGTCGTACTACCGCGACTTCTCGACCGGCCCGACCCTCGCCGCCCGGCGGCCGATCACCCCCGTCTGGCTCAAGACCCGGCGGCTCGACCCGATCTTCGAGCGGTCGAACCTGCTCCGGTTCCTGATGCTCTTCGCGAAGAACCCGATCAACTCCTCGTCGTTCATGGTGGAGGCCAACGCCTACCACCGGTTCGGGGCGTGGAACCCCGCAATGAAGAACGCCGACGCCGACCGCGACCTCTTCTTCCGCTACTTCTGGAAGGGGGCACGGTGCGTCGTGGTGCCGGGCCCCGGCCCCTTTTACCGGGAGCACCCGGCCCAGCTCTCGCGCAACACCGCCCAGATGCGGGAAGGCTACCGCCGGGCGGAACGAAACGCCATCAGTCTCATATTCAGAGGGAAATAATGACCCGAATTTTACTCATCAACCCGCCCTCTCCCTACCTGGAGAATGATGCCGCCTACCCCCCGATGGGGTTGCTGTACCTCGCGGCAGTCTTAGAAGACCTCGGTTGCCATACCGATATCGCCGACCTGACCGGCGGCCGCCCCCTCCCCCCTACGGGAGGCTACGACCTCGCCGGGATCACCTGCGTGACCCCGAACGTCCCGCAGGTCGAAAGGCTGATCCCGCAGATCGACTGCCCGGTGATGGTCGGAGGACCGCACCCCACGTTCCTGCCCACCGACATGATCAACCGGATCCGGGACGGCGACTGCATCGTCCGGGGGGAGGCCGAAACCGCGCTCCCCCGGATCGTTGCCGACCTCACCGCGGGCCAGCTCGGCCCGGACTACCTCTGCGGCCTGCCGGAACCCGACCAGATCCCGCTGCCCCACCGGACGAAGATCGACCTGCACCGCTACCGCCCCGGCGGCGACGCCTGCACCCCGGTCTACACCAGCCGGGGCTGCCCCTACCGCTGTGCCTTCTGCTCCAAGCTCGCCGGCACCACCTACCGCCGGTTCTCAGTAGACCGGGTGATCCGCGAGGTCACGGTCTGCAAAGACCTCGGCTTCCATAAAATCGTCTTCGGAGACGACAACATGAACGTCAACCCTGCGTACCTCTCTACCCTGCTCACCGCGCTGGAACCGCTCGACATCGCGTTCCGGCTCAATATGGACAGTCGCCGGATCACCCCCGATCTGCTGGCCCAGGCCCACGCCGCCGGCTGCACCGAGATCTCCATGGGGATCGAGTCGGGGTCCCAGCGGATCCTGGACGCCATGCAGAAACAGGCCCGCGTCGATACGAACGCCGAGGCGATCCGCATGGTGCAGGACGCCGGGATGCTTGCCAAAGCCTACTTCATGGTGAATTTCCCCGGCGAGACCGCCGAGACCGTGGAGGAAACCCTCCGGTTCGCGGAGGCTACCCGGCCCGACCGCTGGCTGCTCTCGGCCTTCGCCCCGCTCCCGGGATCCGCCGTCTGGCTCAACCCGGACCGCTACGGGATCACCGCCGTCTCCAAAACCTGGGGCGACTACTACCTGGTCGGGAAAGACGGTCGGTTCGCCCCCTGCTTCGAGACCCGGGCCCTGCCGCACGCCCGCCAGATTGAGTTCCACGACCGGCTGCTCCACGGCCTGCGGGAGGTGTGTGCATGAGGATCCTGATCACCGGTGGGCTCGGGTTCATCGGCACCAACCTCCGCCGGGCGCTCGCCGCCACCACCGACCACGAGGTCTTTGTCTTCGACCGGGAACGGGTCGTGCAGGAGAACTACATCCGGGGCGACGTCAACGACTATTTCAGCCTGGAACGCGCCTTCGCAGTCGCCCGGCCCGATCTCGTCGTCCACTACGCCGCGATGGTCTCCCGGAAAGAGTGCGAAGAGACCCCGGACCTGGCGATCCGGACGAACACCATCGGAGCCCAGAACGTCGTTCACCTCTGCCTCAACCACAACGCCCGGCTGGTCTACGCGGGGTCGAGCGAGGAGTACGGCTCCGCCTACCAGGGCCCGGACGGCACCCCGGTCACCGTTGCCGAGGACACCCCGTTCGGCATCCCGACCTCCTACTACGGCATGACCAAGCGCCACGCCGACGAGTTGATCCGCTACAACGCCGTCCAGAACGGCCTGGTCGCCAGCACCACCCGGTTCTGTATGCTGTATGGTCCCGGCGAACTCGGCAACACCTACCGGAGCGCCGTCGCGCGGTTCATCGACAGCGCGAAGGCGAACCGCCCGATCACCGCCCACGTCAACACCGAACGCTCCTGGTGCTTCATCGATGACGCCGTGGAAGGTGTCCTGCGGGTGCTGCACCGGGACCAGACCGAGCCCTACGAGGTCTACAACATCGGCAACGACGAACCGATCTCGGCGGTCGATCTCGCGAAGAAGGTGGTCGGGGTCTTCGGCTCGTCCTCCCCGATCCTCGAGGCCGGGGTCGAGCCGACGATCATCCCGATCAAGCGGATGAGCTTTGCACGGGCAAAGGCGGTGCTCGGCTGGGAGGCCCGGACCTCTCTCGAGGAAGGGCTGCGCCGGATGCAGGGGGCGTGAGATGGGTCCGAACTACTGGGAGACCCATTACCGGAACGGTGGCGGCAGCAGCCGCCGCGACATCACAGTTTCCCGGGCCTGGAAACAGGCCGTCATCGCCGAGTATGCCGGCGACCTCGACACCGTGGTGGACGTGGGGTGCGGCGACCTGACCTTCTGGGCCGAAGGGATCCAGCCCAGAGCCTACACCGGGATCGACATCTCCCCGACGATCCTTGAGGCGAACCGCAAGGCGCACCCCGGCTGGACGTTCCACTGCTCCCCGGCCGAGGTGCGGGTGCCCGGGGTATCGGGCCGGGTCGTGATCTGCCAGGACATGCTCTTTCACATCATGGACGACACCGCCTACCGCCAGATCCTGCAGAACCTCACCCGCTACGCCGAGGAGTGGCTCTTCATCTTCACCTGGTACGACAACCCGTTCGGCTGGTTCCCGTACTCTGCCGTGCTGGCCGGGATGCTGTTGAAACAGGGTCGGGTTCGGGACGCGGTCACCGCATTCTGTATGTCGGACCCGCCGGTTACGGACGGGAAGTACCAGATGTTCCGCCGCCTTGAAGACGACCGCGATCTGTTCACGGCCGCCGGGTTCGACCTGGTGGCCGCCCGCCCCGCCAACGAGATCAGGGCGATGTATGTCTTCCGCCGCCGCCAGGAGGCGACCCTATGATCGAAGACCCCCCCGCCCTCCTTACACCGGACGGCTACCGGGTCCTGGACACGAACGCTGCGGAGACCGTCGCCTTGGTCGAGGGCGAGCCGGGGGACGCCCTCCGGTTCGCCACCATCACCCTCGCGAACCTGCAGGCGTTCGTCGTCAAACTGGCGGAGATCGCCACCCCCGAGACGGAGATCGACCTCTACCTGGACAGGCTCACCATCATCGGGCGGCCGGTATCCGGCGACGGAAAGAAGATGGTTTTCGTTGCCGGGATGATCGTGGAAGAAACGCCGGACGATCCGGACGGAAACCCGGCGGCCGAAAGGGGAACAACTAAATAAGATAACCGACAACCCACTGTCAGATCCTGCACATGCAGATCCTAAAAATGGGTGATAAAAATGGCTGAAATCAATTCTAATCCGCCGCCGGGCTACTCCACATCGCTCCAGGCGGCCCCGCTCGAGATCCCGGCCCGGGATCTCCGGGGAGCGGTGCGGGATCTGCCGAAGGCGGGGACCGTGTACCGGGGGTCCGCATGACCCTCTCGGTCGTCTACGAACCGAGGGGCCGGGCACGGGAGTATTCCCCGCTTGCCCTCAATCTCTATCGGGGCTGTTCTCACGGATGTCAATACTGCTACGCCTCAGATGTCCTGCACATGCAGGTCGAAGAGTTCCACAAGCCCGTGCCCCGGGCCGGGATCATCGCGAAGCTCGTTCAGGACGCCAAGGCCCTCCAGGCTGCCGGGAACCAGAAGCCGATCCTGCTCTGCTTCACCTGCGATCCCTATCAGGACATTGAGGAGCGGCGCGGGATCACCCGGCAGGCGCTGGAGATCCTGCTCCGGCACGAGCAGCCGGTCCAGATCCTCACCAAGGGCGGGCGGCGCAGCATCCGGGACTTCGACCTCCTCGCGGAGCACAAGGCCCGCTGCACCTACGCCGCCACCCTGACGTTCACCGACCCCGAGGACCTCGCCCGCTACGAGCCGGGGGCCGACACCTACGCCGGCCGGGTCGCGGCCCTCCGGGCGGCGCACCGGCTCGGCATCGAGACGTGGGTCTCCTGCGAGCCGGTGATCGACCCGGCCCAGACGCTCGCGATCATCAAGGAGACCCATGAGTATGTCGATCAGTTCCGGGTCGGGAAGCTGAACGCCCGTTCCGGCGACATGGCAAAGATCGAGGCGGCCATCGACTGGCACCGGTTCGCCCGCGAGGCCGTGGACCTGCTGCAGGACCTGGGGGCGAAGTACTACATCAAGGAGGACCTGAAACCGTTCCTCCGGCAGCGGCAGTTGGGGGTGTGAGATGACCCGGCTGCAGATTAGGATCGAGCGGTGGTTGCTCCCGAAGGTAGTGCAGCACCTCGAGCGCGTAATGTTCTGGCTCAAGCCGCGACTCTGGATTTACCTCGATCTAGATTATGACCGGTGGCACAGCATTTCCAATTCAATGCGCGAATTGAACTCCCAGTTATTTTCCTTGGAACTGGATGTCCGTGACGAGGTGGTGCGCTATCACACACCGGCAGTATCCTCCCTCATCGCGGGCTACCTCTTCAGGAGTTACACATACGATCCCGAGAGGGGCCAGAAAGTCAGCGAGGCCATCCAGCGGGAGCGGGAAGAGCGAAACCGGGGGTCAGAATGAGCGGGGCGACGGCGGGTTTGATCGCTGGGGTTTTGGTAGTCCTCCTGAGCTTTGTGGTGGTGATCCTCTCGACGCTGGTCGGTGCGGTCTGCGGCTGGGTAGTGGGACTGACTCCCCTTGGGGGGATGGCCCTCCACGCCCTGGCGGGGTTCGGGGTGACCGGCATCCCGCTCCACGACATCGGGGCCCTGATCGGGTTTGTGTCGGGGTTCTTCTCGCATCATGGGGGGGCGAAGGATGATTGAGGGGCAAACCCTCTTCGTGACCGAGGTCGGGTCGCGGATGTGGGGCATGGCGACCCCCGAGAGCGACTACGACCATGTCGTCGTGTATCAAGTCCCGACCCGCCGGATCCTCGAAGGGCACCGGGTCCCGGAGACCCGTCCGACGCGGCAGTACGTGGACGAGGCCGGGCGGGAGATGGATATTTCCTACTCGGAGATCGGCCATCTCGTCGCCCAACTCATCAAGGGCAATGTCAACAACCTCTGGACCGTCACCTCGCCGGTCGTCGTGGAGCCCTCTCCCGTGCTCGACGCCCTTGCCTCGCTCGCCCGGAAGACCGTCAGCCGGGCCTCGTACCACTCGATCATGGGGATGGCCCAGAGCCAGTACGCGGACAGCGTCAAGCGGGCCGCCGTCCGGGACCCGCACAAAAGCCTCGCCACCGCCTACCGGACGGCACGGTTCGGGATCACCCTCTTCGAGACCGGGCGGATCGAGTACCGGCCGGTGTCGTGGACGGTCGAGGACCGCGAGGTGCAGGCCGCGTTCCGGGACCTGGCTGCGGCACGGGATGCCTCGAACCTCCCCGATGCCCCGGACGAAGCGGCGTTCCGGAGACTGCTGAGCGACCTCCGGCTCCGGCAGTTGAGGTAGCCCCGTTCAGGAATCATCCCGGATCAATTTCCCCGGATCCCCGATCCGGCCCCTGATCCGGGGCGATCCCGGATCGGGATTGTGGATCTCCCCGCCCCGCCCCCCGTTCGACAACTCCCCCGACGATTTTTTCTCCGATCCGCACCACAGCCCCATCCATAGGCAAACTATATCTCTCCTCGTTCTGACCCTCCACCCATCGGCAACGGGATCGACAACAGGGTCCCGCTGCGGAGGAACGCCGGTGCCGAAGCAGATCGCAAAGAAAGACCTGAGTGCCGCCAACCAGCGGTTCGACACCCAGCGGGCGCGGTACCTCTACCTGACAAAGCTCGGCTACTCGCAGGCCCAGATCGCGGATGCCTACGGGGTCTCGAAACGGGCGGTCTGGCAGGCTCTCCACGCCGCCGCCGCCCCCCGCGAGCAGGGGAAGCTGGAGCGGTACCGGGTCAAGTGCAAAGCAGGTCAGAAAAAAAGCCTGTGAAAAACTGGAGCAAAGTGGTCACTATGTCAAAGACAACCCCGAAGAAAACTCTCCTCATCAAAGCGGTCCCGTATCGTGGCGGGTACTGCCTCAAGGCTGAGAACGGCGAATACCCCCAGGGGAAGTTCGTGCATCCCTCACGGGCAAGCGCCTACCTGGATGCGGCCCTGATGTGGCCAGCGAACAGCGTCTGGCACGGGCGCAAGGTTCAGGGCGGGTATCGGATCAACCTCTGAGGGGATAAAATGTCCAAAGTCAAGGTTCCCGAACAGGAGTTCAAGTGGATCGGCGGGAAACGGTTTGAGATCTGGGCTAGGTACACCACCAAGGCCGAGGCGCAGGCCGAGCGGAAGCGGGCGGCCCAGGTCGTCCGGCACGCCCGCGTCCTAAAGGATGCTCAGGGGTATGGGATCTGGGTCGATGTCGTCCGGGGTTCCCCCGCAGACCACCTCGCCCGCGGCGGGATGATCCAGACCCGGATGTCCGGCGGCCGGCTGCAGACATATCGGAACTGATGAGGCCTCAACGGTAAAATGTGGTGTAAAATGCGGCAACCCCCTACCCCCTCGCTCCTCGACCCGGCCGCCCCCCCGTGGCGCTACCTCGAGCAGCGGGTCGTCGCCGGGATCCCGTTCGTCTGCATCGGGTCCGCCCCGGCCCTCGCCGGGGACCCGGCCCCCCTGCTCCGGCTTCAGGACGACGCCCTCGCGATCCGCCGGCTGGGCGGGAACGCCTGGCTCGCCCCGGTGAGCGGCGGGGTCCAGAAACTCTTCGCGCACCCGGCGATCAGCCGCCGGGCGCTGCAGCAGATGTACGACCTGCTCCCCCCGGTGATCGCCACCGAGAAGGCGGTCGTCTGGGCCAAAGGGGGTACCCGGCGATGAAGTGCATCAAGTGGTTCGATGGCAAGCCCTACACCTATGTCGGCACCTACTGGGACCGCGAGGTGGTCCGGCTCTGCCTCCGCACGGGACGCAAGGCGGGCTACCTGATGCGGCAGGCAAAGGTCGCGGGGGGGCCCGCCCTCCCCCTGGGCCGGGACGGCTACGACATCTTCGCCCGGAAGACCCCGAAGGCGACCGGCCCGCTCCCGGTGCCGGTCGTGGTGCGGGGGACCCCCTTCGGCGGGGAGCAGTTCGATCAGGTATCGGTTCCGGGGCTGGTGCTCGCGTGGACCGAGGTGCAAGTGTGATGGAAAAATGGTGACTAAAATGGCACAGAAAACAGCAAAAAGCAAGAGGAAACTCCCGCTCGCCCTGATCTACTTCTCGCGGGTCAAGGGGCAATCGACCGTCCACTCACGGGATGGGTGGTTGCAGAAGAAGCCGTTCGATGATCCAGACGAGGCGTTCAACGCGCTCATGAAACGATGGAGGGCCGGAGATCTGGATGCAAGGCTCTCAATGGGTAGTGACATCGACATCACCCTCGGGATCCAGTATGACTACAGGCACACCCTCAACATGCCCGAGGTCAGGAAGATCATCAAAACCCTCTACGATGAGCGGATCGCCTACTTGGCCGGGAAGATGAGGTGAAAATGGCAAAGAATACAGCACACAGCAAGCCCACTCCCCCCCGGGAGCGGGTCTTCGGCGGGGAGGTCTTCGAGCTCTGGTCCGGCGAGTACGGCCCGGAGGCGGGCGGCCACACGAAGGCCAGGGCGCAGCAGTACGCGGAAACCCTCCGGCGGGCCGGGAACTATGCCCGGGTCGTGCCCTACGGGGGGAAGTACTTTGTGTACTTCCAGTAACCTGCATGTGCAGGAAAAATGAGGTTAGATCCATGACAGCACAGAACATCACAGCGGCGGAGTGGGATCGGCTCACCCGCCGGGCACGGCACTGGATGGGGGACGTCCAGCCGTTCGCCATCACCCGGCAGATCGAGGGGCACAAGTACCTCCTCGTGGATGTTGTAGCCACGCAGCGGCTGGCCAGATCGATCGCCGGGGATGGCCGGTCGGAAGGCGTCTCGGTGCGGGTGGTCCCGTACCCTCGGAAGGAGGCCTTCGCCATCTATGTGTGGCACAACGGCAGCCGGGACGCCCTGGACTGGATCAAGACGGCCCTGGAGCCGTGATCCCGGGTCGGTCGCAGAGCAAGTAAAAATGAGGTGAAAAAATGGTAAAAAGTCGCAGAAAAGATGGCCTTCGCTTTGCCCCGTATCGAACATTCGGGGACCACCAGTACTACCTTCTCGCTTCGACCTTCGACAAAGGAGAAGCCGAGAGATCAAAGGAGCGTGCAAAGGCCCTGGGGTCCCTGGCCCGAGTGGTACAGGCCTCCGTTGAGGGAAGGCCAGCGTATCTGGTGTATGTGTTCCGCCGGGTGAAAAACCCCGCGGCAAACCCCGCAGGTCAGCAAAAGGTAGACCGGCTGAACCGGGGGCGGTGATCCCCTGATGTCCCCGGCCAAACGGATGCCCCTCGGCCTGCAGGCGCGGCTGATCCGCACCGACCTTGTCGCGGCGGGCTACGAGCCAGAGTTGAGCGATATCCGAGCCTTCATGGACGGGTCTCTCTCCTATCCCGAAAACCGGGCCCTCGTCGCCAAAGCCTTCGGCTACCGGGTCGGTACCCGTCGCGGGGCCGTGCCAAAGAATCTGGACGACCTCACGTTTCAGGCTGGGATCTGGAACCGGCAGCAGGCCGACCGCCGTCGCCGGGCCGCCCCGCCCTCCGGGAAGACGCAGACCCGGCGCAAGCGGAAGCTGAAGACCTCCGCCCGCTGGCAGTCCGACCCCTGGCCCCGGCCCGGGGATGTGATCGATGAGGGCCGGAAGGCGAAGCTCCCCGGCCGCCGGGTCGCGGAGAAGAGCGGGAAGGTCTACTACGAACGAAGAAGGAACCGGAGCGACATGCCCTGGAAGAAGGTGTGAGGGGCGCAAGCGCTCCAGCATGGTAACTGAACACCGTACAGAAGAAAAATGAGGTGAAAAAATGACTGGTGAAATGGGATGGGATGATCTTAAGGAGTATCCCGACATGATGGCACTCACAAAGACGCTCAAGCGGAACGACTTCGACGCACAGATGCTTCCGTTCGATGTCTATCAAGGGCCGTATATCTTCGTGAACGGAGTGGGGGCCAAGGTCTGGCATCATGAAGTGGGTGGGCGCTGGCTCGTTGAGATGGGCCGGAGAGGCAACAACGGGTTCTCAGGCCCGCTCACCTCGAGAGGGGTGGTTCAACTGATCAAACAGCTTGCAGGTCGGCCCGCAATCAAGGCAAAGAGTTCGCAGAAGAGGCCCTCTTCAAAGAGGCGTTGAGTGTGGCTCGCGGGAACTGGCGCAACTGGAACGCCCGGGGCGGGGCAGAGTCTGTCCGCCGGGTGTGGCGGACCTGCCCCCGGTGCGGGTACTGCTGGCGGTCGAAGGCAAAGTACCCGAAATGTCCGAAGTGCCGCACCGAGATCCCCGTTTCCGGCCCACAGTGGAGGTAATCACCCATGACTGCACAGAAAACCAAGGTCTACCGGAGCCTCCGGGGCCCCCACGGGGTCGGGAAGGTGCTCGGCAAGAACAAGTGGGTCCACGCCTCGGCCCTCCCCGCCCTCTCAGCCCAGGAGCGGGTCTTCGGCGGTGAGGTCTTCGAGCTCTGGACCGGCGAGTACGGCCCGGATCCCGGTGGCCACACCAAGGCACAGGCCCAGAAGTACGCCGGAGACCTCCGGCGGCTCGGGAGTTACGCCCGGGTTGTGCAGTATGGCAGGAAGTATTTCGTGTACTTCCGGTGAGAAAAAGTGCAAGTGTAGGAAAATGAGGTGAAAAATGGCAACGTATCTATCATCAAAAGACGCGAAATGGCTCAAAAAACTCACAGAGGATGAGATTGAAAACCTTGTACGTATTGGGTTCGGTCAACCCAAATTCTACCGGCCAGAGGTCTGGAGGAAGGCAAAACGGGTAATGATCATTGCCTGTTCTTTGGGTCTTGCTGAACCTTTTGATTTCGGGCGGGGGAAAGGAAAGTACCTCACCGATCTGAGTTACTCGGATGTGGTTTCAGGCATTCTCAAAGCACGAACCCGTCTTTGAGGGGCCGCGAGTAGGTATATTGGAGTATCCTTGGCCAAAAAGAGCCTAAAATGAGGTCAACTACCCCCGGTTAAAACCGGGGGCCTGCAAACGGCTACGCGGGACCAAACAGTAGACTAGGAGGCAAGAAATTGCAGCAGCGTTACGGGCTACAAGAACGGCAGAGTGTTTCCCTAGCTCTGCCCTCTTCCGGGCACGCCGAACCCGACGTACCTCTCGGGGTACTAAGCCTGTCTCGCCCCTCCGAAGGGAAATGTAACCCCGGCTCGACCGGGAGAAAGGGAATACCATGAGAGTTCCGGTTCTGGATACTCACAGGACGCCGTTGATGCCGACCACGCCAGCACGAGCTCGTCTGCTCCTCAAGCAGGGGCGGGCAAAGCCGTACTGGAACAAGATCGGTATCTTCTGCATCATCCTGACCTACGAAGTACAGCCTGACAACCAGGATCTGGTTGTCGGGATCGACCCCGGCAGTTCCTTTGAGGGCTGGTCCGTGGTCGGCACCAAAGACACCGTCTTGAACGGCATGTCGGAGGCCCCTAAACATGTCAAGAAAGCGGTAGAAGTACGGAGAACCATGCGCCGGGCCCGGCGGCACCGGAAGTGCTGGCGCCGCCCGGCCCGGTTCAACAACCGGCTCAGCGGGCGGCGGTTCCTTCCCCCGAGCACGTTTGCGCGGTGGAACGCCAAAGTACGGATCCTCGACCAGTTGCGGAAGGTTCTCCCGATCACCGCCGTGGTCGTGGAGGATGTCGCGGCGGTGACGAAGAAGCACTGCAAACGGTGGAACACGAACTTCTCGCCCCTTGAGGTCGGGAAGCAGTGGTTCTACCGGACGATCCGGGGTCTGGGGCTCAC
>ENA-UOUL01004562-UOUL01004562.1-bioreactor-metagenome-genome-assembly--contig:-NODE-4562-length-12685-cov-4.725412_pt1 | contig 12685 bp, 13 predicted proteins | sample MGYA00249838_ERZ747220 | MGnify/ENA primary metagenome ERZ747220 (study PRJEB28778, sample SAMN05720191) | bioreactor metagenome | isolation source: Anaerobic biogas reactor | place: USA:Washington...
AAGCTTCTGCTATGGTCCAAAATCGTGTCCGTTCTATCAGATGGGGAGGCCGCGGAGCGTACCATACAAAAAGTTCGGGTCCTTGTATGACGAGGGCTGGCTGGATGATATTTGTACAGAACGACGCGATTGGGATGAATGACGATTGGGTGGAGGTATGAGGAGCGGTGAGAAAAAGGAACATCCTGTTGTTTGGCATATCCAATGTGGGCAAGACAACCGTCGGGATCCATTTGGCGCAGCGATTAGGCTATGCCTTCTTCGATCTCGATGATGAAGTAAAAAAATATTATATGACCACACTGGAAGCATTCGTCAATTCGGATATCCGGCATACGCGCGACAAGAAAAGAGGTCAGGTCATCCGCGAAATCATGGCGAACCCTGAAGACAAGGTGTTTGCGATCTCACCGATCTACTATGCGGTTAATTTCAACAAGTATGTCTCGCAGGAGGATGTCCTGGCCATTGAGCTCCAGGACACGCCCGAGAACATCTTTGACCGTCTTGTGTTCAGCGATGAGAATGATGTGATATATCAAGATGACGATTACAAAAATCAGCACAAAAAGCACTATATCTCGGATATCAAGAAGGATATAACGTGGTACAAAAAATCGTTCTCAAAAATAACAAACAAGTTTTTCGTGAACAGCGACCCCGTTGAGATGGTTGTCGACCGGATCATCAAGGAATATCAATTGGCTGATCGTGTGAATTTGTAAAGAGGTAACGCCGGGGATCTCATACATAAGCAGCAGTCCATGCATAAAAAGCCCTCCCCTGATCGTGGGCATAGGCTTCGCAGGCCTGAGCCACCACCAGAGGAGGGCGAATATCGGATCAAACGGGCTTCAAATCAGCCGTAGAGCGGCCCGTAGGTTTCGCAGGCCCGGTAATCTGAGGCCTCCGGCTGGGTGGTGCCGAAGGCGGACCAGGCGTGCGGCCGGAAGATCTGGTCTTCCGGTACGTTGTGCATGGCGACCGGGATGCGCAGCATGCTGCAGAGCGTGATCAGTTTGGCGCCGATGTGGCCGTAGTTGAAGGAGCCGTGGTTGGCGCCCCAGTTGGCCATGACCGCGTAGACATCCTTGAAGGCGCCGTCACCAGTCGTACGCGGCACGAACCAGGTGGTCGGCCAGGTGGGGTCGGTCCGCTTCTGCAAGATCTGGCTGACCTCGTCGGGCAGGACGGCTGTATAGCCTTCGGCAATCTGCAGGACGGGGCCGAGGCCTTCGATCTTGTTCATGCGCACCAACGTGACGGGCATCTGCTTCTGGGTCTCGAACATCGAGGAGAAACCGCCGCCGCGGAAATAGCCGTTGTCAGCCGGGCACCACAAGGTGGCCGCCAAACAGGCATCGGCGTCTTCGCTGGTGATTTCCCAGAACGGCTTCATGACCGGGTTGCCCGCCTCGTCACGCATCGCGCCGCAGCCGTCCAGGGCCGCCGCGCCGGAGTTGATCAGGTGAATCAGGCCGTCTTCGGCCATCCCCTCCGGCTTCCAGCCGGTGACGCGCTCGATGGCCGCCGGGCTCCAATAGGTGCGCACGTCCGCAAAGACGGACGCCGAGTCCGCCAGCAGGTGGCCGAGCAGCATGGCCATGCCGTTGAGCGAATCGTTTTCGGTGGCCAGGATCATCGGCTCGCGGATGCCGTTCCAGTCAAAGGACGAATTGAGCAGCGCTTCCGAGAAGTCGTGGTTCGGGAAATGGTCGGTCCACTGGCGCTGGCCCTGGACGCCGCCCGCGATGGCGTTGCGGCCCATGGCCTCTTCGCCGAAGCCCAGTTCGGCCAGCTTCGGGTTGCCGACCATGATATCGCGGATGATCAGGGTCTGCTTGATCACGCGCTCCCACTCGGCATCTTTTTCCGCACGGCTGTGTGCGAACTGGCCGCCCTCGTTCTTGTCCCAGCCTTCCTTGCAGTAGTTCTCGCGCCAGGCCTTGGCCTTGGCGAACTCGTCGTGGTCATAGATGCCGCGGGCGATGCGGCGTTCGATCTCGACCTGGTCCAGCCACTCGGTGCGCAGCCCGAAATACTCCTGGAACATCTGCGGGTCGATCACAGAACCGGCAATGCCCATGCAGGGGCCGCCGATGTTGACATAGGACTTGCCGCGCATCGAGCCGGCGGCCAGGGCGGCCTTGGCCCAAAGCAGGATCTTCTCCCGGACATCATCCGGAATCGACGTATCGGAGGCGTCCTGAACATCGCGGCCGTAGATCGCAAATGCTGGCAGCTTGCGCTGGGCGTGGGCGGCCATGACGGCGGCCAAATAAACCGCGCCGGGGCGCTCGGTGCCGTTGAAGCCCCAGACGGCCTTGACCGTCAGGGGGTTCATGTCCATGGTTTCCGTGCCGTAGCACCAGCAGGGCGTGACCGACAGCGTGGCGGTGACATTCTCGCCTGAAAACAGGTCTTCGCAGCTGGCGGCCTCGGCGACACCGCCGATGCAGGTTTTCGCGATCACACACTCGACCGGAAGGCCATTGGCGTGGCGCAGGTTTTCGGTAATCAGGGCGGCGGCCAGCTTGGCCATGCCCATGGTCCGCTCCTCGAGCGACTCGCGGACGCCCAGACGGCGGCCGTCGATACAGGGGCGGATGCCGATCTTCGGCATGCGGCCGATCAGGCGGTTTTGGGGTTCGTTCATGTTCTGCGGCATGTACATGTCCTCCTGTGCAAATTAAAAAGGCTGTGCGTAACCTGAAGATCCAGATATTTACTCATCTATATTGTACCCCGTAGAGGTAGATAAAACATGGATAAAATGGAATTTTAATGGAAAATACGGAAAACAGCCGGCGTACACATGGGCTTTTTCAGGCACAGACGTATCCAGTTGATCCGGTGCAAACATGGAGAAACCGCTAATCCAACGCTGCTTCGGCCATCGCTTCCAGGTTCTGCGCTGACACGTTGGGCAAGAGTGCTTCGTGGCTGGGCGAGACGATGTAGTTGGGACCGAAGATGTCGCGCAGCCGGTGGACTTCGTCTTTGACCTGCTGCGGGGTGCCGAACGGCAGCAATCGCTGGGTGTCCACGCCGCCGATAAAGACGATCTTGCCGTTGTAGCGGCGCGCCAGGCCTTCCGCGTCCATGTCCCGGGCCAGAGCCTGGATCGGGTGCAGGGCGTCGACGCCGGCATCGATCAGGTAAGGGATCGCCCGGTTGATCGCCCCGCAGGAGTGCAGGACGACCTTGAGTCCGAAGCGCTTGGCCTGCTCGGTAAAACGGACGAAATAGGGCATGACAAAACGCTCGAATAGGGCTGGCGACACCAAAAGGTCCTGTTGGCTGCCAAAATCGTTGCCGAAGAAAATGGCGTCGATCCGGTCGGCGACCTGGCCTAGCCAGATCTCGTTCGCATCCAGATAAAACTGCACGATCCGTTCTGTCACGGCGTCGACGACCTCCGGATCGGTGTACATCTTGACAAAATAGTTGTCCATACCAAAAAAGTCGGCAGCGATGTGGAAAAAGCAGGACCACAATCCAGACAGGACGCCCAGGCCGTCTTTTTCCGCACGGTCCAGCGCCGCATGGGCCTGGCTGAAGTCCAGGTACCGGGTCTCTGGCCAGGGGAAACGGTCAACCTCATCAACCGACTCGCAAGCGGCGAAGACGCCGCCCTCGTTCAGGGAGTGCTTGACTTTGCCGCCCATGATGTCGAACATTGGCTTCTTGTCAGGGTGCTGCCAGCAGTGGCAGGCTTCCGGCATGACCCAGACGAAGGTGTCTCCCAGCCGTCGGGACAGCCCGTAGTCGTCGGCAACGCCGAAATAGTCACGGTAGGCCGGCATACTGTCCGGGTGCGGATTGCCGTGCCAGAAGCCGTTGCGGTCGCTGTTGCGCTCGAGGATTTTTTGGAATAATTGGCGCTGCTGCATAAAAACCTCCGTACAGGACGAAAAATGCGGATATCGCCTCAATCAGAATATACCTGATAAAGATCGAAAACGGCAAGACTTCGTTCCGGGTGTCTCCCGGCTGGAATCAGGCATACTCCCGGACTCGGCAGCGGAAATGGCAGTAGTTCTCGAAGCTGACTTCCTCTGGTACGCCATGGTCACAGACGGGGATATAGCCGCCGCGCTTGAATAGTACCGGTAAAATCCGATCCATCTCGCGATCGATCGCGTCTTTGCCCTGGGCCAGGATCCGCTTGTCGATTCCGCCGCGCATGAGCAAGTCCGGGTAATCGGCACCGACAGCGACGACATCACAGCCGGCAGCGACTTCGAAAGGACTCATGTAGTTCATGCCGGTTTCGCGATAGACATCGATGACCGGAATGCTGTTGCCGTCCGTATCGATCTGGATAAACAGCGTGCGTGCCCGGTCCAGCTGACGCTGGCGCGTGTTCGCGATTAACTGCTGATAGTAGGGGAACAGGAATTCGCGCATCATGTCCGGCGAGATCAGCGGCCCGTGGTTGAAGCATATATCTTCGGCCAGAAAGATTTCGTCAATTGTGACCGCCTGCTGGTGGCGGGCGACGACCGCGTCGGCCAGGTTCAGCCAGGTTTGCATGCAGTCGTGGATCAGAGCCGGATCGTCATAGACCATGTAGAGCAGTTCGACAGGCCCGATCAGGCTGCGCAGATACATGTAGCCGCCGATCAGGTTCTGGACGATCACCTTACCCTGGCGAGCCGCGTCGGCCGCCCCGCACATCTTGGCGGCAAAGGCGTCGCCGAACCGCTCCGGGCTGGCTGGATTCAAGCGCCACTTGACGCTTGTTTCCCACGTATGCATGTCCTTGACCGGGTGGTCGACATACTCAGGCATGAAGCCGTTGCGCCGACCCTTGAAGAACAGCACCTTGCGTCCCGCATGATCCTGGGCCAGGTCGTAGTCGCCCCTGTCTTCGAGCACGATCTGCTCGTATTCAGGAATAAAAGCCGCTTCGCACCAGCCCAGGCCACCGAGTGAAAAACTGCCGCTTTCCTCGAAGCCGAACGTTTCCATCATCCATTGTTCTTCCTGGGCGCGATCGCTGAAACGGGGCATGTGCCCCTCCTGCTGCCAACGCTCCTGGGTGAAAAAACCAAATTCCTGCTGGATAAAAGGGGCTTCGGTCTTCAGGGCATAAAAATCGCGCAGGCGCCGGGCGCTGGCTGCCAGCTTGTTACGAGGCATCGGAAAATGGATGCCCTCAATCCACTTTTCGGGTGCCGGTGCCATCAAAACAGCTTTTTCCGGTATGCGGACGCCTTGCGAATCAGGGCGTCGGCTTCAGCTTCGGAAGCGACATGCAGCGCGTAGAGCACGCCCTCCGGCTCCAGGTTTTCCAGCAGGGCGTCCAGATCCTCCGGGACGATGTGGATATAAATCATTTTGCCTGCCTGCTGGATGCGCTTGAGGACATCAAGCCAATGGGCCGCGGTCGGTTTGCCCGCGCCATAGACCCATTGAATGCCCTTAAGGGGCTCGACTGCAAGCAGCGTGTCCAGGTGCCGGAGTGCATCCGGCCCGTCAAGGTGGAAAATGCTGGCGTCCAGAAAATCCAGCTCCGCCAGTAATTCATCGACGACCAGCTCTTTGAACATCGCGTTTGAAATCAGGGCAGCGAAATCGCAGCTGGTCACGTACCACCGTTTGGGGTGCCAGACGCTCATCCAGTTCGTCGATCCGCGCTGGTAGCGGGTTGTGATCCGGTAGAGGTCTTCGAAGACTGTTTTGAAGCCGTCAAACAAGCCCATCACAGCCCGTTTTACATCGTCAGGGCGTTCCACGGTGTCAAAGCAAAGCTGCTCGGGGCCCAGCATCGAAACCAGGGCGTCGGCGCCCGGATGAATATCGGTCACGCCCACCAGGTACTTGTCCCGGGCATCCGCGACTGCTGCCTCAGTCATTTCGACCATTTTACGATAATAGGTGTTATTCGTGTCCAGGACCAGGTCCGCATAGGCATCGAAGTCGATCTCATGGTACTTGGACCAGCTGGTGCCCTCGCTGAACGCCAGGCCGACGCCATAAAAAGCGGCGAATACGTCCGGGCCTAGGTTGGGCGAGTATATCGGCAGCGCCTCGGCGCCAAAATAGGTGTTCTGGAAGCGATGATTGACCTGCTTCAGCACGTTCTCAGTGTCAAACCAGCGATCTTTTTGGCTCACATACGTTACCGGTGCGGGTCTTTTGCCCTGCTTGCGGTCCTTGGGTGCCGTGATCGCCAGCAGCGGCCGGTCGTGGTTTTCCCGCGCCCAGTATTCCAGGTAGCGGGTTTGGATCGAGTCCCAATTCTCTTTGTAGCGCATGAGGTAACCTCCCCGGAAAAAAGATCGCGTCCAAACGCGCTGCAGTTTTAAGCATACCATGCGCCGCCCGGGCGGTAAAGCAAAAGCCCGCCGTCTTTCCTTTTGGTATAATGATGGAAACGTGCGGTTTGCGGCCGGACTGCCCGGGCAGGGGCCGCGCCGGCAAGTGAGAGGCAGCCATGGAGAAACCGGGAGAACCCCTGCGCCAGGAACCCCTTCGCCAGTCCGACCAGTTCTGGACGGATTCGCGCGGCATCCGGCGCAACCAGCAGCTGACGCGCCAGCTGAACCTGATCGATATCGAGATTCTCGATCACGGCTATTTTATCGGCGACCTGCAATGGAACCAGTTCAACGTTATGTCGCCGTTTGGCCGCATCTATTACATGATCGCCGACCGGGGCTATCTGGAGACCGAACAGGGGCGGATGGATCTGCTGCCGGGGCACATGTACCTGATCCCGCCATACACACGCGTCAATCTGCGCACCGACAGGCGCATCGAGAAGTTCTATTTTCATGTCACCTTGAAATACGCCGGCGTCGATGTCCTGGAGGGCATCAACCGCTGCTTTTGCCTGCCGCTTGACGACCGTTTGCTCTCGGACGTCATCGCGACCTTCAGCGGCAGTTCGCTGCCCGACCTGCTCCAGCTGCGCGCCTTGACCAGCCTGACCTTGTCCGAGTTCCTGCGCCGCTCTCTGCCGGATCTCAGCCAGCGGCTGGCCCTGGCCAGCACCTACCGCGAGGTTAACGCCTACATCGAGCATCACCTCTCGGCCAGCCTGACCGGCCGGGATGTCTGCCAGGCGCTGGGGTTGCCCTATGAGTCGGTTCGCCGCTCGTTCCGGCACGACAACGCGATCACGTTCAACCAGTACATCAAGGGGCGCCTGATCCAGGAGGCGTCCAAGCAGTTGCTGCTGACCGATCTTACCATCCAGCAGATCGCGGCCAGCCTGGGCTTTAGCGACGAATTCTACTTTTCCCGCCTGTTCAAGCAGAAGATGGAATACAGCCCGCGCGAATACCGCCGGATCAACGCCGTGCTGCGCCGGGCGCGCTGGAACGAGGGCAGACCGGAGGACAACCCATGACATCGAAAAGAGACGAGCACGACCGCCAGCTGCGCTGCGCGATCGTCGGCTGCGGCAAAGTCGCCGCCAAGCACCTCAAGGCCATCCGTCACCTGGACAAAACCTTGCGCCTGGCAGGCCTGGTCGACACGCGGCCCGAGGCGGCCCGCAGCCTGCTCGCCCAGGCTGGGATCCGCGAACCGGTACCGGTCTTTGCAGCGCTGGACCTGTTGCTCGAAGCGGAAAAGCCCGACCTGGTGGCGATCACGACCCCCAGCGGCACCCATTACCGCCTGGCCCGGCAGGCCTTGCTGGCCGGCGCCCACGTGCTGGTCGAAAAACCCCTGACGCTCTCGCTCGACGAAGCCGACGACTTGCTGGCCCTGGCAGCTGAGCGCCGGCTGCAGATCGCCGTCGGCCATATCTACCGGTTTTTTCCCCTTGTGCAGGACCTGGCGGCTGACCTGGCCGCCGGGAAGCTGGGCCGCGTCCTTTACGGGTCCGTCGCGGTGCGCTGGGGCCACGACCAAGCCTATTACGACGCCGCCAGCTGGCGCGGCACCTGGGAGCAGGACGGCGGCGCGCTCATGAACCAGAGCATCCACGCCCTTGACCTGATGATGTTCCTGCTGGGCGGCAAGGTTGTGGCAGCGACCGGCCAGATCGGCCAGCTGGCGCACCGGATGGAGGCAGAAGACTTCGGCCTGGCTACATTAAAGCTGGACAACGGAACCTATTGCCTGCTCGAAGGGACGACCGCCACCGATCCGAAACGCCCTGAAGCGTCCTTTACGGTTTTTGCCGACAACGGTGAAGTCCGGGCCGGTCTATACGCGGGCAAACCCTACGTGCGGGTGCGCGACCGGGCAGGCCATGACTTGACCGGCCGCTATTGGCGGCGCTTCCTGTGGCAGACCTGGCGCAAGGGCGGGTTGCGTGCTCTGGCAAGGCTAGGCAACCCGCACAGCGGCATCTACGCCGACCTAGCCAGAGCTATCCGAACCAGCCGTCCACCGCTGGCCGACGGCAAGTCCGGCCGCGATGCCGTTGCGGCCGTGCTGGCGATCTACAGCGCGGCAAAAAGCGGACAGACGGCGCGCTGCCCGCAGGACGCGGACCCCCTGGAATCGATGCGCGGTTTTTTCAAAGAGCCCTAATCTACGAACCGTTGCGGCCGGCGGCCTGATGGAGCTTGCGGTGCGGTTTTTTGATCTGGCCGTGCTCCTGCATCCAGAGCACGCTGTCGCGGAAGGTGTCCAGCAGCGGACGCGGCTCGAAGCCCAGTTCCTCTGTCGCCTTGGCATGGCTGAGGTTGCTGTTGGAGACCAGCACAGAGACGCTGTAAGGTGTGAAAAAAGGCTTGATGCGCAGCAGCCGGCAGGCGCCGTGGGTCAGCCAGGCCGCCAGGCGAACCAGCCAGCGGGGCGCAAAGAAGATTGCGGGCTGGCGCTGGCCGAGGGCACGCCGTTCGAGGCGAATCACCTCGCGGAGCGTGATGCGGTGCCCGGACAGGATGTAGCCCTCACCGGAGCGCCCGGCGCGGGCAGCGGACAAGATCCCGTCGGCGACATCGCGCACGTCGACAAAATTGTAAGCGCCGTCAAAGGACATGATCAGCTTCAGCCAGCCCTGGGTGCTGAGGTAGCGAAACAGGCGGCCCATCTCCGACATCCGGTAATCGTAAGGGCCGATCACGCCGCTCGGGAACACGATGACCGCGTCCAGGCCGCGCGCGATGCCGTCGTAGACCACGGCGGTGGCAGTCGACTTGGTGTTGGCATAAGTCCCGAGCAGGCCGGGAATCGGAAAATCTGTCCGTTCCCGGATAACCTCGTTTTCCGGCAAGTCCGGCAACGCGTGTACGGAACTGACATAAACCAGCCGCTCGATGCCGTAATCCAGGCAGGCCTCGACCACGTGACGCGTGCCGCCGACGTTGACTTCCTCGAGCAAGCGCGGCCGGCGCGGCGCCGTGTCCACGATGCCGGCCAGGTGGAAAACCAGCCGGACGCCGTTAACCGCGCGCCGGACATCCTCGGCCTTGCGGATATCGCCGAAACACAGTTCGACTGAAAGGCCATCGAAGGCGTCCAGCCGTTCACCCGGCTGGAGGAACAGCCGCAACGCTTCATGGGGGTAACGATCCCGCAGTTTTTTGACCAGAACGTTCCCGATATGGCCGGTTGCCCCTGTAACCAGAATCATGACGCATCCCTCCCCGGACGCTGCAGGCGCCTGAAGCCGGTGCATGGCTTCTCATTGCTAAGTGGTGTAATATAATTATACCACGCCCCGCGTCGGCAAAGTGAATAAACAATGTCCAGTTTATGAAACCAGCAAACGCTTCATGACGCCAGACTTGTTTTCTGGCCCGCAAGGCTTGTTGGCGCAGTGCCGGAACGCGAACGTGAACGACAGATCAGACGATCCGGCTTGATATCGGAAATCAGTCACATCGGTGACCGACAACAACATCCTTTCTGGTAAACTGATAGCGATGCCGTATGGCTAAATCTCCTTGCGCCGGATCGCCCGATCGGGTGTATCATGAAAGCGGCGCAGACCTTAGCCCGAGGCCAGGAAGGATTGATGAACGATGAAACAAACGTTGCCCGATAACCCGAACCGACGCCTGGACTACAGCGACAGCAATCTGGCTGACATCTGGCTGGCCGGCGGCTGCTTCTGGGGTGTCGAGGAGGCTTTTTCCATGCTTCCCGGTGTCCTGGAGACCTCGGTCGGATATTCGGGGGGTACCGTCCCCCACCCGACCTATCGTCAGGTCTGCAGCGGGAAGACCGGTCACGCGGAAGCCGTCCGCGTCGTCTACGATCCGACCGTCATCACTTACCGACACCTTCTCGATAGATTCTTTTCAATCCACGATCCGACAACAGTGAACCGGCAGGGTCCTAACATCGGCGAACAATACCGGTCTGCTGTCTTTTATCACAATCCTGATCAGGAGCGGGAGGTGAGGGATGCCATCAGGGAGCTTGAGCACTCGGGACGGTATCGAGGACCGATCGTAACCGAGGTCTCCCGTGCGGGTTCGTTCTACACAGCCGAAGAATATCACCAGCAGTACTTCCAGAAAATGCGCGGAGTGGATGTCGGTTCTGAACCATTTCGAAGAGCAGAAGAATAATACCATTGCGAGAAGTAGATCTTGTGGGCCATGGAGCAATACTACACGATAGGCGAAATCGCCCGGGTGATGCACACGGACGAGACATCGGTCCGGCTCCTCATTTCGAACGGCATCCTGAAAGCGGAACGCTGCGGCACAGGTTACCTTGTCGAGGTAGACGAGTTCGCGCGTTTCGGCTTCCTCTCTGCTGACAAACGCCCTAACCGTCGCTGAGCGCCCTTTCCCGAACCCGTCTGGTTCCTTGAAGGTTGGATCGGGGGCACCCTGGTTCAACCTCTCCCTTCCGTCGTCCGTCCCTCGATGTTCCCTCTCCGATCGGCTCTCGGGCTTTCCGGTGGCGGAGAATGTTTTCCCTGAGCTTCAACCGGGACCGCATCACTTCCCTGGCGAACTGTCCGAATAGAGCGGACTTCATAGCGCACGTACCGATGGTCCTGGGTCCGGCGTCACAGGTGAGCACCACGGGTCCCAAGCAGGACCATATTGCAATTTTCGAGAGACGCCGAGATGCTGACAGAACCGTACCGGAGGATCGGACTCCCGGTCACGCGTGATTCGGGAGGTGACAAGCCGCCTTTACCAGCAGCATGCGGGGGATCCCTGTCCTGGCCAGGGGTCTTGGAATGGGAAGGTCCGGGTGTTGGGCGGGACAGCGGCGACCGGGGCACGGCATGCGACCGGGTGTGCATACGACGTGCAGAGCAGGTGCCGTTCCGGGTGTTGTGGACTGGGAACGGCTGCCTGGGCATCGTGCAACTTCCTGGTCAGGACTCGAGACTGGGAATGAGGATTCAACTGACTCAATAATACTTATCGAACCGCCGGCATCGCCATCGACCCCGTAGATAGTCCCCTGTCTTCGCCGTTCAAGAGGTGGGCAGGGTTCGTTTCATACTCCTCTGTTGTTTCAGGCTCGCGTCCGCTCCAGATCTGAACGTCCTGATTCCGGTAACTCAAGGAGCAAGACGTCGAGACGAGAGCATGTGTAGGATCTCATAGTTACTTGACACCCGGTGATATTGGGTGCATGCATAAATTGGCGGCCGACGACCCCGGGGAGATCGTCTCCTCCATTTATCGCGGCGAGGCTGTCCCTGCCATCGTCGCACGATATGGCATCAGCCGCGAACGGGTCTATTAGATCATTCGCTACACCCGGACCCACGGACGCCCGCTTGTTCTCCAGCCTCCCTGGCGGCAACCACGGCCACCGCCGTGGGACGCGGTCTTCCTGGTTCTGGTCTCTCGCCGGATCTGCCAGCTCGGACCCCTTGCCCTCTCCCGGCATATCGCCACCGGGACCGGTCGTATGATCCCATAGACGATGGTCTATCGTATTCTGCGTGAAAGAGGGCTCATTACGGCTCAGAAACGACGGCCTCCACGACCGACATGAGTCCGCTTTGAGCGGACCCGTGCCCAGAGCCTGCATCAGGGCGACTGGAGACAGGTGACCATCGACGGGCTGACGCAGTGGCGGATCGCGTTCCTCGAGGATGCCTCCCGGCTCATCACGTGCAGGGAACTCTTACCGAACGCGACGACCGAGGCGACCATCTTGGTCCTCGAGACCGGGTTCGCGCGATACGGGGTTCCGAACCAGAACGGCTCCCAGTTCGTCTCGAACCATAAGGCGAATACCCCGCGTCATACATTCGGACGGTTCCTGGAACAGGAGTTTGTTCGCGAATCCCCTTGGAATGATGAAGACCCCGTCTAGGTCTTCCAGCACTCCGTCTATCTGGTCTCTACTAGAGAGCTGCACTATGTTCTCGCCCTTGAGCATTGAAGTGGCGTATTGCAGGAAAAAGAGACCTATGAAGGTTTTGTCTTCGTTGACGATCGCGATTTTCAGGTCCGTATAGCCACCGCTTTCCGATGTTATGGTAGAAATGAGGGCCAGTATCAGAGGCAGCAGAAACAACAGCAGAACGAAAGCTCGAGACTTTCTCATCAGAAGTAGATCGTTCAGCAAAAGCCCTGGGAATTTCAATTGATTAGCCTCCACGCCAAGCGAATTATTTCTCGCGATACCGGTCAGAACCGTACGATGATAGAATTATATCATCGAGAACCAGCTCGGGAGTTCAAGTGTCATAGAAGACAACAGCACTAAGGAGGTGGACGGTTTGAAAAAGATATGCTTTTTAGTGAGATCGGAAGAGCACACGTCTGAACTCCAGTCACGTTTCGAT
>ENA-UOUL01004563-UOUL01004563.1-bioreactor-metagenome-genome-assembly--contig:-NODE-4563-length-12685-cov-3.207091_pt1 | contig 12685 bp, 10 predicted proteins | sample MGYA00249838_ERZ747220 | MGnify/ENA primary metagenome ERZ747220 (study PRJEB28778, sample SAMN05720191) | bioreactor metagenome | isolation source: Anaerobic biogas reactor | place: USA:Washington...
CGGTCCAGGCTCGCTTGGTATTATAGCACAGGTAAGGTCGCTTTGCACGGAGAGCACGCATTTTGTATCGAGTCAGAAAAGCTTGGAGGTTATGCCTACATCCTTGAGCGTGACGAGCCGAGTAGGCAGCGACCAGGGGGCGTAGATTGTGGTGAACCACAAACTGTCATACGCCGGCAAGCTGCGCGGCTTGCCGGCGGCCGGCCTGGGGCTTCATAAAGCCTGCATCAAAGCAAAGAGCAGCGCAAGAAGCAACAGCGACCCAACGAGCGCTATGAATAGATTCCGGGCATAGAGTTCGTCCACGTCAAGACCTCCTCCGTTCACGCCATTTCGTAATTCTCGGTGTGAATGTTCTTCAGAGGAACCCCTACTTCCATCAGCGCTTTTTCTACAGCGACGATCATGGGAATGGGCCCGCAGATAAAGGCCTGCAGGTCGGCGCGATCGGATGGCAAGTGCCGATCCAGGATCTTGCTGTCCACGAAGCCGGTTTCTCCCGACCACCCTGCCGGCGGCTGTTCCAACACGTGAACCACTTTGAGGTTCATGCGCTGTGCCAGGCTGTCCAGATCCTCCCGGTAGGTTATGCTCTCCCAGTCTGGATTGCCATAGAAAAAGACCACCGGTCGCGGGTCCTGACGGTCGGCCATCGTCCGCAAAATGCTCAAGACAGGCACCGAACCGATTCCGCCGGCAATCAAGATGTATCCGGGTGCATCGTGCGGCTCGACTCTGAACGTGCCAAAGGGGCCTTCTACATAGATGCATTCGCCTGGTTGGAACTCCTTGACCCTGCGGGTGAAATCGCCAGCCTCCTGGATGGTAAACTCGAGCCGATCGTGGATTGTTGCGCTGGAACTGAAGGAGAAGGGATGGTCACGGAAAGAAAAAGGCGAGGTGCGGGCCGTCAGCCAGGCGTATTGACCGGCCCTGAAGCGCATCCCGGAGTGTCCCTCCGGCTCGAGCACCAATGTCCAGGCATCGCCGCGTTCGGGCCGGTCGATCCGGATCGCAATTCGCCAACTTATGGCTATGTCACTACCACCCCCAAGCCCGGCTGGGCGCGCACCGACTTTGCCGGCGCGGTCCAGAGAGCCCTGCGGGTACCGGTCGGCTTTGATACCGACGTAAATGTGGCTGCCCTGGGCGAAGGACGCTGGGGCGCCGCGCAGGGGCTGGATGACTTTATGTACCTCACCGTCGGCACCGGCGTAGGCGGCGGCGTCGTCACCAATGGTAAACTGCTGCACGGGTTGATGCACCCCGAGGCCGGACATATCCGCCCGCAGCACGATTGGCAGCGCGACCCATACCCCGGGCATTGCCCTTACCACGGTGATTGCCTGGACGGCATGGTCAGCGGGCCGGCTATCCAGGAGCGTGTGGGCGTGCGCGGCAACGAGCTGGGAGAAGAACACCCCGTGTGGGACCTGGTGGCCGACTATTTGGGACAGGGATGCGCCACCTATGTGGTGACGCTCTGTCCTCGCCGCATTATCATCGGTGGCGGCGTGATGGAACACACTTTTTTATACCAGCGCGTGCGCGAACGCACTGCCCATTACCTAAACGGCTACATCCAGGTGCGGGAGATCCTGCACGATATCGACCAATTCATCGTACCGCCCGGGCTCGGTAACCGATCCGGTGTACTGGGCGCCTTTGCGTTGGCCGAGCTGACGGCACAGGCTGCGGGCACAGCATGATCCATCTCGGTGACCAGGTGCCGCTGGACGACGCTTATTTGCGTTATGTCAGCCAGTTGGGCGTAACGCATGTGGGGCTCTTTACTGCCCCCGGGATGGGCATCGAAACTGCGCGCGCGGAGACGCGCAAAAGCTCGTGCGCGCGCGCAAACAGATCGAATCGCATGGGTTGGTGTTGGCCTCCATGCACCTGCCGCTCAGTTCGGCGGGGATCCAGCATCAGGTATGGCCCAACATCATGCTGGGTACCCCTGAGCGCGATAAGGATATCGATTTGGTGATCAAGTCGATCCGCGCCGCCGGGCAGGCTGGCATCAAGACGCTCTGCTACAACCTGGCGCTCTTGCCAGTGGTACGCACCGGCGAAACCATCGGGCGCAATGGGGTACGCTACAGCCATTTCGACTACCGCAATCTGCTCGCCGAAGAGCCGTTATGCGGAAGAGAGCTTGATCCCGAGGTGCTTTGGGAGCGTATAGCCTATTACATCGAACGCGTGATGCCGGCAGCCGAAGAAGCCGGCGTGCGCCTGGCCTGCCATCAGCACGACCCTGGTCTGCCCGAGGGGATAATCTACCGGGGTGTTCCGCGCGTGCTGGGCAGCCTGGCAGGGGTGCGCCGCTTCCTGAGCCTCAGCGATAGCCCCAGCCATGGACTCAACTTTTGCCAGGGGACGATTGCCGAGATGTGCAGCGATCCGAGCAAGTCTACCTACCAGGCGATCCGTGAGTTTGCCAGCGCCGTGCGCATCTTCTGGGTGCACTTTCGCAATATCCGCGGGGGGTTGGGCTGTTTTGACGAGGTTTTTCCCGATGAGGGTGATATCGACATGCGCCGTGCGCTGCGTACCTACCGCGATTGCGGCTACGATGGGGTGATCGTACCCGACCACATGCCGTGCATCGATGGCGATACACCTCAGGCACATATTGCACGCGCTTATTGTTTCGGCTATATCCGCGGGCTGTTGGCGGAAGTTTAAGCGGAGGTATTTGATGAACATCACAATCGATGCCAAGGTACTGGATATCCTCGAGCGCGGCGCATGGGATGCGCTGCCGCGAGTACGTGGACAGATCGCGCGCCTTTTTACCGCCAGCTGCGCTGGCTACGACTATTCGCATCACGCCTCCCTCACGGCGGCAGGCGGCCAACTGGTGGCCTCCTGGAGCAACGGTCACAACGGCGAGGATCTTCCCGGGCAGGTACAAAGCTGGTGCCGGCGAGCCCCTGAAGGCCGCTGGGGCACGCCACAGATATTGGCGCGCTCACCGATGCTCGCCGCTGCCGCGACCACTGCAATCAACGGCGGTTCCGCCGAAGGAACCGAGCGGCTCACCGTGTTTTTCAGTGAATACAAGGGGCGCGTCCAGGATGGCACCGGAGGCACGGGCAAGTGGAGCCTGCCGGTGGTTACCGGCGCGCTAGTCAACGATCCGGTAACAGGCGCCTGGCTCTGGACAGAGTTGTGCCTTTACGATTTGCTGCTCAACGAAGGTCCGCGATGCACCTCCAGCGGGCGCTGGGTCATGACCGGTGAGGACCACGCCGGCCGCACGCAGGTGATCTATAGCGATTCGCCCGTTCTGACGGCGAACTCATCCTGGCACCAGGTAGCTTTGGAATGCGGCGCGGGCAGCGTGTTCAAGAACGAACCGAGCTGGTACGAGTGCGCGAACGGCACGCTGGTATTGTGGATGCGCGATGATGGCGGTTCGCAGAGGCTGTGGGTTGCATTTAGTGCCGATATGGGCGCGACCTGGTCTGTGCCCGTACCCAGTGCGGTGCCGGATGCGGTCAGCAAGTGCCGCGCCGGCACACTCAGTACGGGCACACGCTACCTGATCCTGAACCCCAACCTGAGCACCGAGCGTATCCCGCTGGTAATGCTACTATCGCAGGATGGCTGGCACCTTGACCGCGCTCTGCTCTTGCGCGACGAGGCCACCGCCCCGCATCTGCCAGGCCGCTACAAGGGGTCGGGCTACCAGTATCCCTGCAGCCTGGAGCTGGATGGTCAGCTACACCTGATCTATTCTGTTAACAAGGAAGAGGTTGAAGTGCAGAGCCTAGCGCTCAGCGATATCGGGTAGCTATCCTCCCTGTTACTTTGCCTCCCAGATGTACAAGCGGGTGCAGATGAACTCGCCCATCTCTCCAACCAGAGCGATCTGTCCGTCTTTGTAGCCATCATGGGTGACGGTGTAACTGAACTCGCTGTCGCCCGGTGCGATAGTGTACTCGTTGCCCATTACCTCGACATGTATCGTGTATTCTTGACCGGGCTCAATCGGCGTCTCGATCAACGACAAGTCCTTGCCGGACCCGATATCGATGACGGCTATCGCCCCCCGGCTTGGCAGGTAGAGGACTTTGATACCGGTGGTGGCATCGGCATTGCCGCGCAAAAGCAGACCAAACGACCAGCCGTTGATGTATTGAAATGTAGCTTCGATACTAAAGTTGGCCAGGTTCTGGCTGCTGATATAGCAGGCCCTTTCAATGTAGTTCATATGAGCGCCTTGGGGGCTCATCTGCCAGACACCTTCGGGCAGCGAGGTCCAAGTTACTTTGGTATCTGGACCTGTAAATGTGGTGGAATAACTGGCCATACCATAACGTAAAACAGGGCCGATCGGGTTAAACAATCCGGGCTTGAATACCAGCGTTTTCACAACCGATACAGTAGCCGTCGTAGAGGGCGACTCAGCGGTCGCGGTTTGCTCAGCACTGACCGTGGCTGTGCCGGCCATGGCTATCTCGGTCTGAGAGACGGCGGCTTTGGTCTCGGTTTGTGCCAGAGATTGAGCATCGCTGGTCTTTTGCTCCGAGACGTCTTGCGCTGTAGCCGTCTTGGCTTCCGAGGCGCTCATTGCGGTGCTGGTCTTGATTTCTGCTACGATCTGGGCAGTAGACGTCTTATCTTCGATGACCACCTGGGCGGTACGTGTCTCGCTGACCTGGGCGGTGGATAACACCGCCGCGCTGCCCTGCGCCAACACCTGTGCAGTAGCAGTGGCATTAGCCGCCTCCTGCGTGCGCACCGCACTCCAGACAAAGAGCGCCCCGCCCGCCAGTGCCACTAACAGCATCATCAGAACCGGCAGCGCCCAGGCTGGCAGCCAGGGCTTGATCGTCACCATCCCCTGGACGCTCTGTATCCGCTCAGAGGCGCTTTGCGCCCGCACAATAAAGGGCATATTAGTAACATTACCTACCAGCGGACGCCTGACGGTGCTCTTGACCGACATCACGGTGCTGGATCTTGTGCCCGGCGCCACCACCAGCGGAGCAGCCGGCAGGGCGATCGCCAGCGTGCCGGTTGGGTCGCTGCCGCTCAACTGCAGCGCCTCGGGGTGGTTTCCATTGTTCTCGACCACCAGATGCGCGGGGGCAGCTGCTGTCAGGTTGGAGGGCACTAGCGCCAGCGCCAGGTTGCTAAAGGGCGCCACGCGCAGGTGCAATGGCAACCGCTGCTCCTTATCGGGATTGACTTGCGAGGTCACTACCAGCGCAGCATTAATCGGTCCGGCTGTGCTGGAGGCGACTCGCGGCGGTGCTATCTGGACCGTGATCGTTCCAACATCGCCGGGGGCGAGGCGCATCGGCAGCTGCGGCGTCTTGAGCCAGGCCGCTGGGATGCCCTCAGCCCGCACACTAAAATGATCGACCTGGTTTTGCTGGTTAAAGATGCGCACCGTAACCGCCGCGCTCTGGCCGGGCTCGACGGTGAGCATGTCGGGCTCCACCGAGGCGGTGATCAGCAGACCGCTGGCTGCCGGTGCTGCTGCCGCGGCGACGGGGGCTTCTGCCATTGTCATAACAGGCACAACGCCCTCCGCTACTGGAGCGGATTCGGGGGTCAACTCGAGCTTGAGCCAGTGGTCGCCGATGCGCAGCGCCTGGCTGGTCTTCCACTGCTCGGGGATACCCGGCAACAATCTGTTGCCCTCGAGCTGAGTGCCGTTGGTACTATCCAGGTCGATCACCTCGACCTTGTCGTTAGCCAGGCTCACCTGCAAGTGCTTGCGAGAGACGCGCGCGTCGTTCAGCACGATATCTGCGCTGGCATCGCGCCCAATCACCAGCTGTTTGCGAGTGCCAAAGGGGTGCGTCTCGACCTCTCCGTTAGGTTTCATCACCAGCACGCGCCCGCCTCCCGCTACTGGCGTGCTGGGCGGGGTCGGCCACTGGTCGCGATCGGGCTGCGCTGCGGCGGCTTGCCCCACCAACGTCGACATGCTTACGTTGCCGACCACAGTGGCGTCTTCCACCACTGCGGCAGCGGGCATACCCTTGAGCAATTCCAACAAGGCTTCTTCAAAGGCACTAGCGGTGGCAAAGCGGTCCTCGGGCTTTTTAGCCATGGCTTTGAGCACCACGTCCTCAAGCTGCGAAGGGATAGCCGGGTTGATCGAACGCGGCGGTGGCGGCGGTTCCTGGGTATGGGCGCGCACCGCCTCGGTGAGCGTCTTGACGTTAAAGGGGATGCGCCCGGTGAGCAGCTCATACAGCACAATGCCCAACGAGTACACATCCGAACGGCCATCAATCGCCGTGCCCTCGCACTGCTCGGGCGACATATAGACGGGTGTGCCCATGGTGGCACCTGTCTGGCTCATCACACCGCCCTCTGCCAGGCGCGCCAGGCCAAAATCGGTCACCACAGGGGCAAAGGTCAGGCCAAAGGCGTCCGTTTCGCCGGCAGCCAACGTACGCAGCATGATGTTGCCGGGCTTGATATCGCGATGCACCACGCCGCGGCGATGGGCGTAATCGAGCGCGTTGGCGACCTTGGCAACCAGCGCCAGGCTTTCTGGCATCGCCATCAGCTGCTGGCGGTCGCTCAGCAGTTGCTCCCAGACGCGCAGGCTTTGCCCAGCAATAAACGACATGGCTATATAAAGCATATCAGTCGAACGTGAAAAACTGTATATTTGTACGATGCCGGGATGCTCGAGCAACGCAATCGCACGCGCCTCCTGCAGGAAGCGCTCGCGAAACCCCTCCTGACGTGCAATATGCGGGTGCATGATCTTGATCGCGACCGCGCGCCCCAGGGCTAGGTCCTGGCCCTTATAGACCGCCCCCATTCCACCTTCGCCCAGCAATTTCTCAATCCGATAGGTGCTATCCAGGACCTGGCCAACCAAATCACTCATTGCACAACCCTCATTTTTCGATATTCAGAAACTGTATGTCTGCAGCCCGCTTACGGATTCTTTATGTCTATTTGATAACTGGTATACGCCGGGCGATAGCCGTCGATGAGGCGCGTTACCAGGCGCTGATCGATCGCCCCGCTCTCAGCCGTTAGGACCACCCGAAAGGTAAAGGGTCCATCGCTGTTTTCTATGATCTCGACCTGGGCGCCGGTGCACAGGTGCAGCAGCTCCTCGAGTCCGGCACGCGTACCGCGCCGTTCATAGAGCCAGGTTGCCCGCGCCAGGATCGCGCGCTTGATTGCCTCGGGCCAGCTCTCATCGACAATGCCGGCCAGCCAGGTATTCAACTGCGGGATAAAGGTAGCCGGCGCGGACTGCACGTCGAGAAACACATCAAAATGACGGATAGTCTGCTCCAGCGGACCAAGTTGGTCTTCAAAGAGGCACAGGAAGCGCCCCAGGAAGGGGTGCTCGGCGAACATGGGCGGCAGGTATTGCAGCCAGCGCGAGGTCTCGCCGTCCATCCCCACCCAACGCTCGAGTGCGGGCTCCGGAGGCTTGATCGGCTGGATCGGGGGCGGCACATCAGCTGCCGCTGGCCTGGGCTGCATCGCGATAAGCGGTGGCGGGGCTGCCTCCTCCTGCAACAACGATTCGGCCACCTGCACCGTCAGGCGGAAGGGCCCCACCGAGATCACATCGCCGCTCTTGATATCTCGGATCTCGTCAGCCGGCAGCGGCACGTCGTTCAGGGCAGAGCCGTTCGAGCTGTGCAGATCCTGCACGCGAAAGGGCAGCCGGTCGCAATAGATGCGCAGGTGTGAGCGCGAGACCCAGTTGTGCGCCAGAACGAGGTCATTCTGAGGCTCGGGCATGCGCCCCACCCTCACGATGGGCGTCTTGATCACATATTCGAATGGCTGTGCATCAGGGCCAGTAACCGTGATGGTGCCAAGGCGCTCTGGCATGCGCGCCCCCTTTACTCCAGGCTGATGGTGACGCTGTGCAGATCAGAGACTAGAACTTCGTGCGCCAACAGGTCAAGCTTGCGCTCGGCCGGATGGGCTGTATCAGCCTCATCAATCCAGCTCATGGTAACCGTCTGTATGTATTGCAGGCCATTCACCTGCTGGATGCAAGTATACAAGTCGGAGAGGTACAGCTCGCGGCCAAACGGCCAACCGCGGCCGTCGGGGCCACCCACCAACGGGTTAATAAAGCGGTTGAGCGCTGCCACGATATCCTGACGCAGGCGCTCGATATCGGTGCCGGGGCGCGCCACCACCTCAGCCTCAGCCCGCACGCGCTTGTAGGTAGCCGAGCGCACCTCCAGCTGCGTGGTGAGCAGGCGGCGCTCATCTAGGTAGCTCAGCACCTTTTGGCGCAGCTCTTCGCTCAGCGTCAGACTGGCGAGAGGGATATAGCCCTGCGCCTCGACCCCGCCGAGCTGCGGAATCACCAACACATACACCTGACCAGGAGTTGAACCGCGCACCGCGCCGGCAGCTGGGCGCGATTGCAGGCACATCGCCCGCCCCACCTCAGGAAAGGCCTGCAAGGTGAGGTGTTCAAAATCCTCGGCTGTGACGGCGCGGCCGCGGCTGCGCAGCAGGCTGCCAGCCCTGAACTTAGCCATCTCGAGCGATTCAGGGTCGAGCCCGCCCAGAGCTTCCTTGGTGTTGGTAACGCGGTCAACGTAGGCGATCGGGCTGCGCATCTCATGCAGGGCGCCGGCACGCACATTGCCGGCCACGCCGCCGCCCACACGGTAGCGGCTCATGCGGATATCCGCGCCGCGCGCGGGAATCGCCCCATAACGGCGCACTGTGCCGTCGCTCTGGCGGATTGCCGGGCCAAAACATATCTCGCCCGAGGCGCTGTCGAGGGTATAATGGCGGTCGTCCGCGCCCGAATCCCCAAAATCCTCGACTTCCTGCCAGGCCTGCCAGTCCTCCATCCCTTGACCCCAGATCTCGACGGTCTCGTCTTCGCGGCGCGGCAAAACAGGCGTATGTGTCAGGCGGTAGATCTGCCCTGGCGAGCCATCCGAGCGGCCCAGCGGCTCGTTAGTCACTTCGATAGAGTGTGTGGCGGTGACGGTGCCGCCCCAACTGACAATGCTGACATTGCGGATGATGGGCGAGGTGCTGTAGGCGCGCTGTTCGCCGGATGGCTGCACCACCTGGCAACGCAGCCAGTAGGCCTCGATTCCGTTAATCTCACGCTTGGCCAGCACCGGCACTCGCATACGCACCTGGCCGCTCCAGCTCATGCCGCCGGTGCCATCCTCTTCGAGCACCACATCACTCCAGGATTGGCCGGTCCATGCCTGCCAGCGTAAGGGCGGGTTCTCGGGGATGATGCTCATGCCAGCCGCGCGCACGCATGTCAGGTCAACAGCCAGCACATGGTTATCGTAGGCTTCATCCATCCCCAGCACGAGCGCTTCGTCAAAGACCGGCTTTTGCGCAGTAAAGGGCGTAAACTCGGGCTGCAGCCGGCTGAGCGCCACCGGTTCGTAGTGCACTGTGCCATCACCTGCCAGGCGCCGCAGGAGAATGTGGTCGAGCCTGGCCGGCAGGATGCTCAGCTCTTCGTTAGTGGTAAAGGCTACCAGCTCCGACTGGTCAGCCCGCAAGGTTGCCACCGATGTGCCGCGCGGGATGACCACAGTATGCAGCTGCGGTGCCGAGAGGTAAAAGGTCAGCGGGGCGACGGCGGCCATGGGCGCCTGAAGCTTGATGCCCAGCAGCTCCAGCAGTTTGATATAGTGTTTCTCGGGCACCTGATTCAGACGGTAGAGCAGCAGGTCGATCATCCAGGCAAATAGCTCGATCAGCGCAACGCCCGGATCCGAGACGTTATGGTCGGTCCATTCCGGGCAATAGAGCGGAATCTTTTTCTTGGCCTCATCGACCAAATTCTGAAAGGTACGGTCATCGAGTACGGCGGTTGGGAGTGCCATCCTGCTGCTCCTCCGGGATCAGATAAAATGGATATACCAGGCTGCGGCTGGCATGCAATGCTTTGATCTGATAGGTCACCTGGATCTCGAGGGTGGTGCTGTTGGTGTCATCCGGCAGCACGCGCACGTCGATCAGGTCGATGCGCGGTTCCCAGCGCCCGAGCGCCTCGCGCACGTAACGCTCCGCCAGACCGGTCGTCGCCAGGCTGTTGGGCGCAAAAACGAGTTCGTGAAGACGGCAGCCGAACTCGGGACGCATCACGCGCTGCCCTGGCACGGTATCCAGAATCATCAGGATCGCCTGGGCAATCTCGGTCTCATCGCTCACCAGGGCTACCTGGCCGAGGGCGTCCAGATGGGGCGGGAACGCCCAGCCCTTGCCGATCAACGGGTTTGCCACATTTGCCTCCTGCCTCAGCCCACCAGCACCGTGCCGGCTGCCACCACCTGGCCTTGCGGCGCCAGCACCAGGTCATCGCAGGTCAGGGCTGGGTCGCCGTTGCGCGCGACACCGCGGCCGTTAACCATCACCGTGAGTGACCCCTGCACGATCCTGGCCTGATTACTGGGCGGTATCTGGAACGACGGTCCACCGATGGGGATATGCGGCGGCATGTTCTGCGCGGTGCTATCCACCGTGGCTGCCGGCATACCACTGATCATAACATTATTGCTCAGATTACCGTTAATGACTCCATTGAAGGGATGCCCCGGGGTCGGGGTTGGAACGGGGCCGCCCGGCGAGGGTACCATCACGATGTGGGTATCCATCGCAACGATCTGGTCGTTCATTTTGGCGGCGGGCATTCCGCTCATCAGTCCTCCTAGTTCAGTTGGATCAGGGCGCCCTTGACGGTTACGGTGCCATTAGCTTCGATGTTGATGTTGCCGCCCGCAGAAAGGGCTAAATCCGCGCTGGCATCCACCTCCACTTTGCCCGTCCCGCTTACCTTTATAGTGCGGGAGTTGTCATCCAGCAACACCTGCTGGCCGCCAGAAGTTTCGAGCGTCATGGTGCCGACATCGTCATCCAGCACGATGCGATGCCCGCCGGCCGAGATGAATGTAGCGCTGGCGGGCTGTTCTTCGTCAAACACCAGGCGATGGCCGCTGCGCGAGACGATCGCCCGCCGCGTGACCTTCCCATTACTTATCGCCTCGTCGTTAGCCAAAGGCGGCGGATCGACCTGGCTCCACATGCCGCCCACCACGATCGGGCGAGCGATATCGCCCTGCTCAAATACAACCAGCACCTGGTCGTTAACTTCCGGGAGGGCATACCAGCCGCGCTGTTTGCCGGCGCCCAAGCTCGCCAGAGGCGCCCAGTTGGATTCGAGGGTGTTATCCAGCCACGGGTAACGCAGTTTGACCCGTCCGCAGCCATCCGGATCCTGGTTGTTGGTGACAATCGCAATCGCGACGCCAGGGCGCTGGATGGTGGGCTGCAGCTGCGACTGAACCCATTCAGCCAGTGTTTCGGCGGCACCGCCTTGCACCACAAAGTCGGTGATATAGTCGCGCGTCGTATCCCAATAATGGCGTGCGCTCGAAACACGATACTGTCCGCTGTAGCGATCACCCAGGGCACTCAATTGCACCACCGCGCCCGCCTGGATCGCCGCATTGCCATAGCAGCTGCCCTCGGCGCGCACGTGCTGCTGGGCGATGGCATCCATGCGTGCCTGTGCCAGGGCATCGGCTTCCTGCTGGTTGAGTGCGTCGGCACCGGTAACCATGTCGCTGGCATAGCCAAACAGCTCTGTTGCCGTCTGCTCCGGTGAGTTTGTTTCGCCGATGGCAGGCTGCGCCTGCGAGGAGGTTGATGAGCCCACCACTGGCTGCTTGTTGAGCGGATCCCAGCCTTTGACGAGCACTTCGCTGACCTGCTGAGCCAGGCTGATCTCTGGGTGAAATTCGCGCAGCTGCTGGCCCCATTCAAGGGTAGCAACCGGAGCGGGGTTATCTGCCAGCGGCTCGAAATGCAGTTCCTCGCCACTGACCCATACCCCATAGCCAATACGTTCGGCACGCTGCCGCAGCAGGTGATAGTCGCTGATACCATCCTGCATAACATGCACATGAACCGTGCTGGTAGGTTGCACCACGGCGCTGAGACCGCAGCGTTGGGCAACTTGCTGGGCGATATCGCTATCGGTGACAGATTGGTAGGCGACGGTGCGCTGGCTGCGCTGCAGGCGATACAGGCGGTTGAGGGCACGCACACCGAGGTTGACGACCATACCCTCGCCGAATTCGGGCTCGATGCTGATGATCTCACCGCTGAACAGCGCCTTTTCACCCTTGCCCTGCTCATCCGAGACGCCCACATCGAGCGACCCCCCCAGCGGTATCTGGTTGCTGTTGGCAAGTTTTGCGTTGGCATCGTGCAGCATGAGGGTGCACATCGCCGGCAGATGCAGCGAGCTTTCGACCTGTACCTGATACAAGTCGTTCATCAACTCGGCATCCAGCGGCGTGCCATTCACGCGCACATGGATTTGGCGGATAAAGGCGTCTTCGCGCGACATTTCGTTATTCCATCGGCGGGATCTGAATCACCTGCCCGGCGCGCAGGTTGACCAGGTTGCCCGCCACCATCAGCGCCGCACCGGCGAAGACCCACGGATCGAGCGGCTCGGCGTAGAAGATCGCGCCCACGATCGCGATGAGCGGCAGGCGCAGGAAGTCCATCGGCATGACGACCGTCGTCTCGCCGTGGGTGAGCGCGCGCGCCAGACAGTAATGCGCGAAGGTTCCGGTGAAGGCGATCACCAGGATCGCCGGCCACAGGTCCGCAGGTGGGTTTTGCCAGGCGCGGATGGCCGGGATGAGCCCGATGACCGACT
>ENA-UOUL01004564-UOUL01004564.1-bioreactor-metagenome-genome-assembly--contig:-NODE-4564-length-12679-cov-4.167354_pt1 | contig 12679 bp, 12 predicted proteins | sample MGYA00249838_ERZ747220 | MGnify/ENA primary metagenome ERZ747220 (study PRJEB28778, sample SAMN05720191) | bioreactor metagenome | isolation source: Anaerobic biogas reactor | place: USA:Washington...
CATGCTTAATACTTACAGCTTGGGTGGCCTAACAAGCGCTAGCATATCAAGTGATAAGTATTATAAAGATTCTGCTTTTAGCCGTGGGATAATGTTTTTGAATAGGGGCAGGTCCTTGTTTGAGACTTTGATGTTAAACATGACCGCCGTAGATTTTTACCACCGGCACGCAGACGCACCTGATTTACCCGCCTGGGAACGGGCAGACCCATTCGAACCTGAAAGGGCAGTGCCTGCAGGGCCTCTCGACCTGCTGACCTGGCAGAGCCGGCGTATCAAACTATTGCCAGAAATTAGTGATGGTCAAATCCAGGTAGAAAAATGCCTGGCTGCACCAGGTTTTGGACTGGTGGAAACTTTCACCAATCCTTATTACCACCTGCGCGCAGAAAAAGATAATTTTGATGTTAAAAATAAACCCATGCGCTTCTTGGTTGGCAAGGCGCTGTGGCGCGATAGTGCAGCGATTTTAGACATGAAGGCAAGAGAATCCGACCCACCGCTATTGATCCAGTGGTTCAACCATCTGCGCGCTGAAGGGATCATTCCAAATAAAAAAATTCGTTTGGAAGCATATGGGATGTGTACAGATCCGGGTAAAAAGAAGGCCTTCTTCTACGCTCAAGCAAGCTTCACAGCGCCGGCAGTTTATCTCGATTCTGAAGCGCTTTTGGCAGATCTAAAAACCGCCATCCAGTATGCAGAGTCAGTACGCAAATCGCTTTACTTTGCGCTTTATGAGCTGGCAGGTTACAAGATATCGCCAGCAAAAGACTCTGGCGAGGGCAAAGACCCTGACAAGAAAGATATAGCAAACCTGCTTAACTATCTGGATGCTGAGGCTATTTATTGGGGGCAGCTTGAGCCAGCTTTTTACAGTTTATTATTAGAGCTGCCAGCCAATCACAGCGCCATGACAAACTGGAAAAAGGCTTTGATGCAATCTGCCCGCCGCAGCCTAAGTGAGGCAGCTGAGATGCTTGGCAGTGACGCCATTGCCCTGAAGGCCAAGGCAAAGGCAGAAAATAGGTTGGGGTTTGAGTTTACTAAAATACCAGATTTAATTGTAAAGGAGTGAGATTATGGCACAAGCGCTTAAAAAGCATGAATTTATCAACTACTTGTACAGCCTCGCCGATTCAGGCAAACGCGGTGCGCTAGCTGACCTGCGGCGTGGGCTTAGCGGCCAGCCGGGCACCGTTCCAGCACTCTTCCCGTATGTGGCTGCCTGGGTTCCTGAAGAATCGCGCAACACTTGGTCTGAAAAAGTATATTATCTTGTAGCAACATTGTTCGCTTACTACCAATCGGGATCAGCTGGGGCAAAAAACCTGCGTACTGAACAAGGAAACCTGGGTCAACATTGCCAGGCATTACAGCTGAAGGAAAAGCAGTCTGGCTCTTTTGAGACCCGTTTCATTAACCTTATCAATGCCCACCCAGATGACCTATCCCCTTACTTGCGCCAAGTTATCAGTTTGCTCAAGTCAAATGAAATGCCCATCAACTGGCACCAATTAATGCAAGACCTGCTGCGCTGGAACAGCACAGCGCGCTATGTTCAAAAACAATGGGCAAACAGCTATTGGTCGTACCAAGCAAAAGATACAAACAACCCCAATCAATCAGAATCATAAAGGAGAAAATCATGTTTATAGAATTACACCTGCTGCAAAATTTTGTCCCCTCAAACCTCAACCGGGATGAAGGTAATAACCCTAAAGATTGTGTTTTTGGTGGTGCCAGGCGCGCCAGGATATCCAGCCAATGCCTCAAGCGGGCAATCCGTTTAAATCCAGCTTTCGAAGCGATGACTGGTGTGAGCCCTGCTGAAAGGACACGCTACCTGGCCACTGCACTTGCCAAGCAGATTGAGCAGGCTGGCAAACCAGCTGATGAAGCCGCCCAATCCGCCAGTAACCTGGTAGGGGAGATTTTGGGTGGAATGGATGGTAAGGATAAGGCGCAAAGTAAGGTACTGTTTTTTGTCAGTGCAGAAGAGAAGGAGACATTAGCGAACATTGCCTTAAACAATTGGGATAATGCCCTGGCAGGCAATTTTAAAGATAAAGCGCTGGCTGACGCGGTCAAGAATTATAAAGAAACCTTTAAGAATCGTACCTCTGCACCAGGGATAGCTATGTTTGGCAGGATGTTGGCTGAGGACCCAAAGCTGAGCCTGGATGCAGCCTGCCAGGTTGCACATGCCATCTCGACCCACAGGGCTAATATGGAATTTGATTTTTTTACCGCTGTCGACGACCTGCAGGATGAAGATGTCAGCGGCGCTGCGATGATGGGCATCATAGGTTTCAATGCGGCTACCTTTTACCGCTACGCACGCATAGATTATAAGCAGCTATTAAAGAATCTTGGAGGTGACCTTGAGCTGGCAAAGAAGACCGTAGCCGCCTTCCTAAAAGCCTCGGTCTTAGCCGTCCCAACCGGCAAGCAGACCAGCTTTGCAGCGCAGAACCCACCCTCATTACTGCTGGCAGTGGTCCGCAAAGATGGCATGTCTTGGTCTTTGGCAAATGCCTTTGAGCAACCAGTCTACGCCACAACAGAGCAGGGTTTATTGGAAACCTCAGCTGAAAAACTAGACGCTTACTGGGGCGAATTGGTCAACTTTTATGGCGGTGAGGTTGTGCCTGTTGCCGCGGTCATCGGTATTAGCCCCAACCTGCCAAACCTGTGTGCACATGAACAATCTAGCCTTGAATCCTGGCTGGGAGCGGTGATGGCAGCGCTGCCAAAGGAGTAAAACATGGCAACCTTATTATTTCGCCTGCAAGGACCGCTGCAGTCTTGGGGTATTTCCAGTCACTTTACAGAACGCGATACCGCCCGGGAACCCTCAAAAAGCGGGGTGATTGGCCTGGTTTGCGCTGCCATGGGCAGGCCGAGAGACGCAGACCTGGGCGACCTGGCTGCCTTGCGCATGGGCGTGCGCGTGGACCGAGAAGGGATATTGAGAAAAGATTTCCAGGTGGCACAAGACATCCTAGAAGCTGCAGGCAAAAAAGTGCGTGAAAACCCTGAAATCTCCAACCGCTATTACCTGGCTGATGCGGCCTTCTTGGTTGGCTTGGAAGGGTACGAGCCGCTCTTACAGGAAATCTGGGAAGCCCTTAAAAATCCGCATTGGCTGCTCTACCTCGGCAGGAAAGCCTTCCCGCCTGGCAAACCGGTCTACCTGCCGGATGGACTGCGCGAAGAGGGCTTGGAAGACGCACTGCTGCAATATCCACCGCTCATAGATAAGCCAAATGAACAAATACGCTTGGTATTGGAAGACGACAGCGGGGAATTTGCCCGTGCGGACGTGCCGCTCAGCTTTGCCGAAAGGCGCTTTACCAGCCGGCGCATCCACATGAAATCGGCTGTTTTAGGCGAGCAAGGGGAGGGTTGAGATGTACCTGTCAAAATTGTTATTAGACCCAGCCAAGCGCCAGGTGCGCCTGGAACTTGCTAACCGCTACGAACTGCACCGCACCCTGCTGGCACAATTTGAGGGGCAAACCCGCCCCGAAATCAAGCTGCTTTATCGAATAGAAGAGGCAGACCAAAACATCTACCAACCCATCACCCTGCTGGTTCAAAGCCAGGTTGCCCCATCTTGGCAGGCGCTTTTCCAAAGAGGACTGCTCGTACAGCCAGTTGAAATAAAGACCTTTGAAATACAACCAGGGCTTGGCAGCCAGTATTATTTTCGCCTATTGGCAAACCCGACCCTTAGACGCGCATCGGGGTCTTGGGCAGGTAAACGTGTAGAAATCCGGGATGCTGAAGAACAAAAAGCATGGCTGGCACGCAAAGGTGAGGGCTGCGGTTTTAAACTGTTGACTGTGAACACCATGGATAAGGGCAAGATCAGCAGCCAGAAAACTGAAAATGGTCAGAAGCATATCATGCAGCACCAAGCAGTCCTGTTTGAGGGGCTGCTGCAGGTTGCCAATCCTGAAATGTTCATACAGGCGGTCATGCAGGGCATCGGCAGCGCAAAGGGATTTGGCTTTGGCCTTTTATCCTTAGCAAAGAGGTCATAACAAAAATAAATAAGGACTAGTGCACTTTAACAATTTTATAGGAGATGAAATGATAGTCACACTACAGGAACTTCCCAGGTTAAGGGATAGTTTATCGTATGTCTATATTGAACATGCCATCGTTGACAGGCAACAAAATGCGATTGAATTCATTCGGAATGAAGGCCGCACGCTGGTACCTGTGGCTGCTTTAAGTGTCATTTTGCTTGGACCAGGAACAAGTATCAGTCATGCAGCGATCAAATGCCTCGCCGAAAATGGTTGTTCGGTTGTGTGGGTAGGTGAAGATTGCATCCGCTGCTACGCCCAAGGGCTTGGGGAAACGAGAAAATCACTGCACATGCTGAGACAAGCCGAGCTAGCCTCCGACCCTGTCAAGCGTGAACTGGTAGTCCGAAAGATGTACCAGATGCGCTTTGATGAGCTATTACCCGATGGGCTAAATCTCAACCAAATTCGTGGTAAAGAAGGGGTGCGGGTAAGAGAGGCTTATGCGGAAGCAAGTAAAAAGTATGGCGTAGCATGGTCAGGCAGAAAGTATGACCGTTTTGATTGGCACCATGCAGATACTGTGAACCGGACACTTTCAGCGGCCAATGCCCTATTAAATGGAATTTGTCATGCCGCGATAGTTTCTGGAGGTTATTCACCTGCCCTTGGATTTGTTCATACTGGCAGAATGCTTTCGTTTGTCTATGATATTGCTGATCTATATAAAACTGAAATTACTATTCAAGCAGCTTTTGAAATAGTCTCACAACATCAAGACGGCTTTGAGAAAAAAGTACGCGAACGTTGTAGAGAATTGTTTATCGAAAAACAACTTCTAAAACGGATTTTAACTGATATCGATAATTTGCTGGAAATTCCGGATGACATAGAGCGAGAATTTAATTTAGACCCCCCCTCAGAATTATGGAAGGAGCTGTTTGCCAATGATCGTTATGATACTTGAAAATGTAACCACTGGCATGCGTGGTGAGTTAACCCGCTGGTTGATTGAGCCCAAGAGCGGCGTTTTTGTTGGAGATGTGTCTGCGCGGGTACGAGACTTACTTTGGGATAAGTGCAGAAATAAGAAAGGTGAAGGAGGGGTAATCCAGATTTGGAGCACGAACACCGAGCAGAAATTTAAGATTCGCATGGAAGGTGAAACCAAAAGACAACTAGTTGAATTGGAAGGATTACAATTGATTATGATCCCCGGTGAATTTGCGAAAGCAAAGCGATTAAACAAATAGAAAAAACAAATCGAAGGGTTTTCCCCACGTGCGTGGGGGTGTACCGTGGCCAGAGAGCAGAAATAATGTCTGATTTTAGTTTTCCCCACGTGCGTGGGGGTGTACCGCAAGAGGGCTTGGGCGAGCTGGCTAAATTTGAGTTTTCCCCACGTGCGTGGGGGTGTACCGAAGAGCGCCTGTTATGGGAGTATTTGAGCCAGGTTTTCCCCACGTGCGTGGGGGTGTACCGTACTGGCTGATGTATGCAAGCTGGGTATTATCGTTTTCCCCACGTGCGTGGGGGTGTACCTAGTTGGGCCATTACAGCGTGTCCTTAGAAAATGTTTTCCCCACGTGCGTGGGGGTGTACCTATCTGCAAGGCCTAGCGCTGTAGATCTATCCCGTTTTCCCCACGTGCGTGGGGGTGTACCGTATGAGCCAACTTTCAAAAGTTTGCAGGAAAAGTTTTCCCCACGTGCGTGGGGGTGTACCGATACAGGGCAAGTTTTGGATGGCGAAAAGAGAGTTTTCCCCACGTGCGTGGGGGTGTACCTACCTGATTTCAGATGAGAAAGGCCATCAGCTCGTTTTCCCCACGTGCGTGGGGGTGTACCTAGGCGTTTTGTACGCATGGAGGCGAACGTTGCGTTTTCCCCACGTGCGTGGGGGTGTACCTATTGGCTGCGCGTTCTTTGAGCAGTAGGTTGAGTTTTCCCCACGTGCGTGGGGGTGTACCTATTACATAATCCAAAATGTAATATTATAGATAGTTTTCCCCACGTGCGTGGGGGTGTACCTTAGTTTCTGTGCTGTTGGTGTTGGCATTAACAGTTTTCCCCACGTGCGTGGGGGTGTACCGTTCTATACTGCTGCACAGCGTTATCTCGGCAAGTTTTCCCCACGTGCGTGGGGGTGTACCTAGGTAATGGGTGGAAATTTTCAGAAGATGTATGTTTTCCCCACGTGCGTGGGGGTGTACCTGGCTAGGGTGTGCTCAAAGTGCCGGTTTATTGGTTTTCCCCACGTGCGTGGGGGTGTACCGGTTGATTGAGATGCGATGGTGCTGACAAAAGTGTTTTCCCCACGTGCGTGGGGGTGTACCGAACCCCTCTTTGAAATCTGTCATTAGTAGGTAGTTTTCCCCACACGCGTGGGGGTGTACCGGCAATGGAAGAGGTAGGCAACGTACCTAAACGGTTTTCCCCACACGCGTGGGGGTGTACCTAGCCCCAAATCTGTAATAGACAATTCATGGTAGTTTTCCCCACACGCGTGGGGGTGTACCGACGTCTTGCGATGGGTCGTATTCTGCCAGGTAGTTTTCCCCACACGCGTGGGGGTGTACCGTGCTGGTAGAGGGCAGGTTGAAACCGAACGAGGTTTTCCCCACACGCGTGGGGGTGTACCTGCTGTTTTATGACCGCCAAACCTGCCAGATATGTTTTCCCCACACGCGTGGGGGTGTACCTATTCAATCGAGGGGGTGGATCACAAGATTGACGTTTTCCCCACACGCGTGGGGGTGTACCTGTGGCGCTGGCGATGGCTGGCAATCAAATCAAGTTTTCCCCACATACGTGGGGGTGTACCGGATATAGTGATTTTAGATAGTGATCAATTAGAGTTTTCCCCACACGCGTGGGGGTGTACCTATCATTTCTTCCTTTAGTTGTTATAACCTTCAGTTTTCCCCACACGCGTGGGGGTGTACCGATTATATTGCCGAGCTGGAGGCGGCTCAACACGTTTTCCCCACACGCGTGGGGGTGTACCCCACTGCTGAACCTATTGACATTGGCGCGGTGGGTTTTCCCCACACGCGTGGGGGTGTACCTATAGAGTAGGTGTCGTGAGCATCAACCTCATCGTTTTCCCCACACGCGTGGGGGTGTACCGATACAGGGACAGATATTCCAGCGCTCATTACAGTTTTCCCCACACGCGTGGGGGTGTACCTTGACGCTTGAATCCCTTCAGCCCATCCCTATCGTTTTCCCCACACGCGTGGGGGTGTACCGTTCACATAATTGGCACACTTTTCAATGTCGTTCGTTTTCCCCACACGCGTGGGGGTGTACCGCCACAATCGCTGTGTCTAATAGCCAGTTAGCAGTTTTCCCCACACGCGTGGGGGTGTACCTGCAAGGTGGACTTGTCGAGTGAACTGCGGGTAGTTTTCCCCACACGCGTGGGGGTGTACCGGAGGTTATGGATGAATACATTGCTAATCAAAGGTCTTCCCCACACACGTGGGGGTGTCTACTTCGAGTCCTCAGCGCTGCTGCGATCTCTGCACGACGTCTAAGGGTCATGCTTTTGTAGGGGCGGGTTTGCTGTGTGTCGTTAACCTGAATCCACCAGTGCACAAACCCGCCCTTCATAAAACCTTGGAACTCGACAAGTACACAACCGTACCACAAATAACACAAAGAAAAACAAAAATATTGTCTTCGCGCCGCTGTGATCTCTGCACGACGTCTAGGGGTCATGCTTTTGTAGGGGCGGGTTTGCCGAGTCCCATTAACTTGAGCCGACCAATGCATAAACCCGCCTTTCATAAAACCTTGGAACTCAACGAGTACACAACCGAAACACAAAGGCACAAAGAACACAAAGAAAAACAAAAACACATATCCTCTGCGCCGCTGCAATCTCCGCGCGAGGAAATATCTATAAAAAAAAGAGGCTGGCTCTCTCGAACCAACCTCTTGCTCAATCCTAACCTAGTCTAAGCCATGTCATACTTCTCAGACCCGATCTGCCGGTCTGAGACGCCCAAATCGTGCAAGGCGCGCAAATCGTTTTCCAGGGCATTGATCATCGGCAGTGGGCCGCAGATGAAGTAATAAAAATCCATCTTGTTCTCTGGCAGCCTTCTCTCCAGCAGGTCACGGGTAATATAACCTTTCTCAAAACTGGGGTCGTCTGATTTTTCCAGCACGTAAATGATCTCCAGGTTCAGGCGCTCTTTCAAGGCAGCCAGCTCTTCTGTAAACAGCAACCGCTCTTTGTTAAAGTCGCCGTAAACCAGGTACACCGGTCGCTGGTCGCCCGTGTCTGCCATGGTCTGTAAGATACTCATGGCCGGCGCCGTGCCAATCCCGCCGGTCAGCAAGACCAGGCCCTTTTGCATGTGCGGGTCGTCCAGGTCAAAGGTACCGTAGGGGCCGTCCACGTATACCCGGTCGCCTGGCTTCAAGTCTCCAACGGTGGCGGTTAAGTTACCCAGGTTCTTAATCGAAAAGCGCAGTTCATCTTTACGGGCAGCGCTGCCAGAATAGGAGAAGGGGTTTCGGCTGATCACAAAGGGCGACTTGCCGGGGTTGATCCAAGCCACCTGCCCAGCCTTGAAGGGTACGCCCTCATGGCCATCGGGTTCGAGGTAAATCGACCAGGTATCTGGCGCTTCCGCGACCACCCGTTTGACCTTGTAGGGGATCTTCGCCAGATGCTGCGGCCTGATCAAGCGGATATACAGCGACAGCCCCGCCCAGATGATGATCTCCAAAATCCAGGCGATGGTCATGGCCGGGCTGCTGATGTAGTAATTGATCTTGAAGATATGGATCAGCCCGAAGACAATGATCAGCACGGTGAAGATATCGTGCAGCAGCAGCCAAATGGTGTAATCGATCTTGAGCTGTTTGCGCAAAACCGAGGTAATCGCAATCAGCAGCAGCCCAAACAGCCCAATCCAGCCGGCCTGCGCGCGCCAGGGTGCTTTGAAGATGTTGAACAGCAGGATGACATTGGGGTTGTTGAGCAGCAGAATCAGCGGGTGCAGCAGCACCATGAAGACCGCGCTCACAGATAAGAAGTGGTGCATCTTGTACAGGCGGTCCAGGTCCAGCGCATCACTGAAGAAAGGCAGGCGCGCCACGGGGATGAATTGCACCCCGGCCATCGAAAGGCCGATGAAGCCTAAAACCACCGAAAAATCACGCCAAAATTCGCGCCGGGCTGGCATGGGGAAGAGCAGCATCACGATGCCCGGCAGCAGCATCAGCAGAAAGTACAGGCTGAAAAATAAAAGTCGTTTTTGTTTTGTTTTCATAGCAGGTCTCAACCTTCCTATAAAGGCGCAGGCTTAAGGCCTGGTGAGCCCGGCGGTGCTGGCGTTGCTCACCTCAGCCAGGTCGGCAATCGAATCGTACATCAGCTGCAGCACGTACTTGCCGTTGTGCACGTAGTTGCCGCCGTCATACTTCACGAACATGTAGTTGAAAGCAGCTTTCTGCAGGCGGGGTGTGAACAGCTTGAAGGCGTTCGGGAAGGCGCTTTCTTCCTCACTGAGCTCGCCGTCGCTGTTGGTATCGATAAAGGCATAGGGATAGTTATCGCCAATGCCGAGCGTAGTGCCGATCACTTCTGTTGAATAAGCTGTGATAGCGCCTTTCAAGACTTCTCGCACGCCTTGAATTTCATGGTACAGGCCCTCAATCGTGCCGTCACCGTCATAGTCAGTGCCGTCTTCATAGTAAATATCCTTGTAATCCTGGAAGCTGGTCACGTTCGAGTGGCAGGCAGAGCACAGGTTGGCATTCTTCGCATCATAGGGTTGGTTCATGCGCAGGGAGTGTGGGTCGTGGCATTCAGTACAGGTCTGCACGCCTTCGGCATGGGCATATGCACCCACGTAAGTCTTACCTTCGTATTCATAGCCGCCTTGCGCGTCGCCGCCCAAATTGGTGGCTGCAGCGATCTTGTAATGCGGCCCGATCAAGCTGGAATCCGGCATGACCGTATCGGCATCCACCCCAGCAACAACCAGTTCAACATTTTTGCCGGCGGCCATGCCGCTGTGGCAGGTCATACACAACGAGTTCATGCCCTTACCGCTAATCTCCACCCCCGAAGGGAATTTGGCTACATCAAGCGCATGGGCGGCATCGCTGTGGCAGACCGAACAACTCACCACCGATTCAATCGCACCAGGTTGATCCACCACGAATTCGGCTGAGCCATCCTGGCCGATATAGTCAATAAAGCCGCGCCCGCTGTGGCATTTGGCACAGGTAGGCGGTACCTCGGATGGGTCGTCTTCGTTCCAGTGCACGAAAGATTCCGAAGTGATATCGGCGTGGGCAGAAGCCCACCATTTCGTGCTGATCTCTTCGATCGGCTCGGCAGAAACTGCTTGGGTGGTGGTGTAATAAATCCATCCCCCCAATGCTGCCGCTAACACGAGCAATAAGATGATAAATACCCTGTTGTTCATGATCCGTCTCCTAAGTTGTTAAGTTATCTGTGATAATGAAAATTATCACAATTCCCGGTTTGTGCAATTTTAACACAGTTAATAAAACTCTGGGAATAAAGTAAGCAATTTAACAAGCCAAAGTTGGTCATTCTGGCACCATAATTGCACCATATAAGGCACGAGCATTGGCAATTAACCAGCGCTTAGTAGTCTGAAGTAGGACAAGATAATGACAGTGACCTGCGAACAAATAAACCCCGGCATGTCACTTGGAGGTAGGAATGGCTAAAGCCTTTGGAATTGATATCAGCAAGTGGAACGCCAGCGCAGATGGCACCAAGAAAGTCAACTTTGATGTGATCAAAGCCCACGAAGAAGAGGTGCTTTATGTTGCGGCTAGGGCGGGCGTCTCCTGGGGTTACACCGACCCGCAGTTTGCATACCACTGGTCAGAGATGGCCCGCATCCGCGTCTGCCGCATCGCCTACCATGTGATCTACTTCGGGGAAAGCGCCCTGGCGCAAATGGATCACCTCTTTAAGCTGCTACAAAACAAGGTAGATTGGGCGCACGATCGCATTGCCTTAGACCTCGAAGTTGCAGAAATCAACACCCGCGAACGCATCACTGCCACCACCCTCAAATGCCTGGATATCGTCAAAGCCCGCACGGGCCGTTACCCAATCGTCTACTCCAGGGCAGATTGGGTGGACCGCTACCTCAACGTCAGCGTGCTGCCCATCCTGGATTGGTGGCTGGCACAGTACCGCTATGCCCTGCCATACCCACTCTACACCCCCGAGCACCCCGGCCCACCCACCTTGCCCAAAGGCGTTAATAACTGGATGATCCACCAGACCGCCGAGAAGGGCAAGGGCATCGGCACGGTCTCTTATTATTGTGATTACAACCGCTGGAACGGCGAAAAAGCCGCTGCCCTGCGCTATTTTGGCTATGAAGTACCCGATGAGCCGCAGCCCGAGCCAGAAAAAGTGCTCTTCAGGGCGAAATGCGTCATCTCTGCCCTCTATAAAAGAAGTGGACCAAGTTCAAACTACCCGGTGGTAGGCTCTTTGGCACTGGGTGACGAAGTGGACGTATACGAGGTTTCGCCCGATGGCTGGTTCCGCATCGAGGAAAACTCCCAGGTTTGGTGTTCGGGGCACGAACGCTACATGCAGAAAATATCGGACGAACCTGAACCTGAGCCAGAGCCCGATCCGCAAACCCCGTTATTCCAGGCTAAATGCGTCATCTCCGCGCTCTATAAGCGTAGCGGGCCAGCAGCTACCTTCCCGGTGGTCGGCACGCTGATGCAGGGTGACGTGGTTGATGTCTACGAGGTCAAGGATGGCTGGTACCGCATTGCCGCTAACACGCAGGTGTGGTGCTCTGGCTATCCCAGTTACATGGTGCGCGTTGAGCCTGCCCCAGAAATCGGCGAGGCTTTGTTCCAGGCGGAATGCATTGTCACTTCCCTCTACAAACGCAGCGGCCCAGCTAGCACTTACCCAACTGTGGGCTACTTGGTCAACGGACAGGTTGTGAATGTCTATGAAGAACTAAACGGCTGGTATCGCATTGAAAAAGATCAGCAGGTGTGGTGCTCTGGCAGCACAACCTACATGAAGCGCTTATAACGGGCTTCCATTGATATAAAAAATGTCATTGTGACCTGCTTTATGCGGCGTGGCGATCTCAATTTTCTTTCTTTAAATAAAAAAACCTGGGCTCAGAAAGCCCAGGTTTTTTGTAACACAGTTTAGAATTACATGCCTTTTAGGTAAGCGCCTAAAAGCAGTAACACGGCCGCCACGAAAACGAGCCAGAAGGCGTAGGGGGCTAAGAAAGCCAGCAGGCCCAATTGAGCCAGCAAACCCAATACCGCCAGGATCAGCGCGACTAAAAAGGTTACATTGGTTGGTGCAGATAGTTTCATTCGATAATCTCCTTTACAAAATAAAAAATTGAATAAAGCTTGTACAAATGCTCCTAATCATATTAGCATACTTCAAAGGTTGATACATGAGACTGTTGAAAAACAAGTCATTAATTGACGAAAAAAGGCATCTATGATTCAATTAAGGCAATAAATAGCAAGGAGATGCCACGGTGGAAAAGAGACGCTATAGAGATACTGGTGAACAATCATTTTTTGGAGATTACATCTATGAACGTGTTGTACCTGAAGATCATTTTCTTCGGAAAT
>ENA-UOUL01004568-UOUL01004568.1-bioreactor-metagenome-genome-assembly--contig:-NODE-4568-length-12673-cov-6.592013_pt1 | contig 12673 bp, 9 predicted proteins | sample MGYA00249838_ERZ747220 | MGnify/ENA primary metagenome ERZ747220 (study PRJEB28778, sample SAMN05720191) | bioreactor metagenome | isolation source: Anaerobic biogas reactor | place: USA:Washington...
GAATATCTAAAGTTATATATTGCGTATAAGGCAGAAACGAACTTTGTTGATGTGGTTCCTCAAGCAAAGCGGTTAAGACTTTCCTTAAATATGCCTTTTGCAGAGATAAATGATCCAAGAAATATTTGCAAAGATATTACAAATCTTGGCAGATGGGGAAATGGTGATGTGGAGGTGGGTTTTTATGACATTAAGGACCTCCCATACATTATGAGTCTTATCCGCCAGTCATTTGAACGGCAGATGATTAATTCGAATTAAAAAATTATATATCGTAGACGAAAGTATTTAAGTGCAAGGCAGGAATCGTTTAGGTAGTATTCTGAAAATCAAACAAGCCAACTCTTTCCGCTAACGGAATGGCATACGGCGGAGTGCGCTGCTAATATCACTCTCCGTTCTCGCTGGCCTGCCCCGCGTGTCTGTTCGCGTGGGTCTCCTGATTCTGACAATCTCCGTTCTTGCCAGCCTAACCTGCGTGTCCGTTCTCGCTGGCCCGCCCCGTTGGTTTTCATCGGGGTCTCCTGACCATGCGAGGCTCTTGACCGCCAGGTCTCCAGATACCCTCCGTTCTCGCCGGCCTGCCCCGTTGGTTTTCATCGGGGTCTCTTCACCGAGCGAGGGTTTTGACCGCCAGGTCTCCTCTTGTATTGGTAACCCGGTTCTCGCCGGCCCGCCCCGTTGGTTTTCATCGGGGTCTCTTGACCGCGCGAGGTTCTTGACCGCCAGGTCTCCAGATACCCGTCAATCCCTTCCCAAAATAGAACATATGTGCTATACTTGTGGGCACAGCCTGAACTCAGGCCCCGCACCTTAAAAATTGAGATCGGTATAAACACCAATGTGTTCATTACAGACCGATGTGGGTTGTGCCCACTCGGTCTAGTCGCAAAAGAGGCTCGCGATTACGAGAACACACAAGAGAGATCGCTTCGCAAAAGAAGCTCGCGATGACGAGAACACACAAGAGAGATCGCCTTACCCTGCTTCGCGGGGACAGGCTGCTTTCGCTCGCGATGACCTGATACCAGTTTTTACACTCAATCAGCCACTTTTTACACTCAAACCTCCTTTTAGCACTATTAAAAAACAGTGTAAATAGTGTAAAAAGTGTAAAAACCCTGGCGTATAACGCCCACAGCTGGCAGTAGCGCGTCACCAGGTAGGGGCGATGGCCTGCCTCGCCCAAAAGTATTTGCACTCAAAAGCTCGCTTTGCACTATCAAAAAACACTGCAAATAGTGCAAATGCTGCAAATGGCAGCGGGAATAAAGACCCTCTTCAGTCTCCCATCCTTTCTCTGCCACTAGCCTGTTTTGGCACAACAGGTATAATACCTTTTGTCATTATTACTTACCTGGAGGATCGCGATGAATTATGCCCTGATCATGGCTGGAGGTGCCGGCACCAGACTCTGGCCGCTCAGCAGAGAACAACACTCAAAACCTGCTCTTTCTCTCTATAGCGAGCAAAGCATGTTCCAAATTGCTGTTGAGAGGCTGGCGCCTTTATTCACCTTTGAGCAGATCATGGTGGTCGCCAGTAAAAATCACATCGCTGATCTCTCGGCTCAGGTGCCGCAAATCCCGCCGGAGAACTACATCGTGGAACCGGAAGGACGAGGCACGGCTTCGGCCATCGGCCTGGCAGCCATTCATCTGGCTCAGCGCGATCCGGATGCCACCATGGCAGTGCTGACGGCCGATCATCACATCGGCAAAGCGGATGTTTTCCGGGAAGTGGTGCAGGCCGCGCTCGAGTTTGCCCAGCAGGAATACATCGTCACGCTCGGCATCAGGCCCACCTGGCCTTCAACCGATTACGGTTACATCGAGCAAAACGGCTTGGTGGGAACAGCCAATGGCTATAAGGCCTACCAGGCGCAGCGTTTTGTTGAAAAACCGAACCTGAACAACGCCCAAACCATGCTCTCCCTGGGGAATTACAGCTGGAACAGCGGCATGTTCATCTGGAAGGTGTCGGTCATCATGGCTGAGATCCGCCAGCAAATGCCGGAGCTCTACAGCAATCTCCAGCGCATCGCGGATTTGATTGGAAAGCCGGAATACGAGCAGGAACTGCTGCCGATCTGGTCGGCCATCATCAAACAAACGATCGATTACGGGGTGATGGAACACGCCAAGAACGTGTTGGTGATCCCGGCCGATATGGATTGGATGGATGTTGGCACCTGGATGAGCCTCAAAAGCCTGCTGCCCTCGGATGACAAAGCCAACAGCATCAAGGGCGATGTGATCTTGCGTGATTCGGTCAACACGCTGGTGATAGGCAGCACGCGACTGATCACCGGGCTGGGCTTGAAAGACCTGATCATCATCGACACGCCCGACGCGCTGATGATTTGCGACATCAACCAGGCCGGCGATGTGCGCGAACTGGTGAAAACACTCAAGGAGCAAGGGCGCCAGGATCTGGTCTAAGCCGATCCCGCCCGGTTCAAGCCTCACTTGACAACGCTGCTCCTGCTCATTATTTACCTGGCCTTCATCAGCCTGGGTTTGCCAGACTCGATGCTGGGCGCCGCCTGGCCGCTGATGCGCATAGAATTGGGCCTGCCGCTCTCGGGCGCGGGCTTGGTCTCGATGATCGTCACCATGGGCACGATCGTTTCCAGCCTGCTGACCGGCTGGCTGATCCGCAAGCTGGGTACAGGGCTGCTGACCACCCTGAGTGTGCTCACCACCGCTCTGGCCCTTCTGGGCTATTCCTTCACCACCAACTACCTCTGGCTGTGCCTGATGGCTGTGCCGATGGGCTTGGGGGCAGGGGCAGTGGATGCCGGCCTGAACGATTTTGTGGCCCGCAACTATTCCTCCCGCCATATGAGCTGGCTGCACGCCTTCTGGGGCGTGGGGGCGACCTCCGGGCCGCTGCTGATGGCCTGGATGATCAGCCTGACTTCGCGCTGGCAGAATGGCTACCGCTTGGTCTCAATTGTGCAGTTTGTGTTGGTAGGCTTGCTGATCCTTTCCCTACCGCTGTGGAAAAACCACCAAAAGGACGAGCAGTCCCAGGCGCAAGCAGAATGGTCCAACGGCAGCTTGCTGAAACTGCCCGGTTTGATCCCGGCATTGGTCGGATTTTTTGCTTACTGCGCGCTGGAGCTGACCGCCGGATTGTGGTTTGCCAGTTACCTGGTGCAGATGCGCTCGGTGAGGCCCGAAACGGCCACCGCCTGGGCGGCCGCCTATTACTTCGGCATCATGGCCGGGCGGCTGATCAACGGCTTTCTGACCCTGCGTTTCAGCAGCAAGACGCTGATCAGGGCAGGGCAGGTTTCGATCCTGCTCGGGATTTTGCTGCTGTTTTTGCCGGGCAACCTCTTCAGCCTGATTGGGTTGCTGCTGGTGGGGCTGGGATGCGCTCCGATTTACCCCTCCATGCTGCATGAAACCCCGCAGCGCTTTGGGGAAGAAAATTCCTCCCGCCTGATGGGCATCCAGATGGCTTCCGCTTATGTGGGTCTGACGGTCATGCCGCCCCTGGTCGGTCTGTTGGCCAACCGCTGGAGCCTGGTGATTTTCCCCTACAGTCTGTTGATTTTGTTGATCCTGATGGTGTTGGGCAGCGAACGGGTCAACCAGATCATTGCCCGGCGCGAGCACGCGCACGTAAATTAATCCCCGTCACGGCTACGTTAATCCCCTTCACGGCTCCGTTAATCCCCGTCAAAGGAAACCAAACCCTGCCTCATGGCCAGGATGACCGCCTGGGTGCGGTCCGAAACGCCCAGTTTGGCAAAGAGCGTGCTGGTATAGTTGCGCACGGTGCCTTCGGAAAGCCAGAGCCGCTGGGAAATTTCCGCGTTTGAAAGCCCTTCCGCCAGTAAAGTCAGGATTTCCTGCTCGCGTTCGGAAAAATTGTAGGACTGGTCGAATTCTTTTTTGCTTGAACCCGAGGCGACACTGCTCAGCACCTTGCCGGCCACGCTGGGGTCGATGTAGGCGTCCCCGGCAGCGGTGCCCTTGATGGCATCGATCAGCTCCTGGCGCGGGCGGTCTTTCATCAGGTAGCCCGAAGCGCCGCTGCGAATGGCCTCGAAGAGCCATTTGTCGTCCATGTAGGTGGTAAGCACCAGGACTGGCAGCCTGGGGTGGCTGACCCGCAGGCGGCGGATAGCCTGCACGCCGTTCATGAGGGGCATCTGCAGGTCCATCAGCACCAGGTCGGGACGCTCCGCGGCGATCATGTCCAGGGCTTGCTGACCGTTGTTGGCTGTGGCAATGACCTCGATCTCAGGGTCGCTCTGCAGGATTTTTTTGAGCCCCTGGCAGACAATTTCCTGGTCGTCAGCGATAAGGACTTTGATCACTGCAGGCGCTCCCAACTCAGTTGGATGGTGGTGCCGCTGCCCGGCTGACTGGTGACGAGGAAGTCCGCGCCAATGGAGGTGGCACGCTCTTTCATGCCTTGCAGGCCAAAGCGCTCCGTTTGCAGCTTGAATTCAGGGGAGAAGCCGACGCCATTGTCGCTCACTTGCAGGTTGACCTTGCCGTCCTCTTCTTTCAGGCTCACGCTGATTTTGCTGGCGTTGGCGTGTATGGCGATGTTTTCGAGTGATTCCTGGCCGATGCGGTAGAAGGCCTGCTCGACGTTGGGGGGCATGATCTGGGTCAGGTTGTCGATCTCGATCTGCGCCTGGATTTCCTGGCGCTCGGCCAGGCTCTCGACCAGGGAGCGCAGCGCCAGCTCCAGCCCCAGGTCATCCAGGGGTTGAGCGCGCAGGTCTTTGAGCGCCCGGCGGGTGCCGTCCAGCCCCTGGCGGGCGGCGGAGAGGGAACTGTCGATCATGCGGCTCATTTCCGTCTTTTCATTTGGGGCTATCAATTTGAGCGCTTCAAGGTTGACCGAGATGCCGCTCAGAGTGTGCGCCAGGGTGTCATGCAGCTCGCGCGCCAGGCGGTTGCGCTCACGGCTGATGGCCAGGCTTTCGAGCGTGTTGGCGTATTGACCTAATTGCAGGTTGGCCAAGAGCAGTTTTTGTTTTTGCTCGCGCTGTTTTTCATTTAATTGGCTGACCAAAAATCCCACCAAGGCAAAAGCGAAGGCTCTGGCGATGGGTAAGGTCAGGATGGAGAGAGCTTCCAGGCTGAGATGATCCACGATCAAAAAAGTGATGATGAAGTCGGAGAGATTGGTTAAGGCTGTGTAGATCAGGACCGTATGATAGTCGTACTGCCAGGCGATGAAAACCACCGGCACGATCAGGATGGGCACCAGCGAGTAAGAGAGCGAGATGAAGTGGGTGATGCCGCGGTTGGGCTCCAAGAGGTAGAGCCAGCTGCCACCGACCATGGCGATGGTGTAGAAAATGAGGATGAGGGGGAAATATTTGTCTTTGAGCTTGTGTTCCAGCCAGGTAAAAGACAAGGACAGGAAGAGCAGCCCGTGAATGATGACGTAATAAACGGATTGGAAAGCCAGCAAATCTGTTTGCATCAGGCTGATATCGTCGTAAACCCAGCGGGCGGAAAAATAAACCAGACCGATCAGGGCGAAGAAACGAAACATCCTCAGCAAACCAGGTTCAAGCGCTCTTTTCATCAATCCATATTACCACTATTCAGGCATTCTCCCTGCTGGTATCGGGTGTGTTTTTGGGAACTGATCGTGAGATCACCGGACAGCAGCCAGCTCTGAGCGGCGCGGAATTTCCTGAGCATCTAAGAACCAGCCATCAGGCGCATTTTTGCCTGTTTTATACCTGCTTGCCTGTGTTTTGGAGCAAGTCCGGTTTTTTGTTGAATTTTTTCCTTTGAGGGCAAAGGGTTGCTGTAAAAGATTGTCTTTTTTTCATCCCGGCAGAGCAATTCTAAAAAAAGCTCAGACAGGTTTTGGGATGGATTTTTCCCAGTGGGGGGATTTTCAGATTTTGGTTTTCTGATATGATTCAAATCAGGATATTTGTAAGACTGAAACTATTTTCACAGAAGCCTGTTAATTACTTTGTAAGGTTTGGCGCGAAAGCGCTGATTTGATTTGAAAAAGAGGACTACGGATGGGTATTTTTAGCAGCAATGTAATGAGTATGTATAACATGGACCTGGTAAACACCAAGATCGAGGATTTTCCCCGTTTTGATTTTGTGGAAGAGATCAAACCCCAGGCGTATTATTTGCAACCGCTTTCCTGGGCTTTGAGCTATCCCGATGTATGGAAGTACAAAGCTAAAATCCAGCGTGATCTGAAAGGCGTCAAACCTCCCTACATCATGCTCTGCAACCACAACAGCTTCCTTGATTTTAAAGTGATGACCGCTGCCATTTTCCCGAAGCGCGCCAATTATGTGGTGGCTTTGGATGGCTTTATCGGCAGGGAAGGTATCATGCGCAAAGTGGGCTGCATCGGCAAACGCAAGTTTGTCAACGATGTTGAACTGATCCGTCAGACCGTCCGCCTGCTCAAGCAGGGGCAGATCGTAGTCTACTACCCGGAAGCGCGCTACTCGTTTGTTGGCACCAATTCGGTGCTGCCGGATTCCCTGGGCAAAATGCTGCGCTTTTTGCAGGTACCCGTGGTTACCTTGATCACACACGGGCATCACCTGCACGAGCCGGCCTGGAACCAGACTGCCCGGGATGTGCCCATCGAATCTGAATTGAAATTGCTGCTCACGGCTGAAGAAGTTGCCCGGCTGAGCCCTGAGGAGATCCTTGAGCGGGTCGATCAGGCTATGACCTATGATGACTACGCCTGGCAAACTGAAAACAAAATCCGCATCGATTATCCCAAACGGGCTGAAGAGCTGCACCGGGTGCTCTACCAGTGCCCCAACTGCAAAACTGAATACCGCATGCAATCCGAAGGCGCTCACCTGAGCTGCCAGGCTTGCGGTAAGACCTGGGAACTGACCGAATACGGCCAGATTCGCGCTCTGGAAGGCGAAACCGAATTTGATTCTCCCCCGGCCTGGTATGAATGGGAGCGCGAGAACGTGCGCGCTGAAGTTCTGGCGGGCACGTACGGAATGGAATCGGAGGTCCTGATCGACTCTCTGCCCAACTCCAAGGGTTTTGTGCCCCTGGGGAAAGGCTGGCTGCGGCATGACATGAACGGCATCGTTCTGCGCGGGCAGCATTTGGGCGAGGATTTTGAGGTGATCAAATCCAACATTTCGCTCTATTCGATCCACGTTGAGTTCAATTACATTGATAAAAAGCGTGACCTGATCGATATCAGCACGATCGATGACACCTACTTTGTTTATCCCCTCTCAGAGGATACGTCTGTCACCAAGATCTCGCTGGCAGTGGAAGAGCTTTATAAGCTGGAAACAGGGAAAATAGGATAAAGCTGAGCACTTTTGCGGGGGATCTGCCAATCTGATAGCAGGATGGAGGAGTCGCCCGGGCATTGGAGCACAAAATAAGGCTGTGCAGGCGAAAATATCCAGGCAAAGTATTCGCGCCAGCCTATAATTTTCGATAAAAGAATGGGAATAGAAAATTGACAGCAGTCAAAACTTTCTATTCCCGTTTATTTTGAATGGTTTAATCTACACTATAGTTTACTTGTTGATCAAAGGTAAATTGCTGTTGTATGCATAATCAATGCGAACATTAGTAAGCAAGAGATCGGTCCCCCATCCTGCATCAATTCCAAGCATTAAATAATAGCTATAGCTTTGGTTGTCAACAATCGGAGAATTTATGCTTGAGTCGGATGCATTTTTACTACTATTATTGGAAGAAGTGTATGCCATATAAACCTTGTCATTAGCTTCCTCTCGTACAAGATAAAGGCCCATATTCGAGCTTGTGTTATCCAGGTAATAAAGGGTCACTTTAGTAATGGTCGCCCCATGGGGAAGGTTTAGCGGGGCCACCAATGAGCTATATTCATTTGATGGATTGTACAAAAATGAACTTATGTATTCCCAGGAATCAGAAGGACTTCGTGGTCTGAATTGAAAGGGATTGATCATGATGAAGCCGGGTCCTCCTGGAACCTCATTGACTTCGGCATTAACGCCAGCTTCGATTTGCTCAATTTGGAGTTCTTCACCAGGTTCCACGCCAGGTTGGGCCTTGACAAAGGAGTTCTTCGATAAGAAGAAGGTGACAAAGAGATTTAAGACAAGCAGAATAGCAATGAAGATTGCTAAAGGACGGTTTTTTTGGTTCATCGATTCCTCCGAGAACTATAGATTTGATTGGAAAGTCTTGAGGGGATAACTATACAAAAAATGTTGTCCAATTACCTCTATCAAGTTATACAAAGCTTATCCAAATTTCTATTATTGAAAAGACCGTTGGATGGAATGACGGAAGCTTCCCCCGCGTATCTGTTCGCAGGGTTCGCCACTCCGCCGATAGTTGACAGTTCGTACATTTAATTTCTTTTGTCTACGACTTCCATCGTCGGAGTGAGCCCGCTGGAGGTGGGTGTTAATCAAGGGCCACAAGGCGGTCTCATTCCGACCTACCAAGACGCTTGTGTAATAAAAAGGGCAAAATGATGGAGACCTGCAGTCAGGTTAAGCGCGCGGTCTGGAGACCCCATATGCAAGCACACGGGGCCGGCCTGCGCTAGCGCAGGCCGGCACGACAAAGAGAAGGCGACGCATGCGTCGCCACTACGACTGGTACCCATTATTTTGAGTTAGATAGAGATCCCAGGGCTATTAGTACAGCCCCCTCTTAATGTACAGACCGGGGAATGAGTTCTTACAACTTTCTTTGTAAAGGGGAACTAGAAGGTAAGAAGCGCTAAAACCCTACTTCTCAGACAATCCATACATGGCAGACGTAGGGGTCTGGCTTTACGCCACCTGCTTAGATGGATCGGTCTTCTTCTCTGGCACTTTAATTGCAACGTCTCTGGTGACGACTCTGTCGATCGTCTGTTTTGTGATACTGGTGCTTTGTAAGACCAGGAGGAGTTATGGCAAGAGCATTTGGAATTGATATCAGCAAACATCAGGCCAGCTCGGATGGGGTCCGACGCATGGATTTTGACGCCGTGCGCACTCACAAGGAAAAAGTGAGTTTCATCGCCTCCCGGGCCGGCGTTTCCTGGGGTTATCGCGATCCACAGTTCACTTTCCATTGGAACCAGAGCGCCACGCTGGGCGTTGGACGCATCGCTTACCACGTGCTTTATTTTGGAGAAAGTGCCATCGCTCAGATGGATTCCCTCTTCAAGATGCTTGAAAACCAGAGCAACTTTGTCCATGACCGCATCGCGCTTGACCTGGAAGTGGCCGGCATCAACACCCGGGCACGCATCACCGCCACAACGCTCAACTGCCTTGAAATCTGCAAATCCCGCACCGGGCGCTACCCGATGGTTTACTCCCGAGCCAGCTGGGTCGACACCTACCTGAACGTGGCTGATATGCCCAAACTGGATTGGTGGCTGGCAACCTATAACAAGTTTGCTCCAGCTCCCTTCTACACCAAGGAGCATGAAGGTCCGCCCTATTTGCCCAAGGGGGTCGACACCTACCTGATCCAACAAACCGGGGATAAGTGCAAATCCATCGGCGCGCAGAGCCATTATATGGACTACAACCGCTGGAATGGGGACCTGGAAGCGGTGCAGAAATATTTCAAGTATCCCACCAGCGGCGCTGTTGGTGACCTGGAAAACAAAATTTTGTTTTACGGAAAATGTGTGATCAACACTCTCAACAAACACGACGGACCGGGTTCCAAGTACCAGACAGTTGGTTCCTTAAGTTTGGGGGAGCTGATTACTGTTTACGAAGTCAGGGATGGCTGGTACAAGATCTCACCCAGCACACAGGTCTGGTGCAGCGGGGAGCCCAACCACATCCAGCGTTTGGCTGAAGTTGACCCCAACAAAAAAATGCGGGCTCAATGTATTGTGAAGGCTTTATTCAAGCGTAATGGACCGGGGGCTAAGTACAAAATCATCGGCAACCTGGTTAAAGACGACGTTGTCACGATTTACGAAGAAAAAGATGGCTGGTATCGCATCTCTGCCAAAGAGCAGATTTGGTGCAGTGGAGCCAGCCACTACATGCGCCTGCTTGACCTCTAGGATGTTTTATTTAAGCTAAAAAGCCCTGGAAGAGCCCATGGCTTTGTCCATTTCCGGAAAAGTTATTTGGTTTTTTCGATCAAGTCGAGCACTTCCTGCTGAAATTCGAGCAGGAGGCTTTTTACAAAGGTGGCAGGATCCAGCTGCGGGTCATCCAGCAGGGGGGTCAGGTCCATGCCAAAGCCCATAGCGTTGACTGTGTCGGTTGCATGCGATTGGAAGAAGGTGGCGTGGGCTGCCCGCCGTCCTAAACTCGCCCCGGTATAGTCTTTCCCGCCCTCGATCTGGGATTCAAAGACCTCCACCAGTTCTTTTTGCAGCTGTTTGTGGGATGAAAGGTCAAAAAGCACCTTTTTATCGTCCGGCAGCCAATCCAGATCGCGCCAGGCTTCACAACCGAGCAACTGTTTGGGCTGCAATTCTCTTGGCATTCCGCGCAATGCCTCCAGCAAACGCAGCAGCACGCCAATATGGGTGGGGTGCTTGTCCGCTGGGTTGTGAGTATAGATCACGTCGGGCTGGGTCAGCCTGAGCAGCTCGCGCAAATCATCAATCAGAGCCTGATTGCCGGGCTGTTTCACCTCTTTACTGGGGTATCCCAGGAAGACCTGGGCGGAATAATGGCCGATGCGGGCCGCATTTTTCTGCTCCTGGTTGCGAATTGCCACTAATTCGTCCGGGCTGAACTGTTCATAGTGACCTTTTTTGGGGAAGCCGCGCCCATCACCGACGATACAGCCGCTAAAGTGGACTTCAGGGTCGTCAAAGGCGCGCAAGATGCCGTCGACCGCCATGATTTCAATGTCGTCCTGGTGTGCCGCCACACAAAGGTGGGTGGTCCGGCCCAAAGCTTCTAAAGGGTCGCTGCCGTCGGGCACGTAAACTTGCTGGTTTTCTCGCTCAAACATGGTTTCCTCCGCATCAAGGTTTTGCTGCATTAAGTTTACCGCTTCTTTTCAATTCCCCGCCCGCTTTAGAAGGGCAAGAAAGTAAAAACAGTGAAATCAGGTAAGATTAACTGAAGTAACAGGAGTGAAAATGGAAGAAATCGAAAAGACCCCGCAAGAAAACATAAGCCCAAGCCCCGCCGACCCGGCGCCAAAAACAGGCAACCCACTGCGCACTTTTTTGGGTGTTCTAGCTGGATTGATGCTGGTTTTGCTGCTGATTGTTGTGTTGGCCTTTACCTTTATTTCGCGTCAGTTTGACAAAGCGGTTCAGCCGATCCAGGAGGTCAACGACCGTCTGAGCACCCAGGTTTCGCAATTCCTGCACCCCACCCCCACCATCATCCCGGACCCAATCAGCATTGTCCGGGAAGTGCAATCGCTAGCCCGGCTTGAAACGATCCAATACAGCGTCGAGAAAGTCATCACAGCTGAGCTCAACCAGGGCGCATTCGGCACCCTCTTTGGCGACCGGCTGCTTTTTGTGGCTCACGGCTATGTCATTGCCGGTATCGACCTTTCCAAGCTGACGGAAGATGACATCCGCATCAGTGGTGAAACGCTACGGGTGAAATTGCCGCCGGCTGAGGTCTTTGTGGCCACGCTGGATAATGAAAACTCCTACGTCTACGACCGCGATACCGGTTTGCTGCGGCGGGCAGACACCCAGCTTGAGAGCGCCGCGCGTCGGGCGGCCGAAGCAGAGATCTTGCGCACTGCTACTGAAGACGGCATCCTGGAACAGGCACAGAAAAATGCTGAGACCTACCTGCTCAGTTTGCTGAACTCGCTCGGCTTTTCCAGGGTGGTTTTTGAGTAGGTCTGTCAGGACATCGGTATTTAACTCAAATCTTGACGTGCGGAGGGGGCCCATGGTACTGGGAACGTAGCGAGCAGTATTATCTCCCTCCGCAATGAATTGTTTAATCCAGGACAGCGGCTGGAGACAAGCCCCAGCCGTACGATAAAGCTCATGATAATGAGAGCGGAGCAAGGAGAATGAAACAAGTCTTCCTGTTCCGTGTGAATTCTAATTAAGGTTGAGGCAGGCCTCAACCCTACAGTATTCGCATACGGAGGGGGTTCACCTCCCTCCGTAATGAATTGTTTAATCCAGGGCAGCGGCTGGAGACAAGCCCCAGCCGTACGATAAAGCTCATGATGATGTAATTAACCCCTCTTAAGAAGGGGTTTTAGGAATCACGGTACGCCCATGTATGCAAGCACCCATGGCAGGCAAGCAGCCCCCAAGGGGGAGCTCAGGGCAGGCACGAGCCATAGTATATGGGAGACCTACGGTCAAAAGCCTCGCACGGTCCGGAGACCGGCGAGAACAGAGGCGGGGCAGGCCGGCGAGAACAAAGGTCTATCACCCCCCCGATCGCTATGCTCTCGGTCCCACTCTTAAGAGGGGGTTTTAGGAATCCCGGTACGCCCATGTATGCAAGCACACAGGGCAGGCAAGCAGCCCCCAAGGGGGAGCTCAGGGCAAGCACGAGCCATAGTATATGGGAGACCTACGGTCAAAAGCCTCGCACGGTCTGGAGACCCACGCAAAAAACGTGCGGGGCAGGCCGGCGAGAACAGAGTCCTCACCTGAATTTTTGCAAAGTGCAAGAGTTGCCTTCCTTTAATGTGCTTTTGAGCAGGGGTTGCTTAACAATTTCAGGAAATGAAAATCCGAGGGAATTTATCCGCGC
>ENA-UOUL01004569-UOUL01004569.1-bioreactor-metagenome-genome-assembly--contig:-NODE-4569-length-12668-cov-4.031292_pt1 | contig 12668 bp, 7 predicted proteins | sample MGYA00249838_ERZ747220 | MGnify/ENA primary metagenome ERZ747220 (study PRJEB28778, sample SAMN05720191) | bioreactor metagenome | isolation source: Anaerobic biogas reactor | place: USA:Washington...
ACGGCACGCGCAAGACACTGGGCTTCATGATGCCCGGCGAATACGAGTTCGGCACCGGCGCCCGCGAGCTGATGGAGATGCTCAACGGCGAGATGGAGGTGCTCCTGCCGGGCCACGACGAGTGGCAGACCTTCGGAGCCGGGCAGTCCTTCGAAGTGCCCGCCAACTCGTCGTTCAAGCTGAAGCTCAAGGGTCCCGCGGACTACTGCTGCTCCTACGGTTAACCACCGGTCCGCGCCTTGCCCTCGATGGCCGGGAACTGCGTGGGGCCGAAGTAGACATTCACCTTGCCTTCCATCGTGAGCGCGTCAGCCTCGAAGGTGAAGTCGAAGGTGAAGACGAACGGCGCGGTGCACTGGCGCAGGGTGAGACGGAGGGTGTGCTCCTTGACCCAGGCTGCCTGGGCCGCGACGAGGCGCGCCACGCTGGCCCCGTGGCCCGGGTCGGCGAAAAGACCCGACTGGCCGAAACAGTAGCCAGAGTAGTTGAATCCGGCGGAATGGTCATTGGCCCCCTGCCGCACGGTGAGCCTTCCACCCTGCGAGGTGAAGTCGAGCCGGACGGTCCTGATCTTCAGCTCGCTCTCCGCCATGTCGTAGGTCCGGCCGCTCACCTGCGCGGCCAGAGGCGAAACCGGCCTGGCCTCGGGCGCGGGCAGGCTGAGCCCTTGGAGGCGTTGGCGCAGTGCGGCCTCCGCAGGAGGATCCGCGGGCAGCGCGGCAGGGTGCATGGCGGGGAGGAGCCGGTCCCAGACCACGTCCAGCACCGCCTGCATGTCGTTCGCGCCGCTGGTGATCGCGAGCACGGCATCCAGGTCGGGCAGGACCAGGCAGTACTGCCCGAACGCACCGTCCCCGCGATAGCTGTTGTGCCGGCAGCGCCAGAACTGGTAGCCGTACCCCTGATTCCAGTCATTCCTGGGATCCGCGCCGTTGTCCACCTGTTTCGCGGTGGCTTCCCTGACCCAGGCCTCGGGCAGGATGCGTTTGCCGTTCCAGACGCCCCCCTGCAGGTATAGCTGGCCAAACCGCGCGATCTCTTCCGTGCGGAGCATCAGTCCCCAGCCGCCGGTGCAGATGCCGCGGGGGTCGCGCTCCCAATGGCTGGGCCGGATGCCCAGCGGTTCGAACAGACGCGGGGTGAGGTAGTCGAGGGCCGACTGCCCGGTGACCTTCTCGATGATGGCCGAGAGCACGTGGCTGGCCGCGCTGTTATAGACGAAGGGTTTGCCGGGCGCGTGCCCGACCGGCGCGGCGAGGAAGCCCCTGACCCAATCACCGTCCGCCTGGGCAATTGCTCGCCCGGTGGCGTCCTGCTTGTGGCCGGTGGACATGGTCAACAGGTGGCGCACGCGCAGCGCGGCCAGGTTCTTGCTCACGCGTCTGGGCGCCTTCTCGGGAAAGAACGTGAGGACCAGGTCATCGACCGCCAGGCGTCCCTCCGCGACCGCCAGGCCGATGGCGGTGGAGGTGAAGCTCTTGGTGAGCGAAAAGAGCATGTGCGGAATCTCCGGGCCGTAGGGCGCCCACCAGCCCTCCGCGACGACCTGGCCGTGGCGCAAGAGCACCAGACCGTGCACCTCGGAGATGGTCTTGTCCAGCGCGTCGATGAAATCGAGCAGCGCGGGAGAAGAAACGCCCTGTGCCTCGGGCGAAGTGCGATGAAGAGGGGAACTGTCAGGCATGTGAGCCTCCTTGAACGCGTGGATTATACCCCAAATGGCCGCGCCGGCGCCCGTTAAGATCAGGACACAATTTGTGGACGCGCGGCTTTGCGGCGGCTGACGGATGTGCTAAACTCTTCTCGCTGCCGCACAGATTCTTCCAGCATTGCAGCGCCAAGGATCGTATGCAAGCCGTACTCACGAAATACCGGTCCCGCCTCGGGCTCATCCTGCTCGCCTATATCGCATTCATCTCGCTCGGCCTGCCCGACGGCCTGCTAGGCGTCGCGTGGCCATCCATCCGCGCGAACTTCGGCCGGCCCCTCGACTCGCTGGGCATGATGCTCATTGCATCGACCACGGGTTATCTGACGTCCAGCTTCGCCAGCGGCCGGATCATCGCGCGGCTGGGCGTGGGCAAGACGCTCGCCTTCAGTTGCGCGGCCACCGGCCTCGGACTGATCGGCTACACGCTCGCGCCTGCGTGGTGGACGATGGTTGCCCTGGCCGTCCTGGCAGGACTGGGAGCCGGCGCCATCGACGCGGGGCTCAACACCTATGTGGCCGCCCATTTCGGCGAAGGGCTCATGCAGTGGCTGCACGCCTGCTTCGGGATCGGCGTCACGCTGGGCCCCATCATCATGACCCTGGGCCTCACCCACTTCAACTCGTGGCGGGTGGGCTATGCAGCGGTGGGCACGGCCCAGCTCGCGCTGGCTGCCTGCTTTCTGCTGACGCTCGCCATGTGGAAGGATGGGGATGATCCGGCCGCGACCGAGCGGCCTCGCCGCCTGACCGACTACAAGACCCCCATCCCCGAGACGCTGCGCCAGGGCGCGGTCTGGCTGAGCATGCTGCTGTTCTTCATCTATACAGGCATCGAAGCGACGCTGGGAAACTGGACCTATTCGCTGCTCACCGAGGCGCGCGGCATTGCGTCGCAGCAGGCGGGCTTCTGGGCCGGCTCCTACTGGGCAACCTTCACCATCGGCCGCACGGTGGCCGGCCTGTACGCCAGGCGCGTGGGCGTTCACACGGTGGTCCGTTCGAGCCTGCTCGCAGCACTATGCGGCGCGCTCATCCTGTGGTGGAACCCGTTGGAGGTGGCCAGCCTGGTGGGCGTGGGCATCATCGGGCTGGCCATTGCGCCCATCTTCCCGGCCCTGGTCTCGGGCACCAGCGCGCGCGTCAGCCCGCGCTATGCGGCCAACACCATCGGCATCCAGATCGGCGCGGCAGGGCTGGGCGCGGCCGCGCTGCCGGGTCTCGCAGGCTTCCTGGCGCGACGCACCTCGCTAGAGATCATCCCGGTCTACGTGCTGGCCGCGATGGTCCTGCTTCTCGTGCTGCACACCGCGTCGATCCGCCGCGGAGATGCTGCGGCCGCATAGGACCGGGCCGGCGGCCGCGTAAAGCCAGGCCGCCAGCAGGGAGGACTTATGATCCGCATCGGCACATCCGGCTTTTCGTATGACGACTGGACCGGCCCGGTCTATCCCGAGGGGCTGCCCAAGGCCGGCCACCTGGCCTTCTACGCCCGCGAGTTCTCCACGGTCGAGATCAACACGACCTACTACCGCGTCCCCGATGTGCGCATGGTGCAGGGCTGGGCGAACAAGACCCCCGATGACTTCCTGTTCTCCGTCAAGGCGTACCAGGGCCTGACACACGAGCGGGAGGAGCCCGATTTCGCACCGTTCGTGGCCGCGCTCTGGCCCCTGGTGGAGGCCGGCAAGCTGGCCTGCGTGCTGGCGCAGTTCCCCTACTCGTTCCACCCCACGGCGGACAACCGCGCCTACCTGAGGCGCCTGCGGGATGGGTTCGGCGACCTGCCCGCGGTGGTGGAGTTTCGCAATGCGGGCTGGGTCGGGCAGCCGGCGTTCGACCTGCTGCGGTCGCTGAAGCTGGGCTTCTGCTGCGTGGATGAGCCGCGGCTGAAGGGGCTGCTGCCGCCCGTGGCGGTCGCGACCGCGCCGGTGGCGTACGTGCGCTTTCACGGCCGGAACGCAGCCAAGTGGTACAATCACGAACAGGCGTGGGAACGCTACAACTACACCTACTCGCCGGCCGAGCTGGCCGAGTGGGAGCCGAAGCTGCGCGAGCTCGACGCAGCGGCCGAGCTCACGCTGGTCTATTTCAACAACCACTACGTGGGGCAGGCCGTGCGCGGCGCGCGCGACCTGGGACAGTTGCTCCTGATCCCCTGATGAACGGCACGCGGATGCCTCAATGACATGACAAGCCAATTGGTGTTCACCCTGATCATCGTACTGGCAGCCTTCGCCCTGCTGTTGAGCGAGCGCCTGCGCGCTGACCTGGTGGCGCTCCTGGTTGTCGTGGCCCTGGGCATCAGCGGCATCCTCGCCCCGCGCGAGGCGTTCTCCGGGTTCGCCAACTCGGCCATCGTCACGATCGTCTCCATCTTCGTCCTCACCGAGGCGCTGCGCCTCACCGGCATCACCGATCGCGCCGGCGATCTGCTGGCGCGTGCTGGCGGAAACAATGAGGCCCGGCTCGTGGTCGTCATCATGCTGGCCGGCGCGGCCCTGTCCCTGTTGATGAACAACATCGCCGCGGCCGCGATCCTGATGCCGGCGGTGTCAGGGCTGGCGCACAGGACCCACATCAGTCCCGCGCGGCTGCTCATGCCCCTGGCCTTCGCCACCATCCTGGGCGGCATGGCCACCCTGTTCACGACCACCAACATCGTCGTCAGCGGCATCCTGCGCGGCCAGGATCTGCCGGGCTTCGGCGTGCTGGACTTTGCGCCGGTGGGCCTCCCCATCGTCGTGGTGGGAATCGCGTACATGGCGATCTGGGGCCGGCGCCTGCTGCCCACACAGACGACCATGCAGAACGCCCGCCGCGAAAGCGACTGCTGTCTCGACCTGGTTGACGTCTACCGCCTCGACGAGCGGCTCTTCCGTGCACGCGTGCCGGCCGGTTCATCCCTGGACCGTCATACGCTGGCGCAGAGCCGCCTGCGCGAGAGCTATGGCGTCAGCCTGGTGGCGCTGGAGCGCCAGGGGCATCTCATCCACGCGCCATCGGCCGAGACCGTGCTGAAGACGGGAGACACCCTCTTCCTGGAAGGCAAGCTGGACGAATTCCTCGCCCGCGATGTGGAGCCGCGGCTGGAGATCCTGCCCGCGCCCGATTGGCAGAGCACCGCGCTGGAATCCGAAGAGGTGGCAATTGCGGAGGCGGTCCTGGCGCCTCGTTCGACCCTGCTCGGCCAGACGCTGCGCGCAGCGCGCTTTCGCGAGAAATACGGCATGACGGTCCTGGGCATCTGGCGCGCCGGGCGGCCCATCCGCACCAACCTGGGCGATCTGCCGCTGGCCTTCGGCGACGCGCTGCTGTTGCAGGGCCCTCGCACGCGGTTTCCCCTGCTGCGCACCGAGCCAGATCTGATCCTGCTGAACGGCGAAGAAGCCGAGCGGCGGATCGTTGCTGAGCCCGCCAAACGTTGGCTGTCAGTGCTCATCATGGGCGCGGGATTGCTCCTGGCCGCGTTCAACACCTCGCTGATCGGCGAGATCATGCTCGGTGCGGCTCTGCTGATGATCCTGGTGGGCATCCTCACCATGGATCAGGCCTACGGTGCGATCGAATGGCGCAGCATCTTCCTGATCGCGGGGATGCTGCCCCTCGGGCTGGCGATGACGAAGAGCGGCGCGGCCGGCCTGCTGGCCGATCAGCTCATCGCCGCACTGGGACCTGCGGGGCCGGTGGCGCTGCTGGCGGGGCTGGTCCTGTTGACGGTTGCATTGAGCCAGGCGATGAATGGGGCCGCAGTGGCGACGGTCGTGGCTCCGATCGCCATCGGCGCTGCACAGCACACCGGGCTCGACCCGCGCGCCCTGGCGATGGGGGTGGCGTTGGCGAGCTCCATGGCGTTCCTGACGCCGCTGGGCCATCCGGTCAACGTGCTGGTGATGGGACCGGGCGGGTACCGGTTCCGTGACTATCTCAGGGTCGGCTGGCCTCTGACCCTGCTGATCTTCGGCATCCTGCTGGCCTGGCTGCCCCTCGTCTGGCCGCTCTCACAGAGGTGATGGATGGCCGGCGGGTCGATCAGCGACTTGCCCGAATCGCCAATTCAGGATAATCTGCAAGACCGCATCACGGAATGACAGCATGAGTTCTCTGGCTGCTTCGCTGCTGGTCGGCAACCGGTACCAGCTTCTCGATCCGGTGGGAAGGGGAGCCATGGGTGCCGTCTACCGCGCGATCGACCGTTTGAGCGACGAAACGGTCGCGCTCAAACGGGTGTCCATTCCCGCCGGAACGCGCGAATCCGGCGCCACTCTCCGCCTGGCCCTGGCCCGGGAATTCCAAACGCTGGCCTCGCTGCGCCACCCGCACATCATCAGCGTGCTGGATTATGGCTTCGATGCCCAACGCCAGCCGTTCTTCACCATGGACCTGCTGCAAGACCCCAGGACCATCCTGGAGGCCGGGCTGGGCCAGCCGCCCAACGCGCAGGTCGCGCTGCTGATCCAGGTGCTGCAGGCCCTGGCCTACCTGCATCGCCGGGGCATCCTCCACCGCGACCTGAAGCCCGCCAACGTGCTGGTGACGGTCCAGGGCAGGGTGAAGCTGCTCGATTTCGGCCTGGCCGGCGCCCTGGCCCAGAGCACGACCGGAACGCTGGCCTACATGGCGCCCGAAGTGCTGCGGGGCGATACGGCCGGCCAGGCCGCGGACCTCTATGCCGTGGGCGTGATCGCCTACCAGCTCCTGGTGGGTCGCCATCCTTTCGAAACACGCCACCCCACCCAGCTTCTGGCCGGCATCTTGTACGCGGCGCCCGATCTGTCCGGGCTGGCGAACCCACATCTGGCCGCGGTCCTGGCGCGCTGGCTGGCCAAAGACCCCAACCAGCGCTATGCCAGCGCCGGCGAGGTCGTCGATGCCCTGAGCACCGCCACGGGGCAGCCGGTTCCCGAAGAGAGCCGCGCCATCCGCGAGAGCTTTCTGGCGGCTGCCCGCTTCGTGGGCCGCGACGCAGAGCTGGCGCAGCTGACCGGCGCGCTGCAGCAGGCTGCCGAGGGGAAGGGCAGCGCGTGGTTGGTGGGCGGAGAGAGCGGCGTGGGCAAGTCACGCCTGCTCGACGAGCTGCGCACGCAGGCGCTGGTGGCCGGGGCGACGGTGGTGCGCGGCCAGACGGTCGAGGACCGCGGCGCGCCCTACCAGGTCTGGCGGGAGCCGCTGCGCCGGCTGGCCCTGATCGCTGGACCCGATGACCTTTCGGCGGGGATCGTCAAGCCCCTGGCGCCTGACATTCCCGAACTGGTGGGGCGCAGCATTCCCGATGCACCCGATCTGGAAGGCGAAGCGGCCCGGCAGCGTTTGCACCTGACCCTGGCCGAGATCTGCCGGCAGGCGGCGCGGGCCTGCTCGCCGCTCGTGCTGCTTCTGGAGGACCTGCACTGGGCATCGGCCGGCCTCGAACCGCTCAAGGTCCTCGCCCGCGGCCTGGCCGATCTGCCCCTGCTGGTGGTCGGAGCCTACTGCAGCGAAGAGCGTCCCGACCTGCCGGCCGAATGCCCCATGATGAACCATCTGTCGCTGAATCCCCTGTCGCCCTCAAGCATGTCCGAGCTGATCATCTCTATGTTGGGACCGGATGGGGCGCAGCCGCAGCTGTCCGATCTGTTGCAGCGGGAGACCGAGGGCAATGCCTTCTTTCTGGTGGAGACGGTGCGCACCCTCGCCGAAGAGGCCGGGCGGCTACAGGAGGTGCCCGGCATACGCCTGCCGGAGACGATATTCTCCGGAGGCATCCAGCAGATCATCCGCAGGCGGCTCGCGCGGGTTCCGGCATCCCACCGGCCCCTGTTGAAACTGGCGGCAGTAGCCGGGCGGAACCTGGACCTGGAGGTGCTGCGCGCCGCTCAGCCCCACGTCCATCTGGAGACCTGGCTGGCCGACTGCACCAGCGTGGCTGCGTTGCAGGCGCGAGAAGGCTCCTGGCGCTTCATCCACGACAAGCTGCGCGCGGAGCTGCTCGATGAGCTGGATGACGCGGAACGGCCTTCTCTGCACCGGCAGGTGGCCGAAGCTTACGAACGGGTGCATCCCGGCAATCCCGCATACGCGGCGGCCCTGACGGCTCATTGGGAGGCTGCTGCCGAAGGCGGCGCTGGGGTGGCGCTCGAAAAAGCGGCGCGCTATGCCCGCATCGCGGGGGAATATGCGGCCGCGCAGTATGCCGGCGCGGACGCGGTGCGTTTTCTGAGCAAGGCGTTGGCACTCACGCCAGAGGCAGACGCAGCAGGGCGGTACGAGCTGCATCTGGCCCGCGAGCAAGTCTACGACCGGCAAGGCAACCGGGAAGCCCAGGCGGCCGACCTGGCCCGACTGGGGGCCCTGGCCCGGACGGCGTCTCAGCGATGCGAGATCGCCCTGCACACCGGCGCATATCATAACCAGGTGGGGGAATATGATGCGGCGCTGGCTGCCTCGGAGCAGGCGCGGCGGTGGGCGGCCGAGGGTGAGGATCGCGCGGGGCAGGCCCAGGCCTTGATCGTTGGGGGCCAGGCTCTCATGCAGAAAGGCATCTACGGGCATGCTAAAGGGAGGTGCCGGCGCGCCGCGGAGATCGCCGGGGCAGCCGGCGCGCCCATCCAGCTTGCCCGCGCCAGAAGCATCCTGGGCAAGGTGGCCCACCGGCGAGGAGATTATCCGGCGGCCAGGCGCCAGCACGAGGCGGCCTTGCGCCTGCAGCAGGAGATCGACGACCGTCCGGGGCAGGTGCAATCGCTGCGCCACCTGGGCGAGGTTGCCAATGCCCAGGCAGACTATGATGCCGCGCGCGGCTACTATCTGGCAGCGCTGAAGCTGGCCCGGCAGATCGGCGACCGGCCACAGGAGGGACAGATTCTGCTCGACCTGGGAGAGATCGACTGGCGGCAGGGCGCGTTCCAGCGCGCGGCGGTATCCTTGCAGGAGAGTCTGGCGCTGGCCCGCAGCACCGGCGACCGGTTCACGGCTGCAGCAGTCCTGAACGGCATGGGCGCAGTGGCCTCGCAACAAGGGCGCTACGGGGAGGCAATCGGCCACTGGGAGCAGAGCCTGGCCATCAAGAAAGAGATCGGCGACCGGGCCGGGGCGAGCAAGACGCTGAACAACCTGGGGACCGTGGCCCGCCGGCAGAAAGAATACGACCAGGCCATCGACTACTACGAGCAGAGCCTGGCGATCAAACAGGAGATTGGCGACCTGCCGGGAATGAGCGGCACGCTGCAGAACCTGGGGGTCGTGGCTAAAGACCTGGGGCAATACGACAGGGCGCTCGTTTACTATGAGCACAGCCTGGCCATTGCCCGCGAAATCGGCGACCGCGCGGCTGAAGCAATGATGCTGACCAACCTGGGCAGGCTGGCCTGGGATCAAGGGCAGTACGACAGGGCGAACGCTTACCACCGGCAGAGCCTGGGCATTGCCCTGGAGATCGGTGACCGGGACGTGGAGGTCAATGCGCTGACCAATCTGGGGCTGGTGGCCGAACACCAGGGGCAACATGGCGAAGCAGAGAGCTACTACCAGCGGAGCCTGGATACCAGGCAGGAGATAGGCGACCGGTCCGGGCAAGGCATCGTCTCCAATCACCTGGGCGCCGTGGCTTTGCTCCAGTCCGCCTTCCGGCTGGCCGAGACCTATTACCGCCAGGCCCTGGCCATCCGCCAGGAATTGAACCAGGGCCACCACCAGGCGGAGGACTGGGCCGGGCTCGCGCTCGCCGCGCTGGGACAGGGCGATCGAGCGGCCGGGCAGGCATGGGCAGCGCCTCTCCTGGAGGCCTGGTCCCGCAGCCCAACGTTCGAAAAGGCCGATCAGCCAATGCGAACCCTCTATTTTACCTGGCAGGTGTGCTGCGAGTTAGGATTGGCCCAGGCCCCTGCGGTCCTGGCTGCAGCGGTGAAGGTTCTGCAGGTCTATCTTGACAACCATCCGGATGGGGAAGCACAATCGATCTATCTGCAACAGCCCTATCACCGGGCGCTCTGGCGAGCCAGGTGGGCCCAGGCGGCAAGCGAGGAAAAACGATGACCGCGCAAGACGATGACCGGGAAAGCCCGTGGGAGAAAACCAGGGACCAGCTCATCACCGAGTTGGACACCCTGCGCCGGCGAGTTGCAGAGCTGGAGGAGGGCAGCAAGTACCAGCACGGCCGCGATTACGATCTGTTCGAGCACTCCGGCGAATCGATCTACGTCATCGATCCCATCACCTTTCAGATCCTTCATGCCAACACAAACGCCGCGCGACGCCTGGGCTACGAGCGGGACGAGCTGTTGCAGCTCACGCTGGCCGACATCGAAGCGCCCAGCGGCGGCGACGGCTCCCCCGATGCATTCGCCTGGGAATCCACCATCAGCGACACGGTATACTACGAGTGTTTCTACCGGCACAAGGACGGCCGCGAGATCCCGGTGGAGGTGAGCAGCCGGCCGGTGCATTTGGGCCAGCAGGAGGTCCTGCTCAACGTCGTGCGCGATGTCACTGCGCGCAAAGAGATCGAGCGACAACTGGCGGAGTATCGCCATCACCTGGAAGAATTGGTGGCTGACCGCACGACCGAGCTGACTGCGGCCGCGACCGAGATGCAGCGCCTCAACCAGGAGCTGGAGCAGCGTTTGGCCGCAGAACAAGCCATGCTGGAGGGCCTGGAAAAGCGGGTGACGGATCGGACGCGGGAACTGAGCACCCTCTACCAGGTTTCCGCCATCGCGGGCGAGGCCTTGCCCCTGGACAAAGCCATGGCCCGCTCGCTGGACGTAGTACTGGCCACGCTGGGCGGAGAGATGGGCGCCATACACCTGCGGGCAGACGACGCATCGCCGCTGCAGCTGGTGGCGCAGCGGGGCTTTGCTCCGGAGGTCGCTGCCAATCTGGTAGCCCCATCCCCCACATCCTGGTGGAACCAGGTGCTGGCGCGCGACCGGCCGCTGATGCTTCTCGACGCCCAGCCTGCACTTGACAGGGCGACGGCGGAGCGGCCCCCGGCCGTGGCCGCGGGTGTGCACGCCTGCCTGGCCGTGCCCATCCGGGTGCAGGGGTGGCCGGCAGGCGTCTTGAGCGTCCTGCGCGAAGAGGGCCAGGAGTTCATGGCCGAGGAAATGGCCCTGCTGACCACGATCGCCGACCAGTTGGGCACAGCCATCGAGAGTGACCGGCTGCGTCGCAGCGCCGAACACGCGCGGCTGCTGGAAGAACGGCAGCGGCTGGCCCGTGAGCTGCACGACGCGGTCAGCCAGTCCCTCTACAGCCTGGCGCTCTTTGCCGACGCGGCGCGGGAGATGGGCAAGGCTGGCCAGGATGACCGGGTGCCTCACTACCTGGAACGGATCGTGCAGACGGCCCACCATGCACTCAAGGAGATGCGCCTGCTCATCTACGAGCTGCGTCCCTCCGCGCTGGAGCACGGCGGGCTGCACAGCGCGCTGGAGCACCGGCTCGGGGCTGTGGAACGGCGGGCCGGGATCGATACCACCCTGGTCGCCAACGGCCCCGTCGCGGCTCTGCCGGCGCCGGTCGAGTATGCGCTCTACCGCATCGCCCAGGAAACCCTGAACAACGTCCTGCGGCATGCCCGGGCCACAGCGGTGACGGTGCACCTGGAAGCGCGCAATGGAGGCGTGGAACTGGCTATCGCGGATAACGGCGTGGGCTTTGACCCCCAGGTCGCGGCCCGAGGCGGCGGCGCGGGCCTGACCAACATCCGCCAGCGCGCCGATCAGGCCGGCGGATCGCTGGTCCTCACCTCGACGCCCGGCGAAGGAACACAGGTGATCGTGAGAATCCCAACACCGGAGGTGGGCTGATGGCTGACCCTGAACCTATCCGTATTCTGATTGCAGACGACCACGCGGTCGTGCGCGAGGGGCTGCGCGCGCTGATCGAATCCCGGCCCGACCTGCAACTGGTAGGGGAAGCCATCGACGGCGTGGCGGCCGTGAACCTGGCCCGCGAGCTCCGGCCGGACGTCATCCTCATGGACCTGCTGATGCCTCGCAAGAGCGGTGTCGAGGCCATCGGTGACATCACCCGGGAGAATCCCCGGGCTCGCATCCTGGTGCTCACCAGCTTCTCCGATGACGACAAGGCCTTCCCGGCCATCAAGGCCGGCGCGATGGGCTACGTGCTCAAGGACTCGCTGCCCGAAGAGCTGGTGCAGGCCATCCGGGCCGTGCACCGGGGCGAACCGTCGCTGCATCCCACCATCGCCCGCAAATTGATGGAAGAGCTGAGTGGAACCCGGCCCGCTTCCGCTCCCGGCGAGCTGCTGACCGAGCGCGAGATCGAGGTGCTGAAGCTGATGGCCCGCGGCCTGAACAACGCCGAGATTGCCGAGGCGTTGGTGGTCAGCAAACGCACGGTCGACTCACACACCAACAGCATCCTGGCCAAGCTCCACGTTGCCAACCGCACCCAGGCAGCCCTCTATGCGCTGCGCCAGGGATTGGTTGGCCTGCACGACGAAGAACCTCCTCAGTAATAACACCGGCTCGGTAGAAATACCGGCGTTCTCTTCCATATTCTTACCGGACCGGGACCGCTCGAAAGAGCGGTCTTTTCGCGTTGGCCGTTTCAGGGGTTTTGCCGATGCGCTGCCGGCCAGCTTGTGACACACTAGACTCGTACAAATGTGACACCGACACAGCAGCGAGAAGCAATGACCGTAATGATCGTCGCCGAACCGGGACGCTTGCGCGATGGCCTGCAGACCATGCTGGCCTCGTTCCTTGGCGTCGAGCCGCTGGTGGGTGGCGACGACAGGTCGGCCGCGGTGGAGGCGATTCGCACCGCGCGTCCCGACATGGTCATCCTGGATTCCGGCCTGTTAGGCGCCGGGGCCGAGGCGCTCGTACGGGAGCTCAAGTCAGAGCGGAGCTGCATGGGCTGCATCGTTGTGGTGGAACGGATCACTCAATTGGGGGCAATGCAAGATGCCGGGGCCGACCATGTGCTGCTGAGGGGCTTTCAGGCGACCAGG
>ENA-UOUL01004573-UOUL01004573.1-bioreactor-metagenome-genome-assembly--contig:-NODE-4573-length-12663-cov-5.242333_pt1 | contig 12663 bp, 12 predicted proteins | sample MGYA00249838_ERZ747220 | MGnify/ENA primary metagenome ERZ747220 (study PRJEB28778, sample SAMN05720191) | bioreactor metagenome | isolation source: Anaerobic biogas reactor | place: USA:Washington...
GACAGTGCATGCGCCGGCCGAGCCAGAGCAGCGGCGCCAGGCCCAGGCCGCGGTGCTGCGTCAGGTGCTGCTGGACGAGATCCGCGATCGGCAGATGCAGCTGCAGGCGGTGCTGCGCCACTGGCAGGCGCGCCCGGACAACGAAGGCGCTGGTGCCGAATGCCTGCGCCTGCTGCAGTCGCAGCTGGATGTCGCCAGCCAGATCGATGCCGACGCGCTGCAGCAGGCCATCCGTCAGGCCATGGGCGCCTGCAGCCTGGTGCGCGCTACCGGCCAGGGCCAGGCCGAACGCCTGGCCGAGCTGCAGCAGGCAGTATTCGCCGTCGGCGCGGCGCTGGTGCCAGACGCCTGAGCGGCCTCAGCGCTTATGCTCGCCGCGCAGGCTGGCACGCCGCTCCAGTGCGGCACGGCGCGAAGCCTTCACATCCACAATCGGTTTCGGATAGCTGTTGCCCAGGATCACGCCGGCCGCCTGCAGTTCGATCGGTCCCGCCTCCCAGGGTGCATGCAGGTCTTCGTCCGGCAGCGCTGCCAGTTCCGGCAGATAGCGCCGGATGAACTTGCCCTGCGGATCCAGCCGTTCGCTCTGCCGCACGGGATCAAAAATGCGGAACCAGGGCAGGGCGTCCGGTCCGACGCCGGCGGCCCACTGCCAGCCGAGCAGGTTGCTGGCGAGTTCGGCATCGTTCAGGTAGGTCTCGAAATGGCGCAGGCCCCAGCGCCAGTCCACGTTCAGGTGGCGCGTCAAAAAGTTGGCCGTCAGCACGCGCAACTGGTGGTGCATATAGCCGCTTTGCTGCAGCTGGCGCATGGCGGCATCGATCAGCGGGTAGCCGGTCTGGCCCTCGCACCAGGCCTGGAACAGCTTCTTGCCGTGCGGGCCGTGGTCCCAGGGCAGGCGGTCCAGCCCGGCGTGGAAGGCTTTTTCCGTCAGCTGCGGCAGGTGGTAGAGCAGCTGGATGCAGTAATCGCGCTGTGCCAGCTGGGCCAGCCATTCGCCGGCACCGGCATCGCCCTGCACAGTGACGCCGTCGCGGCGGAGGGTCTCGTCCCCATCGACACGGGCGCCGTTCCCGTCAGCCTCCTGACGCTCTCCAGCAACGACATCTACGGACCGCGCGGCCTGGGCGCGCTCTACGTCCGCAAAGGCATCCAGGTGGCGCCCGTCCTGCTCGGCGGAGGCCAGGAGCGCGGCCTGCGCAGCGGCAGCGAGGACCTCGCGAGCATCGTGGGGTTCGCCGCCGCGGCCGACATCATGGCCGCCGGGATGCCGGCCGAGGTGGACCGCATCCGCGCCATCCGCGACAGGCTGATCGAGCGGGTACTCGCCGAGATCCCCGACTCACACCTCAACGGACACCCCGAGCAGCGCGCCCCGAACAACGCCCACTTCCGGTTCGACGCCGTGGAGGGCGAGGCGATGGTGCTGTCGCTGCGCGACGAGGGCATCGCCGCGTCCACCGGCTCGGCGTGCAGCAGCAAGACCCTGGAGCCCTCGCACACCCTCATCTCCTGCGGCCTGCTGCACGAAGAGGCGCACGGCTCGCTCGAGTTCACCTTCGGCCGCTGGAGCCGCATGGAAGACGTGGACCGCATCATGGAGGCGCTGCCCGGCGTGATCGCACGCCTGCGCGCCCTCTCACCGCTCTACAAGACCAGCGCCCCGGCGGCGCCGTGATCGAGAAGGAAGGCAGCGACCGATGAAATCGACGCAGTACTCTGAGAAGACGCTCGAGCACTTCCGCAACCCCCGCAACGTGGGGACGCTGGAGGGCGAGGACGTCGCCGTCGGCCGCGTGGGCAACCCCGTCTGCGGCGACATGATGGACATCTACATCCGCGTCGGCGACGACGACACCATCCGCGACATCAAGTTCCAGACGTTCGGCTGCGGATCCGCCGTGGCCACGTCGAGCATGATCACCGAGCTCGTGCGGGGCATGAAGCTGGACGAGGCCCTCAAGGTGAGCCGCGGCGACGTCGCCGACGCGCTCGACGGCCTGCCGCCGATCAAGATGCACTGCAGCAACCTGGCGGCCGACGCGCTGCACGAGGCGATCAAGAACTGGCGCGCGGGCGTCGGCCCGGAGGACGCCAAGAAGCAGCCCGGCGGCGCCGCCTGCCATCCGATCCCGGCGGAGGTGGCGGAGGTCGAGATCGAGAACCTCGACGCCTACGAGGGCAAGGGCCTGTACAAGAGGCTTGACGACCTGGCCGAACTCGCCGACGAGCGCGTCGTGGTGCTCGACACGGGCGACGCCGCCGCCCAGTTGGCGATGGACCTGACCGATCATACCGGCCGCGTCGTGCTCATGACGAGCGGCAAGGAGCCCAGCGTGAGTCCGGCGGTGCGCTCTGCCCTGCGCCTCAGCGACGTCAAGGTGCTGGCGGAGGCGCAGCCGCTCGAGTTGCTCGGCGAAGGAGAGCTGGAGCGCATCCGCGTGCACGACCTCAACGAGGACGAGGAGTACGAACTCACGGCGGACGCGTTCGTGGTGCTCGAATGACGTGAGATGGGTCGCCGCGCGCCGTTCCCCGGCGGCGCGGCGCCCGTGCGCGGCGACGGGGCGGGCGGCCAAGGCCGCCCGCCCCGTCGCACGTCGGCGTGTCCGTGGTCCTCCTGTCTGCCCAGACCCGACGGCCGCGGCGGCCGCGGACTGACCGCCGTCATCTCGGCCACGAGGGCCTCCCGGCCCTCAGGGTCGCGGGCATGGCCGGCCTTCGACAGGCTCGCTCCGACGGCGGCGGCGTCCGGCTTGCGCCTGGCCACGTCGACCACAGCGACCGCAGGATGCAGTCCAGCTTGCGGCACATCGACTTCACCTGGTCCGCCTTCTTGAAGATCTCGCCGTGCATGACGCGGATCTGTGCGCGAGGACGACGTAGACTGCCAGGCCGACGAGGATGGTGATGTCCACGGCGATGCCGACGGCGGCGGGCTGGAGCCAGAGGATGCAGAGTGCGAGCGAGACGACTGTCGCGGCAAGCGCCCACGCCTGCCACCAGTCCCGGCGCAGCACAAGGCCGGCGCTCGCGACCAGGTAAAGAGGGCTGGGGAGCAGCCATGCGACGCCGAGGGCGTGCATCGTCCATCCGTCAGGGTCGAGCGCGGCGACGAGGGTGTAGCCGTCGTTGACGGCGTCCGATCCCGCGAGACCGAACGTACACGCGAAACCCATGAAGTGGACGACGCCGTGCTGGACGAAGAGGAGGGCCGCCAGAACGGCGATGGCGCGCGCGACCCACCATTCGGCGCCCCGATGCGGGAGGGTGTCTGCCTGTGGCTGTATGCTGTCGGTCATCGGAAGTCTCCTTGCTCGGCGCTGCTTTACACTGTAAGATTACAGCGTAAAGAAGTGTAGCCTTTACGGTGTAAGATGTCAAGCAGGACGGTGAGAGACCGACGTCCCGAAGGCAGGGACAGGGGAAGGGAGGGCTCGTGAGAGCACAGCGCGACCATGCGAGCGAGGCGAGAGACTCGACCGGTCGAGTGGAACGTGGCGGCGCGAAGGCGCGCCGCACGCCGAAGACCGGCTCGGCTCCCGAGAAGGCGGAGCTGGTCGCGCGCGAGCCGCTGTCACGCGAGAGGATCATCACGGCCGCCCTCGAGCTGATCGAGAGCGAGGGACTGCGCGGCCTGACGATGCGTGCCCTGGGCCGGCGCCTGGGCGTCGAGGCGATGGCTCTCTATCACTACTTCCCGAACAAGGCGGCCCTGCTCGAAGCGATGGCGACGGCGGTGCAGGATGTCAGACAGATCTTCGGCGGCTTCCTCGCCGGGGTAGAGCTTGCGGGCATGTCCGCGGGCCAGCGGATCGTCGCCGTCGGCCTGCGCTACATCGAGTTCGCCCTCACTTACCCGGCGCATTTCGACTTGCTCTTCCACGTCCTTCCGCTCGACGCGGCGACCTGGGAGGACTTCGTTGCCGGCGGCTCGACGTTCCGCGTGCCGCTGGAGCTTGTCCAGGCCGGGGTGAACGAAGGCACGTTCACCATCCGTCCCGGCTACGGGGTAGACGAGATGGCCTACAGTTTCTGGGCCTTGGTCCACGGTCTCGCCGTGCTGCGCAAGACGCGGCTGCGCGACCTCGAGGCGGACTTCGACTCCCTGGACCGCGCGGCGCTCGAGGCGCTCGTGCGCGCCTTCGAGTCCTGAGGGCGAGAGAGCGGTCGCGACCGGGTGGGGAGCCGGGTCGCGCCGGCTGCGACCGGTCAGCTCGCGCCTGCGCGCCTTGAGCCGCTTGACGGCCTTGGCGACGGCGCGCACGATGACCCGGCGCTGGAGCGCGAAGAAAAACGCGAAGCGCGGCAGCGTGACACTGCTCGCCGGGCGCACGGAGGACTTCGTGCCGCTCACGCGCAGGCGGAGACGTTCTTCTACGAAGCCGGCGACGCCCGCCGTGACCCGCTCCGCGACCCGCCGTCTGCGCACGAAGATGCGCACGTCGTCGCCGTAGCGCACGAAGCGGTGACCGTGTGCCTCGAGCCCGGAGTCGAGGTCCTCGAGCATGATGGGGGAGAGCGGTGGCGAGAGCGGGGGCCCGGCGGCGCCCCCTCCTCGACCGCCTGCCTCGCCCCCTCCACCATGACGCCGGCCGCGAAATGGAGCCGCAGGAGCCGTCCGCCCGTGACTCTGCGCGCCACGCGCAGGGTGCCGGGGCGCCGCGGTCGGCCTGGACGCGACTCGACACCGCGCGCAGGTTGGCGGCCGAGAGAGACGCCTCCCAGAGCCGTTCTTGCTGCGCGGGGTGGGCGTCGCCCTCGACGCGCGCCGATGGGCCGCTGCGCTCTGCTGTGGGCTCCGACGGGCTCACCGTCTGCTCCCCCTGGGAGACCCGCGTTCGCGGGATGGCGGCGATCACTGCGACTTGTGCGAGCACTGCCTCTCGCGCTCCATTCCTGACGTTCGCCCCTTCCCGGCAGACTGTATCTCGAGCGGCCGATACCATGACCTCTGCTGACCCCTGCCCGGTCAGCCTCACGCCCTGCGACGCAGGGCCGTCGGCGTGCTTCCACCGACTCTCGGACCACCGACACCCGGACGGGTCTCCCCGGACAAGAGCGACCACCGTCCCCCCACGCCCGCGTCATCTGCGCACCGACCTCTCTCGGCGGTGACGGGCTTCGTCATCCGCGGCCGGCTCACCCAGGCCGGCCCGCCTCACATGCGGTGCGTGTTCCTCGGCGCAGGGGTCTTGCCTTCGGGCTTCCTTCCGACCCCACCTCACGGCGACGCCGTCGCCTTCGGCCTGGAGTCGGGAGCACCACCTCCTCCTCCAGGGGACTCTCACCCCCAGGCGCTTGCCCATGCCGGGCGTACTGCGCGCGGCGAAGGAGGAGCGCTCACGCCGTAGGACTCCGCGCCCGGCCGCCGAACGACGACCGGATGACGCTCATCATCGGCATCACGCTGGTCCTCTTCGCCTGGGCGGCGGCCCTCGCCCTGATGGCGCTGACGCTGCGCCTCGCCCACCGGCGCGAAGAGCGCCGGCGGCGGTCCGTGGAGCTGGCGTGGCGCGGCCCCGTGCAGGCCCTGGTGCTCGAGGGAGCGCCTCTCGCCGCCGTCCCGGAGCGCGAGCAGCCCGTCGTCCTCGGGCTCCTCCTGCGCTACCGCGCGCTCCTGCGCGGACCGGAGGCGGAGCGCATCACCGGCTACCTCGAGGCGCAGGGATACGTGCAGCGCGCCGTTGACGGACTCCGTGCACGCAGCCGCTGGCGGCGCGCCGAGGCGGCCGCGCTGCTGGGCCGCATCCGCCCGAGCGGGGTCGTCCCGGCGCTCGTCGGGCTGATGGCCGACGGGAGCGCCGACGTGCGCATGGCCGCCGCCCGCAGCCTGGCCGCCATCGGCGACCCCGCCGCCGTGGATGCGCTGACGACGGCGCTCGCCGACCCGTCACGATGGACGGCGACCACGGTCGCGCACGACCTGGTCGAGATGGGGCCGGCGGCGGTGCCGACGCTCGTCGAGATCGCCGCCGCCGCCGACAGCGGTCGTCACGGCGCCCATGCGGCCGCCGTGACCGCGGTCCGGGTCCTCGGGGAGATCCGCGACCCCCGCGCCGAGCCCGTGCTGATCGCGCTGCTCGAGGGCGCGACCGACTTCAACGTCCGGACCAGGGCCGCCGCCGCGCTCGGCGCGATCGGCGGGCCGCTGGCGCCGCCCGCCCTGCGGCGGGCGCTGCGTGAGCCGGCCTGGCAGGTGCGCGCCCAGGCCGCCACCAGCCTGGCCGCGCTCGGTGACCGGAGCAGCGTCCCGGCCCTCGAGAGGTCCGTGAGGGACGAGGAATGGTGGGTGCGACGCAACTGCGCCGAGGCCCTCGGCCGCCTCGGCAAGCCGGGCAGAGAGGCGCTCGGGCGGCTGACCGAGTCGGACGACAGGTACGTGCGTGACCGCTCCCTCGCCGTCCTGGAGCGGCTCGCGCTCGCGGACGGCGCCGAGCGGCCGGCCGGCGGTGAGCGCACGTGAGTACCGTCGTCACGGTCGTCAGCAGTCTCTTCCTCGCCTACTTCATCGCTCTCGACCTCGTGTACGCGTCGTTGTTCGCGGTCTCGTTCTACCAGTCCGGCGTCCACATGCGCCGTCGCGCCCTCGGTGGCGACGACGTCGTCCTGCGCTCCCCGTTGACCCCGCCGATGTCGATCGTCCTCCCGGCCTACAACGAGGAGGCCTGCATCGTCGCCTCGGTGGACGCGGCCCGACTGCTCGAATACCCCGAGCTCGAGATCGTGGTGGTCGACGACGGGTCGACCGATGAGACGCTCGCCCGACTCACGGAGGCGTACGACCTCGTCCGCTCGCGCGCTCCCCTCCGGCTGCAGGTGCCCTGCGCACCGATCCGGGCGGTCCACATCTCCCGGCGTCTGCCCAACCTCGTCGTCCTGTGCAAGGAGAACGGGGGCTGCAAGGCCGACGCGCTCAACGCCGGCATCAACGCCGCCCGCTACCCCCTGGTGTGCGTGACCGATGCCGACACCGTGCTCGAAAAGGACGCGCTGTTGCGCGCGGTGCGGCCCTTCCTCGAACGACCCCGCGAGACGGTCGCCGTGGGCGGCACGGTGCGCATCGTCAACGGCTGCACGGTGGACGACGGCCGCGTGACCCGGGTCGCCGCACCACGCAGCCTGCTGGCCGCCGTGCAGGTGGTCGAGTACATGCGCGCCTTCATCGCCAGCAGGATGGCCTGGAGCAGCATCGGCGGCCTGTTCCTCATCTCCGGCGCCTTCGGCGTGTTCCGCAAGGATGCGCTCGTCGAGGTCGGCGGGTACGACGTCCGGGCGATCGGGGAAGATATGGAGCTCGTCCTCCGCCTCCGGCATCACTTCTCCGCGCGGCGGCGACGGTCGCGCATCGTCTTCGTCCCCGACCCGGTGGTCTGGACGGAGGCCCCCGAGTCACTCGGCGACCTGCGCCGGCAGCGCAAACGCTGGCATCGCGGGCTCCTGCAATGCCTCTGGTGGCACAGGGGCATGCTGCTGCGCCCTTCCTGTGGCGCCGTCGGCGTTCTCGGGCTGCCGTATCTCTGGCTGTTCGAGGCCGGCGGCACCGCGATGGAGGTCGTGGGCTACGTGACCGTCGTCGTGGGCGCCGTCCTCGGCGTGCTCGACGTCGAGTTCCTCGTGCTCTTCACCCTGCTGGCGATGGCCTACGGCGTCGCCCTCTCCGTCTCGGCCCTCGCCATGGATGAGTCCCGGTCGCTGCGCCCGCAGAGCGCCGGCGACATCGGTCGTCTGCTGCTCTGCACACTGCTCGAGAACGTGGGCTACCGGCAGATGAACGCGCTGTGGCGCTTCACGGCCATGCTCGACATGCTGCGCGGACGTGGCCACACATGGGATCCGCTGTCGCGCAAGGGGTTCAAGGCGGAGCCGGACGAGAGTTGAGACGGGATGTGGATGAGAGGGCGTCGGCGCGGACGGTGGCGCGTCAGACGCGCGCGAGCAGCGCGCGGACCCGCGCCCGCAGCTCACCGATCATGAACGGCTTGGTGACGTAGTCGGAGACGCCGAGCTCGAAGCCCCTGACGATGTCGTCCTGACCGGCGCGCGCGCTCAGCATGAGCACCGGGACCGGCGTCCCCGCGTCCTCGAGCTCGCGCAGGCGAGCGAGAACCTCGAAGCCGGTGAGCCGCGGCATCATGACATCGAGGACCAGCAGGTCCGGGCGGCGCTCCTCGAACCGCCGCAGCGCCTCGGCGCCGTCAGCGACCGCCTCGACCCGGTAGCCGTCGGCCTCCAGCACATGGCGCACCAGGGCGCTCACGTCCGGATCGTCCTCGGCCAGCAACACGGTCATGCCGTCGTCGACACCGTCTCCGCGCCCTGCCTGCATCACCACCTCCCCGTCTCACCGCCCTGTCGCCTGTATCGGCGACACCGGTCGGGGCTTGAGCCGTGGCTGGAGGCGACGCGGCCGGCATGTGGGACCGTCCGCCGGCTCCGCGGACGACGACCGCGCGGCGGGCGGACCCCACGGCCCGCCCGCCGCGCCCATCGTCTCAGTAGTTCTCGGCGAATACCTCGAAGTACGCCTGGGGATGCTCACAGGTGGGGCACACCGTGGGCGCCTTGGGCCCGGTGTGGATATACCCGCACTTGCGGCACATCCACTTCACCTGGTCCTTCTTGCGGAAGACCTCGTCGTTCTCCACATTGGCGAGCAGCCGGCGGTAGCGCTCCTCGTGCATCGCCTCGGCCTTGGCGACCATCCGGAAGGTCTGGGCGACGTCCTTGAAGCCCTCCTGCTCCGCCACCTCGGCGAAAGCCGGGTACAGCTCCACCCACTCCTCATGCTCCCCGGCCGCAGCCGCGGCGAGGTGCTCCGCGGTCGTGCCCTCGAGCGGGCCGGCGGGGTACGCGGCGGTGATCTCCACCATGCCGCCCTGGAGATGGCGGAAGAAGCGCTTGGCGTGCTGGCGCTCGTGCTCGGCCGTCTGCAGGAAGATATCGGCGATCTGCTGGAAGCCGTCCTTCTGCGCCGCCTTGGCGTAGAACGTGTAGCGGTTTCGTGCCTGGCTCTCGCCGGCGAACGCCTTGAGGAGGTTCTGCTCGGTCTTGCTGCCCTTGAGATCGGCCATCTCGGCTCCTTTCGCGTCATGTGTTGCGCCCGTGACCAGTCTATCGGCCCAGGCTGCGGCCCGACCACCGGTCGACTCACGGCGCGGGCAGTTCCACACCGGCCTCGGCGGCACCACCGGTGGTCCAGCTGGCGCCGGCGGCGGCGGCCATGACGGCGGCCATGGCCGCCCCCTCGAGCGCCGACACGCGCTGACCCAGCACGATGAGGGCGGCCAGGGCGGCGACGGCCGGCTCGATGCTGAGCAGGACGCCGTACGTGGCGGCGCGGACGCGGCGCAGCGCCATCATCTCGAGCAGGTAGGGGAACGCCGAGGAGACGACCGCGATGATCACGCCGAGCAGCACGGCGTCCCAGTGTCCCGCGAGCTTGACCCCATGGACGGCGAGGACCGGCGTGGCCAGGAACGTCGCACCGACGAGCATGAGCGCGGTGACTGAGAGGGGGTCCAACCCGCTCACGGCGCGCTTGGCCAGAAGCAGATACATGCCCCACCACATCCCGGCGGCGAGGGCGAAGAAGAGGCCGGCGCCGGTGACCGCGCCGGACGGACCGGCGAGGACGACGACGCCGACGCCGGCCAGGACGATCCACAGCCAGTCGAGCCGTCGCCGCGTGCCGATGACGGCGATACCGAGCGGCCCGACGAACTCGATCGCGACCACGATCCCCACCGGCACCCGGCTCACCGCCTCGTAGAAGCTGAGGTTCATCAGGAAGAGGGTCACCGCGAGGCCCGCGAGCGGCAGGCGCTGACCCTTCGGCGGGAGACGACGCAGAACGTGCGGACGGACGATCACCAGGATGAGCGCCGCGAACGCGATGCGCATCCAGAGCGTCTGGTAGACGCCGACCGAACGGATGGCCAGCACGGCGAGCGCCGACCCCGTCTGGATGGACAGGGTGAGGATGACGACCAGCGTCGCCGCGACGGCGGCGTCCCGCCGCGGTGACGGCGGCGCAGGCGTCGGGGCGGAGTGTCGAGGGTCGCTCACAGCGTCAGTCTAGTGACATCTCCGCCCGCCGGGCACCCGCACCCGCGTGGCCGCGCCGTGGCGCCACCGGGGACGAGACTGCGGCGCGGCCTCGTGTCGATGGCCGGGTCGCAGGAGAATTGCTATGATTCCCTCACTTTGCGGACGGAATCACTCCGCATCACGACAGCGAGGACCGGCATGAGTTCGAGGCCCAAGACCCCCCCACCCGCCGACGAGCAGCAGGCCATGATGTACGGCCATCCGATCCCGGAGAACCGGTTCGCCGTGCGCGACCTCGTGCACAAGCTCCCCGGCGTGGGCCTCTTCGACCTGCGCCGCACCGAGTCGGGCGCCCACACGTGCACCTTCTGCGGCGCCTGCCAGAAGAAATGCCCGGTGGGGTGCATCGACGTCCGCCGCGACCCTTCCCGCTCGCACGGCAAAGGCAAGGAGCGCCACTTCGCGGGCACCATCACCATCGACGAGCGGCGCTGCATGACGTGCAACCACTGCATGGAGGCATGCCGGTTCGACGCCCTCGTCCCCACGGAGCTGTACCACGAGCATCGCCGCAGGGTGCAGGCGCTCGCCCACGAGACGCCCAAGCTCTCGGCCGGTCACGGCCTCTGCAGCGGCTGCAGCGCCTCCATCATCGTCAATCAGGTGCTCAGTCAGGTGGACAGCCACTACGTGGTCTCCGGCGCCACCGGCTGCCTCGAAGTGTCGACCACGCGCTACCCCTACACCGCCTGGAAGGGCAGCTACATCCACACCAACTTCGAGAACGCCGCCGCCACGCTGAGCGGCGTCGAGACGGCCTTCCGCGCCCTGTACAAGCGCGGCCGGCTCAAGGACAAGGTCAAGTTCATCGCCTTCGGCGGCGACGGCGGCACTTACGACATCGGCCTCCAGGCCCTCTCCGGCGCCATGGAGCGCGGCCACCAGATGCTCTATGTCTGCTACGACAACGGCGCCTACATGAACACCGGCTTCCAGCGCTCCTCGGCCACGCCGCACGGCGCCTGGACGACCACCAGCCCGGTCGGAGACGAGCTGCCCGGCAAACTGGGACACAGCAAGAACCTCACCGAGATCATGGTCGCGCATCGGCTGCCGTACGTCGCCCAGTCCTCCCCCCACGATCCGCAGGACCTCATCCACAAGGCGTCCAAGGCGCTGACCGTCGACGGGCCGACCTTCCTCAACGTGCTGTCCGCCTGCCCGCGCGGCTGGCGTACCGACAACGACGAGGGTATCGAGCTCAGCCGCCTCGCCACCGACACGTGCTACTGGCCGTTGTTCGAGGTCAACCAGGGCAAGTACCGTCTGACCTACCGCCCGCGTCACAAACGGCCGCTCGGCGAGTGGCTGGAGCGCCAGGGCCGCTTCGCCCATCTGGCGCTCCCCGGGAACGAGCGGATGCTGGGACAGCTCCAGGCCTGGGTCGACGAGGAGTGGGACCTCCTGCTGCGCAAGTGCGACGAGATCCCCGAGAGCCGCTGGGACGAGGCCAGCAGCCGCCACAAGGCCGAGCCGTTCGTCATGCGTCCGCGGCGCGCCCATCTCGAGTCGCTGGGCGAGCCGCTCACGGCCAGCATGACCTACACGGCGCTCGAGTGGGACGACTTCGACTGGGGCCGCCACTCCGGCTTCGCCGACGGCGGCTTCGAGGACTGATCCGGAGCGTGCAGACGGGCTCGTCGTCCGGGCATCGCGCGCTCGCGGCGGGGCCGGCCGCTTCGAGTGGGGTCGTCACGCGACACGTGACGATGAGGCGCGACCCACTGTCTACGGAGTGCCGAGTGGTCGTACAATCCAGCGCATGACCGCGGCGTCGGGAGCGCCGGGGGAAAGGAGCGGCGCGATGGCGTTCACCTTGGGACCGCGACGGGGAGTCAGTGTCGACATCGCGACGGCGCTGCCGGCGGCCGGACCGCCGGACCCGGCGGAGCTCGCCCACCTCGAGACGTTCGACCTGCTGTACCGCGCACTCTGCGCGATCCTCTTCAACTACGTGCCGACGTCGGGGCATCCGGGCGGCTCGATCTCGTCGGGGCGGGCGGTGGCGGGCGTCGTCTTCGACGCGCTGGATTACGACCTGGGCGACCCGGAACGACCCGACGCCGACCTCGTGAGCTACGCCGCCGGCCACAAGGCCATGGGCCTGTACGCGATGTGGGCGCTGCGGGACGAAGTCGCCTCCAGCGCCGCTCCGGAGCTGCTGCCTGCCGACCCGGCGCGACGCCTGCGCCTCGAGGACCTGCTCGGGTTCCGCCGCAACCCGGTCACGGCGACGCCGCTGTTCCGGCGGTTCGGCGCCAAGGCGCTGGACGGACACCCGACGCCGGCGACCCCCTTCGTCAAGCTCTCCACAGGGGCCTCCGGGGTCGGCTTCGCCAGCTCGATCGGCCTGGCCGTCGGCGCCGTCGACCGCTACGGAGCCGACGCCCCGCGCGTGCATATCGTCGAGGGCGAGGGAGGGCTCACTCCGGGGCGCGTCGCCGAGGCCCTGGCCGCGGCCGGCACCGCCTCGCTGCGGAACGTGGTCGTACATCTCGACTGGAATCAGGCCTCGATCGACTCCGACCGGGTCTGCCGCGAGGGCGACCTTCC